>Ga0164293_10000123_pt1 | contig 51941 bp, 50 predicted proteins | sample GEODES118metaG_FD_111487 | JGI IMG/M metagenome (GOLD analysis project Ga0164293, IMG submission 111487) | Eutrophic lake water microbial communities from Lake Mendota, Wisconsin, USA - GEODES118 metaG | ecosystem: Environmental > Aquatic > Freshwater > Lake | place: USA: Lake Mendota...
CGGACGAGCCTGGCGGTCGGTACGCACCAGACAGAACATCCAGTCTGCGTATTGCGCATACGAGGTCCAGATCTTGGAGCCAGTAACCCTGTAGTGGTCGTCCACCCTCTCGGCCCGGGTCGAGAGCGACGCCAGATCAGAGCCGGCATTGGGCTCAGAATAGCCCTGGCACCACCACTGCTGCCCGCTGGCGATGGCCGGCAGAAAGCGCTGCTGTTGCTGTGCACTGCCGTAGCGCTGCAGCACCGGCCCGATCATGTCGAAGGTGATCGAATTGAGCTCGGGCGCATCGCCCAGCGCCATTTCTTCGTCAAACACCATTTGTTGGGCTACGCCCCAGCCCTGCCCACCCCATTGGGCTTGCCAGTGCGGCACAAGCAGGCCATGGCTGGCCAAAATGGTGTGCCAAGCCTGCATGCGCTCGCGACTGACTTGGCGGCCCTCGCGCACCGTCTGGCCGATGTCTGCTGGAAGTTGCTCCCTGACGAAGCTGCGAATCTGGCTGCGAAAGGCACTGAGTTCTGGGGTGTCACGCATGGCAAGCTTTCAATGGCTCAGGCGGCAAGGCCTTTGCTGAGCGCTCTTTTGGCGATGGCCGAGCGATGCACTTCTGATGCACCGTCGTAGATGCGAAAGGGCCGGAGCATGCGCAGGATCATCGACAGGGGCAGGTCCTCGGAGACGCCCAGCGCGCCGCAGATCTGCACTGCCGAATCGGCGACGCGGTTGACCGCCTCCGACACAAACACCTTGGCCATCGATGAGTGGTGGCGTATGGACTCACCGGCGTCGAGCTTACGCGCGACGTCCAGCGTCATCAGCCGCGCAGCGTACAGGTCGATATGGGCGTCGGCCACCATGGCCTGCACCATCTGGTGTTCGGCCAAGCGCATGCCTTGCGACTCGCGCCGGCCGGCATAGTCCTGCGCCATGCCCATGGCCCGCGAGGCCAGGCCAATGAAGCGCATGCAGTGGAACAGGCGTGCACCCTCCAGCCGGATCTGCGCATAGTCCAGGCCTTTACCCTCCTGGCCGATCAGCGCGTCTTCGCCCACCTGGCAGGCATTGAGCCGGATCTCGCCATGGCCGCCGCCGATCTCGAAGGGCTCCATGGTGGCAATGTCGCGCACCACCTCGAAGCCGGGGTTATCGCAGTCCACCAGAAACCACGACACGCCGGCCTCGGTGCGGGCCACGACGATGGCAAAGTCCGCATGCATCGCCCCGCTGATGAACCACTTGTGGCCATCGATCACCCAGCCCTGGCCATGGCGCCTGGCCTGCGTCAACAACATCCGGGGGTCAGAGCCCACGCCAGGTGCGGGCTCGGTCATGGCAAAGCAGGAGTATTTTTCGCCGCGCATCAGGGGTTCGAGGTAGCGCTGGCGCTGGCGGTCGCTGGCCAGCCTGTCCAGTGCGGCAATGTCCGGCTGGCCCGGTGCGGCGCACTGCAAGGCGCCTGGCCCAAGAAAGCTGCGACCGGCTTGTTCCAGATAGCTGCAGCACTCCTCCCAGGACAGGCCCAACCCGCCTTCGTCCACGGGCCTGCGCGGGTTGCCCAGGCCCTGGGTCACTGCGCGCTGGCGAAGGGTGCTGGTCAGCTCCCTCATGACCAGGGCGTCATGGGCGTTGCGCAGGTCCTCAGAGGGTATGACCTCGTTATCGACAAAGGCGCTCACCTTGCTGATCAGCGCGGCGAAATCTTCCTTGGTTCTGGTGGTGCTCATCGCAGTGGGCGGCGTTTACTTCTTGATCGCCTTGGCGAATCGTTCCCAGCGCGCAGCGTCGGCCCTGATGAAGGCGGCAAAGTCGGCTTGCCCGAGAAAAGCTTCTTCGCCGCCCGCATTGATCAGCCGCTCCTTGACTTCGCTGGTGGCCGCCGCCGATTTCATGGTGGCTTCAAGCTTGCGGACGATATCGGCTGGCGTGCCGGCCGGCACATGCAGGCCGTACCACGACAAGGCCGTCACCTCGGGAAAGCCAGCTTCTGCAATAGTCGGCACATCCGGCAAATCGGCCGAGCGGACGCTGTTGATGTTGGCCAGCGCCCGCAGTTTGCCGGCCTTGACCTGAGGCACCACGACGCTCGATGGCATGATGGCCATTGACAGCATGCCGTTGATCAGGTCCGGGATCACCGGCGGTGCGCCCTTGTAGAGCACAGGCTCCAGGGCAATGCCTGCCACCTGACGAAACATCTCATTGGCCATGGACTGGGTTGAACCTTGTCCGCCATCGCCATATTGGAATGCTGGCTTGGCTTTCTTGGCCAGTTCGACGTATTCCTTCACGGACCTGGCAGGTGAACTCATGGGGATCACGAAGTAGCTGGGCGAAAGGGCGAATCGGCCGACCGGTACAAAGTCCGATGGCGCCCAGCGCAGATTCGATGCCAGCATCGGGTTGTTGATGTAAAAAGGCGCGGTGACCAAAATCGTGTAGCCATCGGCTGGCGCGCGCGCCACAAACTCGGTAGCGATGTTGGCGTTGGCACCTGGCTTGGCTTCCACGATGATGGCTTGCCCCAACTCTTCGGCCATGCGAATGGTGAGGGCACGGGTTTGCACATCCACCACACCGCCGGCGGCATAGGGCACGATCACGCGGATTGGCTTGGAGGGGTAAGCGCTTTGAGCCAAGCTTGTACCGGCAAGGCTCAGGCCGAGGCCGAGCGTAAGCACTAACTGGGTGAGTGTTCTGCGTTGCATGTTTGTCTCCGGTGAGTTTTTAAGATGGGCTCAAGCCGCCATCAAGGCTTGCGGACGAACAAGTATCGGTCTCATCCTAGCTCGACCTATTATGATAGGTCAATCGTTTTCTGGCCTCTCCTCATGACAGGTGTACATTCGCCCAGCTCCGACACCTCTCATGAGCAACCCTGATACCTATGGCTAAAAAACTGCCGCGCGACCTGAGCGATGACACGCGGTCTCTTTTCGCCCGCGTGGCCGACAGTTTGCGCAGCGACATTCTGGAAAACCGGATGGCGCCCGGTCACAAGCTGCCATCTGAGGCGGCGCTCGAAGCGAGCTTTGGCGTCTCGCGCATCACCGTCAGGCAGGCCCTGGCGAGCTTGCATGCGGAGGGCTTGATCGAAAAGGTCAATGGCAAGGGCAGCTTTGTGACCCGGCCGAACGAATCGCCGGATATGGGACCTTTGACCGGCTTTTATGAGCACATGCGTGCACAAGGCAGGCAGGCCTTCGGACGCATTGTCTCGGTCAGGGAGGTCGGCGCGCCGGCCTCAGCGGCCCGGGCTCTCGACGTGCCAGTGGGTCATCGCCTGCTTGTTTTGCGCGCCTTGCGACTGGTGGACGGCAAGCCTTTGGCCTTTGGCGTGTCCTATGGTGAGCCGGCGCTAATGCGGGCGCTGATCCAGGCGGATGTGAATACCAACGACGTGGTCGTGCTTTTGGAGGCTCGGCTCGGCTACCGTCTGAGAAGCAACCGCCTGGAGGCCCGCGCAATTGCGGCCAGCGCAGCGATGGCCAGACGGCTGGACCTTGCGCCCGGCGCGCCTGTGCTGCGCATTGACTTCACGCCCGTCGACGTTTCCGGCCAGCCCATGGTCTATTCCGAGATGTTTTTTCGGGGCGATCGCTTCAGCTACAAGGCGGTGGTCAGGCGCTGATGCCCGGTAGCCTGCGTTAATCGGTGATTCTCAGGCCGCGGCCGGCCAGTCGCCCAGGCCGTGTTTTTGCCGGAGCCGGTAGAGCGTCATGCGTGAGATGCCCAGCAGGCGGGCGGCGTGGGTCATGTTCTGATCGACCCGGTCCAGAGCCTTTTCGATGGCCTCGCGTTCGGCGAGGTCCCGAATGGTCTCCAGCGCCAGTGCCGGCTTGTCCGCTTGGCTCAGCAGTCCGAGGCCGGCCGCAGAGATCAGGCTGTTGTCGGCCATCACCACGGCGCGGCGCAGCCGGTTTTGGAGCTCGCGCACATTGCCAGGCCAGGGGTGGGCCAAGAGGGCCGCCAGCGCGTCTTGGCTCAAACCCTCAACCTTGGTGTGGCTCATGCAAGCAAGATGGCTGCGCAGAAAATGTCGCGCAAGCGCGGGGATGTCCGCCAAGCGCTCGCGCAGGGGCGGCAGATGCAAGGGCAGCACGTTGAGCCGATAGAAAAGGTCTTCCCTGAAGCGGCCAGTGGCGACCGCGCTGGCCAGGTCAATGTGCGAGGCGGCGATCACGCGGGCGTCAACCTGCAGCGAACGACTGGAGCCGACTTTCTGGATGGTGTGTTCTTGTAAGAAGCGCAGCAGATTGGTTTGCAACTCCAAGGGCAAGTCGCCGATTTCATCGAGAAACAAGCTTCCTTCGGCAGCCGCTTCGATCAAACCGGCGCGTCCCGTGGTGGCCCCGGTAAATGAGCCCCGCTCATGGCCGAATAGCTCCGACTGGATCAGAGTCGGCGCAATGGCGCCGCAGTTGACGGCCACAAACGGTCCGTTGGCGCGCCGTGACTGCTGGTGTATGGCTTGCGCCGCCAACTCCTTGCCGCTGCCGCTCTCCCCGCTGATGAGGACGGGTGCATCGACGAGCGCGACTTTTCTGATCTGCTGGCGCAAGCCTGTCATGGCGGGGCTGCGACCGATCATGCCCAAGTCGTCGTTGGCCAGACTCAGCACACCACCGCCTTGCAACAGGCTGGCCCGGCGTTGGGCACTGGCGAGCATTTGGTCGAGTGCCTCGCAGGGCAGCGGGTGTGTCTGGTGATCGTGCAGATGGTTGATCACCAGCTCCCGCCAGGCGATCAGCTCGAGCGCCTCGGGCGGCAGCACGCCCACCCATTGAATCGGACCAGGGGTACGCAGACCCCGCAGGCATTGCAAGGTTCGCTCTAGGCGCGGGGTCGACGCCTCGACAAGCCAGACCAAACCCACCTGCCCACGCAGACCGATCGGAGGGGGTGCTGTGGCAGATCCGTCTTCGCAGGTGTGGATCAGATGCCAGCCCTGCAGTCGCAGGTGCTGCGCGATGTCTGCCGCAGGCAAGGACGGGCAGCAATAGAGAGCCTGGGAAGCAGCCATGCGAGGTGCTGGCTCAGAACGAGAACGGCAAGCGCAGACTTAGTGATAGATCGGGCGTGTCGCGCGTCAGTCCGGCGGACAGGGCCAGGTTGACTGTGGTTTTGGGGCTCACCCGGTAGGAATAGCCCAGCAACAGACTGGCCAATTGCGTGCGAACCGAACTGGCCACCGGCGTGCCGTTTTGCTGCGTTCGGCCGACCGAGTTGATGTCAAAGCCCATGCTGAAGGCGGTTTTTTCATTGAGTGACAGGCCCATGCCAAAGTTCAATCCGATGACGCCGCCCGGCTGTATGTCGCCGATGGGTTCGCGCTCCCCGTTGAGTACCAAGCGGGTGATGTTGTTACGCTTGAAACTGTGGGTGTAGCTCACACCCCCGAACAATACAGCAGGGTCTGAAGGCAGCAACCAGGTCAGGCCAGGCTGCAAGGAGTAAAAGCCCGGGCCGGTGGGCAGGTCCAATGGCAAGCCCGTCCCCGTGGTGCTTCCAATGCAGCGGGTGGCGCAGTCGGTGACCACTTCAAAGGGGTCCTTGCCGTTGCGCGCTTTGAAGCGCAAGGAGCCGACGAAGTAGGGCAGGCCGTCTCTGGGTTGATTGATTTGGTAGCGTGCGCCGATCTCTGCATCTCCGAGCGCCTTGCCGGAGGTTGCGAATACCTTGTCGATGGCCGAGCCGGTAAAAATTTCCCGGCTGATGGTGTCATCGTGGCGGTACACATAGGGAAGCTTGCCCTCGACCTCGAGCCGGCTGCTTAGGCCGTAGCGCATGCTCATGGCGCCTGTCAGCGTGTTGCGTTTGACCTCCCGCACATCGACCAGACCGATGAGCAGAGACGGAATCACGGTATAGCCCACCAGCGCCACCCGATTGCTCGACGAGTAGCTATAAGCGATGGAGGGCTCTAGGACCAGCGTTCCTTTGCCGGTCAGGATGTCGGGTTGCTCGAACAAGCTGGAAGCGGCCGCCATGTTCGACCCAGATCGCTCGGCAGGTGCAGTTCCGACACGTACCGGTCGCTGTGCCGTGTCATCGGTCTGGGGGGCTGCTGTCCCCTGCGCAAGACTCAAGCACGGAGCGAGCAGTGCGAGTGTGCAACAGCGCACTATGTATCGATTCAAGAAAATTGTGTGGCTCTTGTTCTGGCCTTTGTTGCTCACTCTTGCACCTCGTATCAAAAAGGATTTTCTGTTGCTAAATTCGATTGTGAAAGTCCCTCTTGGTTCGCTTGCACAAGCCAATGTCGCTGCCGCTTGTCAGACGCAGGCTTGTTGTCTTCTGAGAAGGTGAGATGCCGTAACAAGCCGGCGGGCCGTGTCGGGTCCGAGCGCTAGCCAGGCGCTGGCAGCCCTGTCACAAGATTGAGCAGCATTGCATGGGGGGTGGCGCACGGGGAGAACCGAGGGCATTGGTCGCTGGCGGCGGCTCCATCGGCCGGCTTCAGTGTCTGACTTGTGTGACGCGGCCGCTGCGAGCGCTGGCCGCGGGGGGGGCACTGTGACTCTACCGATACAGGCTTTATGCAAGGACGCAGGCCCCTGGCCTGGGGCTGTTCAGTATTCGGGAGCGCCTGACCTTGCTCGGCGGCGAGATGAAGGTCGATAGCGCGCCGGGCCAGGGATCGCGCTTTACCCTGCGCGCACCGGCGCAGGTGGCATCAGAGCAGGCCCATGTATCCGCCGTCCAGGAGCTGGTGGAGGGCGAGGACGTCCCCGCGGCGCACATTGAAACCTCGGCTGGGACCTTGCGCATCCTCCTGGTTGACGACCATGCCATGGTGCGTGCCGGTCTGCGGCAGTTGATCATTTCTTGGCCCTATCTGGAGGTGGTGGGTGAGGCGGTCAATGGCATGGAGGCGGTTGTCATGGCGCGCAAGCTGCGCCCCCATGTGGTGGTGATGGACAAGTCCATGCCTGTGCTTGGCGGCGTGGGGGCCACTCGCAAAATACTCGCCGAGAACCCGGCCATTGTGGTGCTGGGCATGTCGATGGACGATGGCGATGTGCTGCAGCAATTCGAGCAGGCCGGCGCGGCGGGCTTCTTCAGCAAGAAAGACGGGGCTGAGTTGCTGCTGCAGCGGCTCGAGATCGAGCGGCTTGTCAAGGTAGGGGGGGGGGCTGATGACCCTCGGGAGGCCGCCAGCGGGGGCCTGATGGGCAGCCTGGCGGGCCCCTCTGACCCATCCTGAAACGAGCTGCTGATCTTTGCAGCCCAAGGGGCGTTTTCTCTGTGCTTGGGAACGGCTTTGGACGCTCCCGAATTCCTGCTGCGCGGCCCGATGGCGAGGCGGGAGGAGGCCGCAGGAAGCCCGCAGGAAGCTCTCATGGGGATCTGTCGCTGGGGAGACTGACTCATACCCCTGCCTCACAGCCGCTTGGTTTTAAACTGCCCATCGGAAATTTCTGAGGAGGTTTTTGCCATGACCGAAACTGATTTGCATCAACTTGCGAACACTGTGCGCCGTATCGATGACCGGCAGCAATTGGGTGAGCTGCTCTCGCGTTACGGTGTGGCCGTGGACGATCGCGACTTTGAAGCCATCGGCCGTCTGTTCGCGCCCGATGGCGTGTTTCGCGGCATCAAAGGTCGGCAGGCGGTGATCGACTTCTACCGCGAGCGCCTCAGTGCCTACACCGCCACCACGCATTACGCCCATAGCTGGCACTTCGACTTCGATTCCGACGACCAGGCCAGGGGTGTCGTCAATGCCCACGCAGAGCTGTGCATCGCCGGAAAAACCTTCCGAATCTCGCTGCGCTACCTCGATCGGTACATTCGCAGCGCCCAGGGCTGGGTGTTTCAGGAGCGCGATATCCGCTTTCGCTATGTCCTGCCTTTCGATGAAGTGGCCAAGGGGCTGGCCGATCCCTTGCGCGTGCGTTGGCCCGGTGTCGAACCCCAGGCGGCTGATCTACCCGAGGGGCTGCAGACCTATATCGACAGCCGTCGGTAAGCCGACCGGCTACAGCCTTGCCCGCCTCTGTCCTTGTTTGAGTCAGGAGTTGTCATGCCACGCATTCGTTCCCTCTCGCTGCAAGAGTTCGATCCCGAGCTGCGCGCCATGTTGGGCGCCGACCATAAGAGTGAGCGTGAGATGCGGCCGACCAGCGTGCGTGCCCATCATCCTGAATTGGCCAAAGCCTATGCGCGATTTGCCGGTGCACTCAAGCAGCACGCGGTGCTGTCTGAGCGCCTGCGCGAGCTGCTGCGACTTCGCATTGCGTTTCACAACCAGTGCCGCAGCTGCATGGCCATGCGGTATGCCGACGCGGTGGCCGACGGCGTGACCGAGGACCTGGTGTGCTCTCTGGAAAGGCCCGAGGAGGCAGCTGACCTGACGGCGGCCGAGCGTCTGGCGCTGCGCTACGCCGACTTGTTGGCCAACAACCATCTGGCCATTGGCGATGCCCTGTATGCCGAGTTGGCACAGCACTTCAGCGATAAGGAGCTGGTTGAACTGGGCTCCTGGTGCGCCCTGTGCATAGGCTTTGGGCGCCTGTCGGCGACCTGGAACATGGTCGAGGATCTCCCGGCCCGTTTCCAGGTCGACGCCCATGCTCCCGTGACGCCCTGGGGCCCTGACGCCTGGGTGACGCGCCCTGCGGCCGCCAAGGCAGCCTGAGCCCAGCGGCAAAATGGCGCCCGGAAAAGTCATTTGCGAAAATATTGCGGTGCGGGTTCCTGTATAAAAGAGTTCGTGGCAGCCCCCGCCAGAAGCGCTGGAGTTCGCGCACCTTGTTTTTGGGGGACGGCGCGCCAGCGCCGCCCCGGTTTGACTTTGACAACAGGAGCTTGAGATGGCCCAGTCGGACTACGTACAGCAGCAGATCCATTGGATGGTCAAGCGTGCCATCGAGCATGCCGAGGCAGGAAGCACCGACAGCACCGAGGAGATCTACCGCCTGCCCGTGGACTCCTACAGTGCGCAAAGCTGGGAGGAGGAGATGAACGCCATCTTCCGCCGCCTGCCTTTGATGCTGGCGCTCAGCGCCGAGTTGCGTGAGCCCGGCAGCTACAAGGCCATCAAGGTGTTGGACGTGCCGGTGCTGATCGTGCGGGGGGAGGATTTGCGGGTCAGGGCCTTCATCAATGCTTGCACGCACAGGGGCCGGGCTGTCACGCAGACCCATGACGAAGTGGGCCAGGCTAAGGGTTTCACATGCCCCTACCATGCCTGGCGCTTCGGAACCTCCGGTGAGTTACAGTCCGTGGCAGACCCGCGCAAGTTTGGCGAGATCGATCGCAACTTGCTGGGACTCAAGGAGTTGAGCTGCGAGGAGCGCGCCGGGTTCATCTGGGTCTGCATCACGCGCGGTGTCAGTGTCGACATCGAGCATTACATGGGCGGCATGCTCGAGGAGTTGGCCGGTCTCGAAGCCGACAAATGGTTTGTGCATGGCCGCTCGCAGCTCGAGAGTGCGAATTGGAAGATCACGCACGATGGCTACCTCGAGTCCTACCATATTCCGTTTCTGCACCGGCAGACTCTGCACGAATTTTGGAAGCGCGAGAGCTTGTCCTCGGTCTCCCTGTATGACCACTACGGCCCTTTGCCCTGTGGGCCGCACCAGCGCATGGCCGGCAACGCCTGGGGCAATGATCCCAAGCTGATGCTCAAGATGAAGGACATACCTTCCGCAGACTGGGGCGACAAGTATTTCCATGCTGTGCGCACCCTGTTTCCGCATATCTCCATCTCGGCCGACCGCCACGGCGGTCTGGTCTCGCTGATGATTCCGATCGCGCCCGACCGCTGCATCACCCACCAGATCCACGTCAACCCGCGTGATCCTTCCCAAGATACGCCCGAGCAGCTGCAAGCCATGAAGGAGCGCATCGCGCTGTACGCCAAGATCGTGCGCGACGAGGACTATTCCACCAGCTTCAGCATTCAGGAGGGGCTGCAATCGGGCGCCAACACCGAGTTGCTGTTCGGCCGCAATGAGGGCGGGGCGCAGAACTTCCACCGTTCGGTTGCCCACTATGTGCAAGCCTATCGTGCTTCGCAGTCCAAGGGCTGAGGCCCCGGGGCGGCTGGCCACCATAATTTCACACAGGAGATGACATGAGCATTCCACACCGAGTCAAGCCAGGCGCCGAGTCCAGCCTGGAGGAGCGCCTGCAGCGGGTCGAGGACCAAGCGGCCATCCGCGACCTGACCGCTCGCTACAACTTCGCCATTGACAACCGTGATCTGGATTCCGTGCGCTTGTTATTTGCAGCCCATGGCTCCTTTGGCTCCAAGGACGGCGCCATGCGGGCCACCGGCGTGGAGGCCATTGTTGAGCAGTTCAAGGCCAGGTTCAGCGTGCTGGGGGCGACCAATCATTTTGCGCACGACCATGTGATCTGGTTTGAAAGCACCACCCGGGCCCGCGGCATGTTGTCTGTGCATGCGGAAGTCTGGCGCAAGGAGCAGCCCATGGTCACCGCCTTGCGCTACGACGATATCTACGAAAAGATCGATGGCTTGTGGTGTTTTTCCGAACGGCTGCTGTCCTTTTTCTACTACCTCAATGTCAAGGACTACCCGCTGGCCATGGGTAGGCTCGAGCGCAACATGGCATCGGACACGCCTGTGGCGGCGGACTACCCTGAGCGCCTGCCCACCTACGTGGAGATGCGGCCGGGGCACGCTGGCCAGCCGCGCTGAGTGTGCGCCGGGCGGGGACCGCCCGACACCGGATCACAGCGTGTATTCGACGTCGAACTCAAAGATTTCGCTGGTGCGGCAGTAAGGCTCGAGCAGCCTGCCGATGGCCCGCATCTTGTTCGTCTGGGGTTCGCCGTTGGCGAAGAACTCGTCCTTGATGTGCGCCCGTATGATCTCGCCGACGATCAGGCTGGAGACGCTGGGGTGTTCGCCAAATTCCGAAATCTGAACCAGGCGGCACTCGAAGTTCACCGGTGATTCCAGCACCATCGAGGCGGCCACGAGATCGGCCTTGACCGGGGTCAGCCCGGTTTCGGCGAACTCGCTGACATGGTCGGGGTATTCTGCGCCGGCCTTGTTCATGGCCGCGGCGATGCTCTCGACAACCGGCACATTGACCACGAACTCCTTGGCAAATTCGATGTTGCGCAAGGTGTCCTTCTTCTCGCCACCCTTGCGCCTGCGCGTGGACAGCGAAAACGACAGCATGGGCGGCTTGACGCAGGCGATGTTGATCGAGGACAGCGGAGCGACATTGTCGACACCGTTTTCCCCACGGGTCGACACCAGGGCGATCGGCCTGGGCACGATGGAGCCGGCTAAGAGATGGTGCAGGTCGCGGAAGTCCATTTTGGCGGGATCGATGATCATGAAGTCTCCTTTTTGCTTCTGAGGGAACAGGTCAGGCGAATCGGGCTCGGCCGCCCTGCTTCGAGCCTGGGCTCATTGGTGCGGGTTGGCGAAAACTGGCGGACGTTTCTCAAGGAAGGCAGCGACCGCCTCCCGGTGATCTGCGTTCTGGTGCGACAGCGCCTGGAAGGCAGCTGCCATCTCGAGCAGGGTATCAAGGCGGGTGTGCAGCGACTCGCGCAACAGCCGCTTGGCCAGGCGCACCGCATGCCCTGGATTGGCGGCGATGCGCTCGGCCAGCGCCTGCGCCGCCGGCATCAGTTCATCGGGCGGGACCACCCGGGAAACCAGGCCCCACTGCTCGGCCTGGTGTGCGTCGATGGCGTCGCCGGTGAAGGCCATCTCGGCCGCCCGCGACAGGCCGATCAGGCGCGTCAACAGCCATGCGCCGCCGTCGCCGGGGATGATGCCCAGCTTGACAAAGCTCTCGGCGAAGCGGGCCTTGTCAGACGCAATGCGCACATCGCACATGCAGGCCAGGTCCAGGCCAGCGCCTATGGCCGCGCCGTTGACGGCAGCGATCACGGGCACCTCCAGATTGAACAGGGCCAGCGGCAGACGCTGTATCCCCGTGCGGTATTCCTGCCGGATCTCCATGCCCGAGACTTCGCCCGAGGACTGACGTTGCATATTGCGCACATCACCGCCCGAACAGAAGGCGCTGCCAGCCCCGGTGAGGATGACCGCCCGCACCGAGGTGTCGCGCTCGATGCGCTCGATCGCGGCAAGGAACTCGGGGACCGCAGTGTTGCCGGTCAGAGGGTTGCGACGCTCTGGATCGTTCATGGTCAGGGTGACCACGGCGCCGGATTGTTCGTAGCGTAAAAAATCGGGCATGACAGGCTCTGCAAATAAAGTGCGTGCTCTGACTATACGCCAGACCCCATTCAGATATATTTGGGCCTTGACTTTTTATCGCCCGACAGTCTGCTGTCGGCCAACTGAGGAGCGAGCGTGAGCCATCTGTTGAGTCAGTTGCAGCTGGCACCATTGCCGCCGCAGGCCGAAGCCCTGCGTTCGCAAGTCAAGGCCTTTCTGGCCGAGGCGCTGCCGTCTGCCGCCGCTCGCCAGCGGGCGCGCTCCTGGATGGGTTTTGACGCTGCTTTCAGCCGCAAACTGGCCCAGCGCGGCTGGGTGGGTCTGACGCTGCCGGCGCAATACGGCGGCGCCGAACTCGATGCCTTTGCCCGCTACGTGCTGGTCGAGGAGCTGCTGGCGGTGGGCGCGCCGGTCGCGGCCCACTGGATCGCCGATCGCCAGAGCGGCCCGCTGATCGCCAAATTCGGCACCGAGGCGCAAAAGGCCTTCTACCTGCCGCGTATCTGCCGGGCTGAGACCTTTTTTTGCATCGGCATGAGTGAGCCCAATTCCGGCTCGGACCTGGCCAGCGTGAGCACCCGCGCCCAAGCCAACGCAGGCGGCTGGCTGCTCAACGGACAAAAGATCTGGACCACCCATGCCCACCACTGCCAGTACATGATCGCCTTGGTTCGGACCTCGGGCCAGAAGGAGGACCGTCAGGCCGGGCTGTCTCAGCTCATCGTCGATCTGTCCCTGCCCGGAGTGAGCGTGCGGCCGATCCGCGACCTCAGCGGCGACGCCCACTTTTCGGAGGTCTTCTTCGACCAGGTTCAGCTGGGCGCCGACGCCCTGATCGGCCAGGAAGGCAGCGGCTGGGCGCAGGTCAACGCTGAGCTGGCTTTTGAGCGCAGCGGGCCTGAACGGATTTACTCCAGCATCGTGCTGTTCGACTTGTGGCTGCAGGTGCTGCGCCAAGGGGGCGAGCGCAGCCAGGCCGCCACCGTGGGTCGGCTGAGCGCGCATCTGGCTACCTTGCGACACCTGTCGATGGCCGTCACCGCCAGGCTTGTTCAAGGCGAAAGCCCGGTGATCGAGGCAGCCCTGGTCAAGGACCTGGGCACCGAATTCGAGCAGACGATCCCGCAGCTGATCGCCGCCTGCACAGGCCCGGGCGGCACCAGCGCGCTGGAGCTGGAGCTGGCGGCCACGCTGGCTTATGTGACGCAGATGGCCCCGAGCTTTTCGCTGCGGGGCGGCACACGCGAGATCCTGCGCAGCATGATCGCGCGTGGTTTGGACCTGCGCTGAGGAGGGCGAAATGTTTGCGCAAGCGCTGGAAAAGATTTTGAGCGACCACGCCAGTGGCGCGGTGGTGCGGCGCATTGAAGCCGGCCAGGCCGATCAGGGCCTGTGGGACAGCATCGCCGAGGCTGGCTTTGCGGACCTGCTGCGCAGCGAAGAGCAGGGCGGCGCAGGGCTGTCGCTGCCCGAGTTGTTCCCTTTGCTGGTTTGTTTGGGCCGTTACGGCGTGCCGCTGCCCATAGGCCAGAGCTTCATGGCACGCAGCCTCCTGCCCGACTGGCCGGACTTGCCGCCCGCTGCGATGGTGACACTGGCCCCCGTGGCTGTGCGCGCCATCGACGGCAGCCTGTGCTGTCCGAGCGTGCCTGGTGGCCAGGTGGCCAGCCATGTGCTGACCAGCCTGGACGGGAAATTGCTGCTGCTCGATGGCGCCCAGGCCCGGCGCGAGACTGTGGGGGATGCCCGCAGTCTGCTGGCTCACCTCCACTGGGACAGCGTGCGCCCGGTGTGCGAGCGCGACGACGCCACGCCCGCACTGCTCGCCTGCGCGGCCGCCTTGACGGCGGCCTTGATCAGCGGCAGCTTGCACCGGGCGCTGGAGATGTCCCTGGCGCATTGCAATACCCGCAGCCAATTTGGCAAGGCCATCGGCAAGTTTCAGGCGATCCAGCAGCAGATCAGCGTCATGGCGCAGCAGGTGCTGGCCGGCTCCTTGGCTGCGCAGTCGGCCTTCCAGGGCACGGGGTCCACACCCTCACTGCTGGCGGCCGCAGTGGCCAAGTCGCGCGCCAGCGAGGCGGCGGCGGCCGTGGCGGCCAGCGCCCATGCGGTGCATGGCGCCATCGGCATGACCGACGAGTTTGACCTGTCCCTGTGCACCCGCCGTCTGCATGAATGGCGGGCGCAGTACGGCGCGGAACTCTATTGGAATACCCTCATCGGCAACGAGGTGTTGGCCACCGATCGTCCTGTGCTCGACATCGTGCGGGCGCTCTGAACGGCGCGTGCTGCAGCCGCGGTTTTGCGCCTAGGGAAGACCCGGGAATAAATATATTGAAATCTAAAAAAAATATATGAGAATGGCTTGCTCACCATTATTTTTCCCGGAGGAAGACATGACCCCAAGCGAATTCCCGACCGCACCCGATGCCAGCAAGCGCCGCTCGATGATGATGGCCGCCGGCCTGGTCGCTGGGACGGCTCTGCCTCAGGCGCCGGCCTGGGCGCAATCCAAAGCGCGCACCGTTTCTGCGGCCGACTGGGCCAAGATCAAGGAAGCCGCCCGCAAGGAAGGCAAGGTCATCGTTTACGGCACCATGGGCCCGGCCCAGCATGAGCGTATCGTCGCAGCCTTCAATGCGGCCAACCCCGGCATCAAGATGGAACTGGTGCGCGTGGTCGGCGCAGCGCTGACGGCCAAGGTCGAGCAGGAGCGGCAGCAGCCCAATGTCGTGGGCGCTGACCTGGTGCTCACGGCCGACATTCGCTGGGCGGGTGACGCTGTCAAGAAGGGCTACCTCAAGACGCCGGTCGGCCCGGCCGCCGCTGCCTACCCGGACGCTTGGCTGCGTGGCGGTCAGGTGGCCCTGATGGCCCACACGCCGTGGGTGATGCACTACAACACCAATCTGGTCAAAACCCCCATCACCAGCTACCAGGATCTTTTGCGCCCGGAGCTCGCCGGCAAGGTGGGCGGCGTCTCGCTGGTCGCCGAAGTGGTGACCCTGTTTTACAAGTGGCTCGATGAATCCAACCCCGGTTACCTGGAGAAGTTTGCGGCGCAGAAGGTCAAGATGTACCCCAGCACGGTGGCGTCGGCCAACTCGACCGCCTCCGGAGAAATTTCTGCCGGGGTGTTCTCGGTGATTCCGGTCGATAACGCGCTGCATGCCCAGAAGGCGCCGATGAAGACGGTGATTCCGGCCCAGGCCTATGGCTTTGCCTACGGCTCGGCCGTGCTGGGGTGGGCCAAGAATCCCAATGCGGCGATGGTCGCGCAAGACTTCATCATGTCGGTCCAGGGGCAATCGGCCGTGGTCGGCAATGCCGAGGCCGCCAGCCCGCTGCCCAATGTGCCGGGCGCGCTTGATGTCTCCAAGATCAACCTGACGCTGATCGACTGGGACAAGGTCACCGCCGAGGGTGTGAAGACCTTCGAGGCGCGCTGGAACTCTCTGTTCGGCGCCCGCTGATCGCCGGCCATGGCGGTGCATCACGCTCAGGATGAGCGGGGATTGACGATGTCAGTCAGGACCGGGCCATGAGCGCCACTGCACAGCCGCGGGCCTGGTGGGGTCCCGGCGGTTGGGTCAGGCGCAATGCCCTGCCGCAGTGGGCCTGGATCATGCTGGCCCTGGTGGCCGGCTTCTTGGTGCTGTGGCCGGTTTTGCAACTGCAGGTCCGGGCCTTTGTCGATGAGGGCTCGGCCTTCGGGCGCATGATGGCCCTGCCGCGCATAGGCACCACCATGCAGACCACCCTGGTCCTGGCGGTGCTGTCCAGCGCCTTGGCCGTGGTTCTGGGTACCTTGCTGGCCTGGTGCGCCTCGATGCTGCCCGCGCCGGTGCGGCGTATTGGCGAGCTGGCGCCACTGCTGCCCCTGGTCGTGCCCGCCGTGGCTGCGGTGACCGGCTGGATCTTTCTGCTCTCGCCCAATGTGGGCTACCTCAACATGGTCTTGCGGCTCTTGCCCGGACTGGAGGACATGCAGGAAGGGCCCTTCAACATCTACAGCGTGACCTGGATCATCATCATCACCGGCATGCTGCTGAGTTCCTTCGTCTACGTGTTCGTCTTCACCGGCCTCAAGAACATGGGCCAGGAGTTGGAGGCTGCGGCGGCGGCCTGTGGCGCCAGCGCGGCGATGCGCTTTTTCACCATCACCTTGCCTCTGCTGCGTCCGTCCATCATTTTTGCGACCGGGGTGGTGTTCCTGCTCGGTCTGGGCCAATTCACCGCCCCCTTGCTGCTAGGGCGAACAGCCAAGATCGATGTGCTCACCACTGAAATGTTTTACCTGACCGAGCGGTTCCCGGTCGATTTCGGCCTGGGTGCCGCCCTGGGATTTCCCATTCTGGTGCTAGGGCTGGTGGTGGTGCTGCTGCAAAAATTCGCCCTGGGCGAGCAAAAACGCTTTGTGGTGGTCTCCGCGCGCTCACGCTACAACATCCGGCAGACGCGCTGGTGGGCCGCCGTTGTCATCGGGCTGTATCTGCTGGTCACCACGGTGTTACCGCTGATGGCCCTGATTTACGTCTCGGTCTCGCCTTTCTGGTCGGGCACTCTGGTTGTGCCTGAGTTGACGCTGCGGCACTGGAAATCGGTGCTGAACAATGTGGCCCTGGTCAATGCGGTTTGGACCAGCGTCAAGGTGTCGGTCGTCGGCATTGCCATCCTGATTCCGTTTGGTTTTTTCATGGCCTATGCGCTGCTGCAGTCGACCCGCGTCTTCAAACCGGTGCGCATGGCCATTGACCTGTTTGCCACCCTGCCGATTGCCGTGCCCGCCTCGCTCATGGGTTTTGGCCTCTTGTTTGTGTATTCCCAGCCCCCGATACAGATCTACGGCACGACGGCGGTTTTGGTGGTGACCTATGTCACGCTCATGCTGGGGCATTCGACGCGGCTGCAGTTCACCACCTTGGTGGCCACAGGCCAGGAATTTCTGGAGGCCTCCAAAGCCTGCGGCGCAGGGCCGCTGCGCTCCTTCTTCCAGGTCATGCTGCCGATGTGCAGAAAGGGCATCGCCGCGACGGCCGCGCTGACCTTTGTCCTGCTTTTCCATGAATTTAGCGCCTCGCTGATGGTGCGCTCGGCCCGCACCCAGGTCATCGGCAGCGTGATGTACGACGTCTGGGCCGGCGGCATCTATTCAGAGGTCGCGGTGCTGGCCTTGATCATGGTGGTGGTCACCGTACTGGGGGTGTGCATCGCCGCCTGGATGGGCGGCACCGACGCCGCACAACAAAAGGGTTGAGCCGTGCAGGAACTGAAGATTGAAAAGCTGGTCAAACGCTATCCCGGTCGGGACCAGGTGGTTGCTGTCAATCAGGTTGACATCGATGTGCAGGCCGGCGAGATGCTGGTCCTGCTCGGGCCCAGCGGCTGCGGCAAGACCACGCTGCTGCGCTGCGTTGCCGGCCTGGAGGATGCGCAGGAGGGGCGCATTGTGCTGGAGGGCAGGGCGGTGTTCGATTCGGCCAGCGGGCTCAATCAGCCCACCCATCTGCGCGACATCGGCATGGTGTTTCAAAATTATTCCTTGTGGCCGCACATGACGGTACAGCGCAATGTCGAGTACCCGCTGCGCGCGCGCAGCATGGGTGCCAGCGATCGCCTGGCCCGTGCCCGCGAGGTACTGGAGGTGGTGCAGTGTGGGCACCTGGCCGAGCGCTACCCGGCCATGCTCAGCGGTGGCCAGCAGCAGCGCATTGCGCTGGCGCGGGCACTGGCACCTCGGCCCAAGGTGATGCTGCTCGATGAGCCCCTGTCCAACCTAGACGCCTTGCTGCGGGTCGAGCTGCGCACCCATCTGCGTGCCATACACCGTGAGCTTGGCTTTACTGGCATCTATGTGACCCATGATCAGCTCGAGGCCTTTAACCTGGGCACCCGGGTGGCGGTCATGAATGCAGGCCGTATCGAGCAGCTTGACAGCGCCCGCGCCGTCTATGAACGGCCGGCCACCGACTATGTGGCCCGCTTTCTGGGCATTCGCAATGCCCTGGAGCTGCGCCGCGTCGACCGGGGCTGGAGCAGCGATGCGGGCGCCGTGCAGGGCGATCTGGCTGCCATCGAGCGCCACGCCGACCGGATGCAGTTGTTTTTGCGGCCCCAGGCGCTGCGCCTGCACAGCCCCACGCAGGCCCTCCCACAGGCTTCGCACCTGAGCCTCAGTGGCGGTCAGGTCCAGGAGGTGCTTTACAGCGGCGGCGAGGTGGACACGGTGCTGCGTTTTGGCGACACCACCCTTTATGCGAGCAGCCCGGCCGAGGGCGCCTCCTTCAAGCCCGGTGACCCGGTCACGGTGTCCTTCGAGGCCAGCAAGGCCTTGCTTTACATCGACGGCAAGCTCACCTGAGCTTGACCGGCGCAGGGGCAGGACCCGGCCGAAGCCGGGCCCTGTCTCCTCGGGCCTCGAGTGCCCAGCGCTTTAGGCCTTGAACATCTTGTCGAATTTGGCCTTGTAGTCGCGCTGGAAATCCGGCGTGTAGCGAAACACATCCCAGGGCTGCATGGTCCTGGCATCCAAGGAACCCGGCAGTCCCTGAATCACGCTGGCCGTCTCGCCCGAGCCATTCCAAACACCCTGGCCTCGGCGGGACATCACGTAGTCGAGGAAAACCAGCGCCGCATTCGGCCGGCGCGAATGCGCGAGCGCAGCCATCACGTCCCGGCTCGCAAAAGCCGGGTTGGGCTGGAAGACCTTCATGGGTGCGCCCTGGGCGACCAGCGCATTGGCCACCGCATGGATGCCGTAGGCGGCCATGGCCAACTCTCCGGAAGCGATGCTTTGGAACAGGGGAAGGACGCCGACGGTCAACTTGGGCTTTTGCGCCGCAAACTGGGGCAAAAAGTCCGCTCCCTGGGTCTTTTCGATCCACTCGTAGAAGGCGAACACCGTCTCGGCCACCAGGTCCGAACTGCCGACCCGCCCTCTCAATTCAGGGCGCAGGAGATCGCGCATGCCGGTCACCGGTGTCTTGACGAGGTTGGTGTTGTAGGCCATCACAAAAGGCATGACCGCGACCACGGGCACCACGCCATAGAGCAGGCTGTCCTTGGGAAATTCCATTGTGGCGGGACCCGCCGGTTTGAGGAAGAAATTTTCCTGGGCCTTGTCGCGATACCAGATCGCATTGGCGTATTGGGTGATGTCTGCGCCGTCAAGCTTGGTGGCCTTCTCGTTCTCGATGGCCTGCATATGGGTCACCGGCGTGAGCTGGCGTCGGTATTCGACCTTGATCTCCGGATAAACGGTCCGGAAGTCCTTGGCCAGGCGTTCAAACACCTGGGGCACCGCCTGGTGATAAATGATGACGGAGCCTTCTTTTTTGGCCTCAGCCACGATTTTTTGCCAGTTCGGGTCGACGTTCTGGGCCTGCGCGGCCTGTCCGGCCAGGCCAAGCGCGCCCAGGGCTGCGATGGCGTTGCGACGGTTGATGCGAGGGGATGCTGGGTGCTCAGTACTCATGGAACTCTCCTTTGTGGAAAAAACCTATCGATCATGCGGGGGGGGGGAACTTGTGCCGCTGGGCTCTTTGCGCGCAAGACGCTCGTCGCACAGCATGGCCTTTGCATCAGGTGGCAGTCAGGCCGCCATCGAGCGGCACTGCCGCGCCACTGATCCATGCCGACTCGTCACTGGCCAGGAAAAGCGCCAGATTGGCGCAGTCGCTGAGCGTGCCAATGCGGCGCATGGGATGCCGCGCGGCCACGGTGGCCTGCTGCTCGGCCAAACTGGCGGTGCTGCCCGCATCGCGGGCGCGCTGCTCCCACACCCGAGACACCAGCGGCGTGGGGATGGAGCTGGGGCAGATGGCATTGCAGCGGATATTGCGCGGCCCGTATTCGGCAGCGATCTGCCGGGTCAGGCCGATCACACCGGTCTTGGCCGCAGAGTAATGCGGCAGGTCAGGAATGCCGATCAGGCCCGCGGTGCTGGACTGATTGATGATGGAGCCGCCGCCGCCCGCGATCATGTGCGGCAGGGCATATTTGGCCGACAGCCAAACGCTGGTCAGGTTAACGGCGATCATGCGGTCCCATTGCTCGATGGTCATGTCGATCGCATTGCTCGCCTCGCCGATGCCGGCATTGGCATAGAGCACATCGAGCCGGCCGAAAGCCGCCAGGGTCTGCGCCACCATGCGCTCGATATCGGCAGGCCGCGTCACATCCACCGTCGCGGCGATGGCCTGGGCTCCGATCAGCCGGGCTGTCTCCTCGACATGGGCGGTCACGATGTCGGCGCACATCACCTGCGCCCCCTCGGCCGCGAACAACTGGGCACTGGCCCGGCCTATGCCCGAGCCCGCGCCGGTGATGATGGCAACTTTACCTGCAAGCCTGTGGGCCATAGAAACTCCTTCGGGGACTCAGCGCTTGTCGCCGCTGTCTTTGTGGATGAATTCGGTGATGAAGGGGGCGATCACCTCGCCATTGATCTTGCAATCGAGCAAGATGGGGCCCTGGGGGTCGGCCAGCACGGGCGCGAGCTTTTGCAGATCATCCATGGACCGGATGGTGTAGGCCTCAAAGCCCAGCGGCTCGGCCATAGGGGCAAAGTCCACATCGAAAAAGACCGCCTTGGCCGGCGGCATGCTCTGGCCTTTGAGGATGTGCACTTCGGCGCCGTAGGCAGCATCGTTCATGACGGCAATGATCATCGGCAGGTCTTCGCGGATGATGGTCTCGATCTCGCCCATGGTCATCAGCATGCCACCGTCGCCGATCATCAGGAGCACCGGGCAGTCGGGCTTGCCGCGTGCCACCCCGATCGCCGTGCCCAGACCCAGGCCCACCGATCCGGAGTCCAGGCTGTGGGTGAAATGCCCCGGGTCCGGTACCGAAAAATAGGCCCAGTTGGCCATGAAATTGCCACCGTCAAAGACGATGTGGCGGCGCTCAGGCAGCATGCGGCTGAGCGCCAGGGTGAGCACGCGCGGATCGACCGTGCGGGCCGTATGGGCCACCTGAAAATCCATGGTGTGCTCAAAGGCGGCCAGCTCGCGACGTACCGTTTCGGTGTGCCAGGGCTTGTCTTGCGCGCTGCGCTCGGGCAGGGCCTCGAGCAACTGCTGCGCCACCAGCTTGGCATCGCCGACCACGGCCACGTCGGCCGGCCACCAGCGGCCGATGTGGGTACGCACCGCATCGACATGGATCAGCGGCACCGGCGGCAGCGCACTGCCCGAGCTCATGGTCAGCGAATTGAGCGCCACACCGATGGCCAGAACGCAATCGGCCTGCTCCACATGGCGCCGAGCCACCGAGGTCGAGGACGAGCCCAGGATGCCCATGTCGTAGGGATAGCCCCGAAACATGTCCTTGGCCTTCAGCGCATTGACCACCAAGGCGCCGGTCTTGTCGGCCAGCGCTTCAATGGCCTGGCGGGCGCCGCTGCGGAAGGCACCGACGCCGGCGACGATGAGCGGCCGGCGGCTGTCGCGCAGCAAGCGCACTGCCGCCTCAATGGAGGCCCCACGCGCCGGCTGCGGCGCCGCCGGCGCCAGCAGGCGAGACGGGGATGCTCCCTCGGCCAGGCTCGCGTAGCCCACCTGAATATCGGTGGGCAGCAGCAGTACGGCGAGCTTGCCCAGCGAGGCCTCGGCCACCGCATCGGCCAGGCATTGGCGCGCTGCCTCCGTGCTCGAGGGCACAAAGGTCGCGATGCCGCAGGCTCGGGTCACGGCCGCCGCTGGAAATGACTTCAGGTCCGGACCCAGTGGATTGACTGCCCCTCGGCCCAAAGGTGCATCGCCGCTGATCAAGAGCACCGGCATGCCTGCCTTGGCGGTCGACAAAGTGCCATGCACCGCATTGGCCATGGCCGGACCGCGCCCGACCAGGGCCACGCCCAGGCGACCGGTCGCCGCGGCATAGCCGGCTGCAGCCATCACGGCCTGGGTCTCATGGCGCACGCCGATGATGCGCACGCCCATGGCATCGAGCGTGGCGAACAACTGGCAGATGTCGTCGCTCATCAGCCCAAACACGGTGTCAACGCCAAGGTCCTTGATGTCCTGGGCGAGGATCTGATAGACAGGTTCTTTGTGCATGAGGTCTGGTGTCTTGTAGGGTGGCCGGCAGAGATCAGGGTTTATATTTTTTTGCCCCTGGCCGTATACATTATGATGATTCCGAAAGGTCTTGACCACCGGTTTGACCACGGGTTTGAGCACCGGTTTCGGGCCTCGGCGCTGGCGGCTGCGGCTCGTTCCGAGGCGTGCGCCGGTTGGCGCACGGACCGCAACCTTTTGGCAGGAGACGACAGCATGAGCACATCTCAAAGTCTGGATCGGGTGCAAATTGCACACACCCTATCGACCTATTGCAACTGCGTTGACAGCGGCGACGCCCAGGGCGTGGCCGGGGCCTTCATGCCGGCGGCCAAGCTGGAACTGTCTAGTGGCACCCGCAGAGCGGGACGCGAGGAGATCCTCGCCTTTTATGAGGCCGTGATCGGCAGCGGCCGGCCCGACCGGCAGGCCGATGGGTCCATCCCGCTGCTGCGCCACAACCTGACCACCTCGCGGGTGGAATTCATAGCCGAGGACCGGGCCCAGGGATGGACCTACTTCATGACCCTGACCCGCTTTGGCCTGGACCATGCCGGCCGCTACATCGACACCTTCTGCCGCCGTGGTGAGCGCTGGTTGATTGAGGACCGACGCATCGTGGTCGAGTGGTATGCCAGCCCGTCCTGGTACGAGCAGGTCCGCCTCCAATCCTCCAAGGCCTGAAGATGCACAGCATCGCGCAACTGCGGCTGCGCGCCAAGGCAAGGCTGCCGCGCCTGGCCTTTGACTTCATCGACGGTGGGGCGGGCAGTGAAGAAAGCCTGCGCCGCAACCAGAGCGCCTTTGAAAACCTGGCGCTGGTGCCGCGCGTGCTCAGGCCGTGTCGGGAGCGCGATTTATCGACCCGGCTGCTGGGGCGGCACTATGCGATGCCCTTCGGTGTCAGCCCCATGGGCTTGTGCAATCTGGCCTGGCCAGGCACAGACCGGGCCCTGGCGGCAGCCGCCGCAGGCGCAAACATTCCCTATGGGCTGTCGACCATGGCCAGCACCTCGATCGAGGACATCGCCCGCCTGGCGCCCGAGCACACCTGGTTCCAGATCTACCTCGGTGGCGATGCCGCAACGGCCGATCAGCTGCTGCACCGGGCCGAGGCGGCCGGACTGCGGACCCTGGTGCTGACCGTCGATGCCAACTTCCCCGCCCGCCGCCTGCGCGACCGTGCCAACGGATTCGCACTGCCCCTGCGGCCCAGCCCCGCACTGCTGGCCGACCTGCTGAGCCACCCGAGCTGGTCCTGGGCCATCTGGCGCGCCGGCGTGCCGACCTTCGAAAATTTCCGCGCGGCGCAAGCGCGGCAGGAGCCGATCGCCATCGGCGCCATGCTGCAGTCGCTGGCGCAGGCCCAGATTGACTGGGGCGTGCTGGAGCAAATACGCCAGCGCTGGCGGCACACCCTCATCGTCAAGGGCGTGATGCATCCGCAAGATGCCGCGCGCATCGCCGCCCTGGGCGTCGACGGCATCGTGGTGTCTAACCATGGCGGGCGGCAACTGGCGGCTGTGCCCAGCGCCATCGAGATGCTGCCGGCGGTGCGCCAGGCTGTGGGGCCGCACTTCAGCCTGCTGCTCGACAGTGGGGTGCGCAGCGGCGACGACATCGCCCGGGCGCTGGCCGCCGGCGCCAATTTTGTGCTGCTGGGCCGCAGTTTTCTTTATGCCACGGCCGCCCTGGGCGCGCAGCGTGGGGCCGAAGCGGCGCTGGACATCTTGCGCGGCGAACTCGACACCGCCATGGCCCAACTTGGCGCCAGTTGCATCGCCGATCTGCAGCCAGAATGGATCTTTCAAGCCCCGTCGGCATCGCGGCCGTCCCCAGGAGCTTTTTCATGAGTACAGGCATTCCCCCTCATATTCCACCCGAGCGGGTGGTGGAATTCGACCGCTTCAATGCGCCGCAGCTGCAAAGCTGTCCGCATCAGCAGGTCAGTGCCTTGTTTGAGCGCAGCCCGGATCTGTTCTACACCACCGGGGACAGGGGTCACTGGGTGGTCGGCCGTGCTGCGCTGGCCCGGGACATGCTGCGCCAGCCCGACAAGTTCTCCAGCGACCCGGTGCACAACCCGGCCAATGCGCGCCATCCACCGACCCTGCCCAACCAGTGCGATCCGCCGCTGCACACCGGACTGCGCCGCATCATCAACCCCTTCTTCTCGCCGGCGGGCGTACAGCACCTGGAGGACGATGTGCGGGCCTTGGCGGTCCGACTGATCGAGGCTGTCCTGCCGCAAGGACACTGCGAATTCGTCAGCCAGGTGGCGCAGATCTTCCCGGTCGAGCTGTTCATGCGCATGGCCCAGGCGCCACTCGACGACCGTGAGATGCTGATCGCCAAGGTCGCTCGCTTCACCCGTGCGCCACAGATCGCGGACCGGCTGGCCGCCCTCAATGAGCTGGGCGACTACCTGCAAGTGCTGATCGCTGAGCGTGAGGCGGCCCCTGGCACCGATCTGATCAGTCTGGTGGTACAGGCCCAGGTCGAGGGCCGGCCGCTGACGGCCGATGAGAAGCGGGGCATGGTGACCCTGCTGTTTCTCGGCGGCCTCGACACCGTGACGGCCATGCTCTCCTTCATCATGGCCTACCTCGGCCAGCATCCCGAGCAATGGCAGCGGCTGGTGCAGGCCCCGGCACTGATCGACCATGCGATCGAGGAATTAATGCGCGTCCACGGTGTGGCGGGTACCGAGCGCGGCGTCACCCAGGACATGGTCTACGCTGGCGTGAGTTTCAAGGCCGGTGACCGCTTGGTGTTTCCGGCCCATATTTATGGCCTGGACGCACAGATGGTGGAAGACCCCTTGCGCGTCGACTTCGACCGCCCGGTGAGCAACCACCTGGTCTTTGGCGCGGGGCCCCATCGCTGCGTGGGTTCGCACCTGGCGCGGCTGGAGATCAAGGTGTTTTTGCAGGAATGGGCCAGCCGGGTGCCTGTCTTTTCCGTGGATGCACAGGGAGATCTGCCCACCCGGGGTGGCCTGGTCTGGTCACCCGAGGCCGTGCCCTTGGTTTGGCCCGCAGGACCTGCGTCGACCTCAGTCGGGCAGGCGGCGCCATGAAGATCCACATCGACCGCAGCATCTGCACCGGCCATGCCCTGTGCGCGGCCAAGGCGCCCGCGGTCTACCGGCTCGACGAGGAAGGCTTTTGCTGCTCGGATGGCCAGAGCGTGCCGCCGGCTCTGCATGAGCAGGCCCGTTTGGGGGCCAGGCACTGCCCGGAGGCGGCGATCTTCCTGGAAGAAGAGGATTCCAAGCAGGCCTGATCGTCAGCAGATCACCGTACGGGGTGCTCAGGCACCCGGGTAAAGCGCGGGATCGCCACTTGCTGGTCAGGCACATCGTCCCACACCACCTGCACCGGCATATCCACGCGGATGGCGCTGAGCTCGACATCGACGACGTTGCTGATCAGGCGCGCGCCGTCTGCGCCTGCCAGGCTCAGGACTGCCGGCACATAGGGCAGGTGGTCCTGCATGCCGGGCATGATGGCGCGCTCGACCACGGTGAAGGAATACACCGTCGCAGCCCCGCTCAGCTCTTGCCAGCGCAAGTGCTGCGACTGACAGCGCGGGCAAAACGGGGTTGGTGGCATGCGTGCATGGCCGCAATCGGCGCAGCGGGCCAGCAGCAGGCGGTGTTGCCGGGTGGCCTCCCAGAAGGGCTGGGTCCAGCGGTTCAAGGCCAGCTTGAACAGCTCGGGCGGTGGACGTCGTGCCAGGGCCATGCAGTTTGCCTCAGTTGGCCAGGATCAGGCCGCTGACCGGGATCACCGACGGTCCTCCGGTCACCAGTGCAAGCTGCGCGCCCGGCACTTGGTTGACGGCGGTGCCGCGCAGTTGCTCGACGGCTTCACGCACATGGGTCATGCCCCACACATAGCCGCAGGAAAGTTGACCGCCGTCGGTATTGATGGGCAGGCTGCCGCCCTCGCGCCGGATCGCGCCGCTGCGCACGAAGGCGCCGCCTTCGCCCTTGTCGCAAAAGCCGTAGTCCTCCAGCTGCATGATCACCTGCGAGGTGAAGTGGTCGTAGATCTGCGCCGTATCGATGTCCTTGGGATCGACCCCGGCGGCCGCGTACAGGCGGCGCGCGACCATGGTATGGCCCGATGAGGCGAAGGTCTCGTCGGGCATGTTCATCCAGTAGATGGAGCGGCCCCAGTCGCTGCCGCCGCCGTGGTGGCTGGCCAGCACCCGCACGGGTCGCTGGCGCAGATCGCGGGCGCGCTCGGCCGAGGTCACGATGACCGCCACCGCACCGTCGTTTTCAAGGCAAAAGTCATAGAGGCAGTGGGGATCGGCCAGCATGGGCGCTTTGAAATAGTCCTCGCGCGTCAGGGGCTGGCGCAAGGTGGCGTTGGGATTGCTCACCGCGTTGGCGCGGATGGCCATGGCCACTTCGGCGAAGTCTTCGCGGGTGGTGCCGTACAGGTGCATGTGGCGACGGGCCAGCAGCGCGAACATGTGGCCCGGGCCCACCAGTCCCGAGGCTGAGAAAAAAGCGTTTTCAGGGGTGGCCGGGTAGGCCGAGGTGATGGCACCAAAACGCTGTGCGCCTTGCTGATTGGCTCCCACGCAAACCACCACGTCGGCTTGCCCGCTGATGATGGCCGCCGCCGCTAGGCCAATGGCGCCGGCTGAACCACCGCCGGTGCCGGTGAGCGTGGCGCTGAAACGGATTTCGGGGATGCCCAGGGTTTCGACCAGCAAGGCGGTGTCAAAGCCACCCGCGAAATAGGCAAAGCCGTCGATGTCGCGCACCTGCAGACCGCTGTCTTGCACCGCGGCGAGCACGGTCTTGCCGACCAGTTCCTCCAGCGTCTGTGGCGCAGACATGCCGCGCTTGTAGTAGGGCGTCGCGCCCAGGCCGACGATGGCAGTGGCATCGCGCATCACAGGGCTTTAGAGGGCTGGCAAGCTGTTTTTGATCAGGTTGCGCGCGATCACCAGCTTCTGGATTTCCGAGGCGCCTTCATAGATGCGCATGGGCCGCGCCTCGCGGTACAACTGTTCGACGATATGGCCCCGGGTCACGCCCAGGCCACCGAGCAGCTGCACGGCCCGGTCGGCCACCCGACCCGCCGCTTCGCTGCCAGCCAGCTTGGCCATGCAGGCCTCGTAGGCGCCCTTTTCGCCACGCACGTCGTGCGACCAGGCCGCGCGGTAGACCAGCAGCGCCGCGCCTTCGAGATCAGTGGCCATCTCGGCCAAGGCCATCTGCACCCCCTCCAGGCCATGCATGGACTTGCCAAACAGGCGCCGCCGGTTGGTGTGTGTCAGCGTCTCGTGCAAGGCCCTGCGGGCCAGACCCACGCCGGCTGCCCCTACTGAAGGACGGTAGATGTCGAAGGCCGCCATGGCCGCCTTGAAGCCCTGGCCGGCCGGACCGATGAGCTGGCTGGCCGACACCCGGCAATCGCGAAAGGTCAGCGAAGCGGCCGGGTGCGGCGCGATGAAGTCGATGGCCGCGCCGACCTCCAGGCCCGGCGTGTCGGCGTCAATGATAAACATGCTCAGGCCCTTGACCCCGGCCGCCTCGCCGGTACGTACCGTCACCAAATAGTGATCGGCCAGCCCCGCGTTGGAGATCAGGGTCTTGGCGCCATTGATCACGTAGTCATCGCCCTCGCGCACCGCCGTGGTGGTCATGGAGGCTACATCGGAGCCGACCTCCGGCTCGGTCAGTGCAAAGGCGGCGATGCGCTCGCCCTTGCGGCAGGGCTCCAGGTAGGCTTCGCGCTGCTGCAGCGTGCCAAAGCGCCGAATCGCCGTGGTGCCTATGCCCTGCATCGCGAACATGGCATCGGACAGGGCATGTTCGTAGGTCAGTGCTTCACGGATCAGGCAGACTGAGCGCACATCCACCGGCGCGTCGCCGGGCGGCACGCAGTGATCCAGCAGCCCAGCTGCGCCCAGACTGCGCACGATGGCCCGGCATTCGCTGGCCATGTCGGGATAGCTCTGGCCATGGTGCTGGGCACTCCAGTGCTTGACGCGCTCGGCCAACTCATGATGGGCGGCGTCGAAAAAGGGCCAGGGCCACAAATTCCATTCGAGTGGGGACATGACAGCTCCTCAGGATGTGGCTGGGCGCGGAGCGCCCTTGAAATCGGATGCGTAGCGCGTGCCGGCTGCACCGCCAATCGGCAGCAGGGCCTCGAGCGCCATGCGCTCTTGCGCCGACAGGCTGATCGAGGTGGCGCCGACGTTTTCTTCGAGGTATTTGATGCGCTTGGTGCCAGGGATGGGAATGATGGCCTGCTCGCGGCCCATGATCCAGGCCAGCGCAATCTGACTGGGCGTGCAATTTTTGGCCGCACACAGCTGGCGCAGTTGCTCGACGATGGCCAGATTTCTGTCAAAGTTCTCGCCCTGAAAGCGCGGCGAGGACAGGCGGAAGTCGTCGCTGCCCAGCTGCTGCGCATTGGCGATGGCACCGGTCAGAAAGCCGCGGCCGAGCGGGCTGTAGGCGATGAAGCGGATGCCCAGCTCCTGGCAGGTGGGCAGCACGTCGAGCTCGGGCTCGCGCGTCCACAGCGAGTACTCGGACTGGATGGCCGACACCGGATGCACTGTGTGGGCGCGGCGCAGCAGATCGGCCGAGACCTCGGACAGGCCGTAGCCGCGGATCTTGCCGGCTCGCACCAGATCGGCCAGGGCGCCCACCGTGTCTTCGATCGCCACCGCCGGGTCGGCCCGGTGCACATAGTAAATATCGATGCAATCGACCTGCAGACGGCCCAGCGACTCCTCCAGGCACTGACGCATATAGGCCGGCGAATTGTCGATGTCGCGGTCATAGGTGCTGCCGGACGGACCATCCGGGTCGCGCACCACGCCGAACTTGCTCGACAGCATCACTGCATCGCGCTTGCCCTTGAGAAAGCCCGACAGCAGGCGTTCATTGTGACCACGGCCATAGACATTGGAGGTGTCGTAGTGGGTCACGCCCAATTCGAAAGCGCGCTCCAGGGTGCGCAGCGACTGGGCATCATCGGCCTGCCCGTAAAACTCGGACATGCCCATGCAGCCCAGGCCGATGGCGCTGCTGCGCAGCCCGGCGTGGCCGACAGAGACGGTTTGCATCGCGGTCAGCCCAGACGTTCGATGATGGTGGCCGTGCCCAGGCCACCGGCACAGCAGATCGCCTGCAGGCCGTAACGGACCTGGCGGCGTTCCATCTCATGGAGCAAGGTGGTCATCACGCGGGCACCGCTGGCACCCAGGGGATGGCCCAGCGCGATCGCGCCTCCGTTGACATTGAGCCGCTCATGGCCCACGCCCATGTCGTGCATCCACACCAGAGGCACCGGCGCGAAGGCCTCATTGATTTCGAACAGGTCGATCTGATCGAGGCTAAGTCCGGCGCGCTCGAGCACCTTGCGGGTGGCGGCGATCGGGCCGGTGAGCATGAGCACCGGGTCGGATCCGACCGTGGTGCTGGCCACGATGCGCGCGCGTGGACGCAGGCCCAGTTTGCGCGCATGGCTGGCACGGGTCAGCAGCAGCGCCGATGCGCCGTCGGAGATCTGCGAGGCGTTACCCGCCGTGACGCGGCCGCCGTCGGGGCGAAAGCTGGTCTTGAGCGAGGCGAGCTTGTCTCGGCTGGTCTCGCGCCGTATGGTCTCGTCGCGGCTGACTGCTCCCTCAGCGGCGGCCTCGCGTTCAGCCCAGTCGGCCAGCGCGACTGGCACGATCTCGCGGTCGAAATGGCCGGCGTCGGCGGCCCGCGCGGCCCGGCTGTGGCTCTCGATCGCATAGTCGTCCAGGGCCTGGCGGTCGAGCTTCCAAAGGTCACACAGCCGCTCGGCGGCCTCGCCCTGCGAGGTCAGGCCAAAGCGCTCATTAAGCCGCCAGCCAAAGGGCTTGCCATGCACGTCCCGGTTGCCGCCCATAGGCACACGGGTCATGCTTTCGGCGCCGCCGGCGATCACCACATCGCTCTGGCCGGCCGCGATCGAGCCGATCGCCACATGCACCGCCGCCTCGGAGGAGCCGCACTTGCGGTCCACCGTCATGCCCGGGATGGTCTCTGGCCAGCCGGCCGACAGCAGCGCGGTGCGGGCGATGTTGCCGCACTGTTCGCCCACCTGCGAGACGCAGCCGAACACCACATCATCGACCTGCTGGGGCTGCAGGCCGGCCCGTTCGAGCAGTGCGCCCAGCACAGCCGCGCCCAGATGGTCGGCCCGCACATCCTTAAGGCCACCCTTGTAACGCCCGATGGGCGTGCGCGCCGCTTCCAGGATGACGATGTCGTCGCTCACCATGGCTTGACTCCCGAGCCAGGTATGCGCTGGCCCTTGTCATCGTATTCATAGATCCCCCGGCCGGTTTTGCGGCCGTGGCGCCCTGACTTGACGAGTTTGATGATCAGCGGGCAGGGCCTGAATTTCTCGCCCAGGGTCTGGTGCAGGTACTGCAGCACGGACAGACGGGTGTCCCAGCCGGTCAGGTCCCCCAGTTCGAGCGGGCCCATCGGATGGTTGAAAGCCATGCGCAGCGAGGTATCGATGTCCTCGGCGCTGGCCACGCCCTCGGCCAGCATGTACATGGCCTCATTGCCCAGCAGGGCCGAGATGCGGCTGGTGGTAAAGCCGGGCGCCTCGTTGACTTCGATCGAGGTCTTGCCGATCGCGTCTGACCACTGGCGGGCCTTGGCCACGGTCTGCGCGCTGGTCTCCAGGCCACGCACGATTTCCACCAGCTTCATCTTGTGAACTGGATTGAAAAAATGCATGCCGATCACGCGACCCGGCAGGCGGGCTAAGCTGGCGATCTCGGTGATGCTCAGTGCCGAGGTGTTGGTGGCAATCACTGTGTCATCGCCAAAGCGGCTTTCCGCCTCGCGCACGATGGCCTGCTTGATATCGATCTTCTCGGTGGCGGTCTCGATGACCAGGCCGGCATGCTCGGGCGCGGCATCAAGGCCGCCTGAGCTGTGCAGGCGGGCGAGGGCGGCGCTGGCATCGTCTTGGCTGCTCTTGCCCAGGCGCACGCCGTCGGCCAGGATTTTCTCGATGGTCTGCCGCGCCCGCGCCAGGGCTTGGGCTTGGGTGTCGACCAGGGTCACGGTGTGGCCGGTGGCGGCAAAGGCATGGGCGATGCCTGTGCCCATCAGGCCAGCGCCCACCACGACGATAGTTTTTTCGGTATTCATGCGGTCTCCTCCTTCATCGGCCTTTAAATCGGGGCGGCCGTTTTTCCTTGAATGCCAGCGCAGCTTCGGCCCGGTCCTCGGTAGCCATGAGCAGCGAAAAAAGGGATTTTTCGAGCGTCAGGCCGGCCTGCAGATCCAGCTCCATGCCGGACTTGGCGGCCTCTTTGGCGTAGGCGGTGGCGGTAGGCGGACGGGCCGCGATGCGCTCGGCCAGCGTGCGCGCTTGCACCAAGAGGCTGTCACGGTCCTCGCAAAGCCGGCTGACCAGGCCCATCGCATGGGCCTGCGTTGCATCGATGCGGTCACCGCTGAGCATCAGGTCCAGGGCACGGCCCAGCCCGATCACCCGGGGCAGACGCTGCGTGCCGCCGCCGCCGGGAATCAGCCCAAGCCCGGTCTCGGGCAGGCTGAAGACTGCATCTTTGGCGGCCACCCGGATGTCGCAGGCCAGCGCTAGCTCCAGCCCGCCACCGAGGCAATAGCCATGGATGGCTGCAATCACCGGTTTGGAAATATGGGCCACCCTGTCGATCCAGGCGTTATCGCGCAGTCGGCGACGTTCCTGCACCGAGCTGCCGATCACCCGCTGCTCCTTGATGTCGGCGCCGACGCAAAAGCCACGCTCGCCCGCGCCGCACAGCAGGATGGCCGCACAGCGCTCATCCTTGTCCAGGCCTTCCAAAAGTTCAGGCAGGCGATGCCGCACCTCCTCGTTGAAGGCGTTGCCGACCTCCGGTCGGTTCAGGGTGATCACAGCGACCTGGCCATGCAGGTCCATCAATACCGTTGGGGCTGGGGTGCTCATGCTCGGTCTCTGCGGGGTTCTCAGGGGCGCGTGCGGTCGCGGGTGCGCGGCCCCACGCCTTGCTCGCGCAACTGCTTCTTGCGCACCTTTTCGGTGGGTGTGCGGGGCAGTTCAGCCATGGCTTCCAGGTAGCGCGGGACCATGAAAGCAGGCATGCGGGCCTCGCACCAGGCCCAGATCTGTTCATAGTCCAGCTCAGCGCCGTCACGGGGCACGAGGAAGGCCATGACCTCATCCTCGCCGGCTTGCTGGTCGGCCGGTACACCAATGACCGCGCAGTCGGCCACGCTCGCGTGGCTGCGCAGCACCGCCTCGACTTCGAAGGAAGAGATGTTTTCGCCGCGGCGGCGCAGCGCATCCTTGACCCTGTCGACAAAGTAGTACCAGCCCTGCGCATCACGCCGCAGCGCATCGCCGGTGTGGAACCACAGGTCTCGCCTGGACTCAATGGTCTTGTCCGGCATGCCCAGGTATTCGGTAGAAATGATGCCCGGATGCTTGTGGCGCACCAACAATTCGCCAACCTGGCCCTCAGGCACAGGCTCGCCCGTCTCCGGGTCGGCCAAACGGACTTCGAACCATTGGTCGACCAAGACGCCACTGGCGCCCGGCGGCCGCGGCGCACCCGGCGGGGTCATGAAGACATTGGAAATCTCGGTCTGTCCAAAGCCATCGACGAATTGAATCGGGCCGAAGCGCTCGGTGAAGGGGCCGGCCAGGTCCACCGACAAGGGCGCGGCATAGATGCAGCGCAGCTTGTGCGCACGGTCGTCAGGCGAGGGCGGCTGGGCGCTGATGAAGGCCATGGTCGCGCCCAAGAGGTTGGTCACCGTCGCGCCGCTGCGGCGGGCACGTCCGGCCCAGTCCGAGGCGCTAAAGCGCGGATAGAGCACACAGTGCGCGCCGGCGATCAGGCAGGGGTAGACGGTGAGGAACTGCGCATTGCCGTGAAACAGCGGAAACCCCGTCATATAGACATCGTTCGGGCCCAACTGCATCAGTTGCACATCTTCTTCCGCGAAGAAGTAAAACTGCGAATGGGGCATCACCACGCCCTTGGAGGGCCCGGTGGTGCCCGAGGTCAGCAACACGGCTGCTGCATCGCTGGTGCTGACGAAGACACCCGGGTTGTGGTCCTGCGGCGCGTACAGATCGGCCAATCGGTGCAGGCGCATTTTCTTGAAAGGCGGCGCCTGCGGTGCCGGCTCGCTGTCGGGCTCGTCGACCAGGATCAGGTCGGTGATCGCAATCTCGTCTTCGATGTCACGCAGCCGTTCGGCCAGACGGGCGGTGGTCACCAGGATGCGTGCCTGAGCCAATGCCAGCGGATGGGCTAAGAAGCTGCCCTTGTAGGCATCGCTGATGGCCACCTCGACCGCGCCCAGTTTATTGAGCGCGAACCAGACAAAGATGAATTCAGGGCAATTGGGCAGCAGGATGCAGACGCGCTCGTGCTGGCGTACCCCGAACGCGGCCAAGCCATGCGCCAGGCGGTTGACCTGCTCGTTGGTCTGGCTGAATGTCCATGTCGGCCCAGCGTCGGTCCATGAAAGAAAGGGGCGCTTGGGATACACCCTGGCCTGCTGCTCCAACACCTGAGGGAGGGTCCAGCGCTCGCGCGGGAAGTGTGGCTCGAAAGGCGGAAAAGTTAGCATCTGATCTAGCGTTTTGGGAGGAGATTGACTCACAATCGACCATGCGCTTGATCCATGATAGCGTATCTTTTATAAATTAAGTCTAAGAAAAATATATTGAGGGAGGACTCATGAAGTCAAAGAAAGCGGTTTCCGCCGCCTCGGCCGCCGATGAGAGGCCCGCAGCTCTCCCTGCGTCGCCCGCACGGGGGCGGCTCAAGAGCGGCGACACGCGCAAGCTCACCCAGTGTGAGATTGTTCGCAGTGCGATCGAGAGGGACATCTTTACAGGTCGCTTGCCGCCCGAATCTCCCCTGGACGAGGATCTGATTGCCAAGCGGTTCTCGGTCTCCCGCACGCCCGTTCGAGAGGCCCTTTTGCAGCTCATTGAGGCGGGCCTGGTCGAAAAACCGTCCCGCCAGCGGGCGGTGGTGGCCCCCTTGGATCTGCGTCGGCTGATCCAGTCTTTCGAGACCCTTTCCGAATTGGAAGCCACTTGCGCCCGCATTGCCGCGCGCCGCATCACCGAAGCCGAGCTGCGCAATCTGACGGAGATCCAGCGCCTGTCCGAGGCCGCCCTGGCCAAGAACGACCAGGATGAATTTGGTCGCCAGGGCGCTCGTTTTCACCTGGCCCTGTGGCGGGCTGCACACAATGATGTGTTGTTCGACATCACCCGCAATCTCGCGGTGCGCATGAACCCTTACCGCATGTTCCAGTTGCGGGCCCAGGGGCGACCCGAGGCCAACAACGACGACCATCGGCACATCCTGGAGCTGCTCTCAGCCGGCAAGGCCGATGAGGTCTACACCCTGATGCGCGGCCATGTGACGGTGCAGGGCGACGTGCTGGCCGAGTACATCTCCAGCGGCCCCCGGCCGGTGCTGTACATCGACTACGCGTAATCCGGGTTGACTTATCGGCCAATATACCTGTACCGTAGAGCCAATATAAAAATTCGGTCACTAACCATCATCGGGAGACAAGCAACATGACCTCTTTTCGCCGCAACCTGTACAGCCTGGCCCTCTTTTCCGCTCTGGGATTGGCCACTCAGGCCTCGCTGGCCGCCGACCGCAAGATCGTGATCTTGCAGGCGCTCACCGGCGTCGCATCGTTTGTCGGCGTGCCGGCTTCCGAGGGCATGAGGTTCGCCGCCGACGAGCTCAATGCGAGCAAGTTCCTGGGCAACGACCGCATTGTTGTCGAGGTGGCAGACAGCGCGTCCGCACGCGCGCAGGCCATGGCCGCCATCACGCGCTATGCCGCCGATCCCAGCGTGTTGTTCATTTTGGGGCCCACCACCGCCGTGGAAGCCATCCCCTCGGCCGGCGTGGCCAATGATGCCAAGATTGGCATGAAGGCCATGACCAATGCGGTGGGCTTGCTCAATGCGGGTCCCTGGGGCTTCATCTCGGCCCAGCCGCCGTCTATCACCATGCCGCAGCTGGGCGATTACGCCATGGACGTGGCCAAGGTCAAGGCCTGCGCCACCATCCGCTTTTCTGACAACGAGGCCTATGTTGATCTGGAGCGGATCTTTGTCGAGCACACCCAAAAGCGGGGCATGAAGATCGTGGACCGCTCCGGCATCAAGCAGGCGGACTCCGATTTCTCCACCATCGCTACCCGCATCGTGGCTGCCAAGCCCGATTGCGTGGTGCTGTTCACGCTGGGCCCCTCGGCTGCGAACCTGGCCATCCAGCTCAAGCAAGCGGGCCTGCCGGCCAGCGTCAAGCTGATTGGCCAGACCGGTCTGTCCTCGCCGCAGCTGATCTCGATCGGCGGCGCGGCGGTGGAAGGCTTGGTCTTCAACTCCGACTGGACCCCGGGCGGCAACACACCGGCGTCGCAAGCCTTTGCGGCCGCCTACAAGGCCAAAACCGGCAAGGACGCCGACAACTGGGCCGCCCTGGGCTACAGCTACATGACGGTGGTGGCGCATGCCGTCAAGGCCGCCGGCCCCAACCCGACGCGCGAGCGCATTCGCGACGCCCTGACCAAGACCAAGGACGTACCGGTGGTGGTCGGCACGGGCAAATACAGCTACATCGACCGCATCCCCAATTACGGCTCGAGCTTCCTGATGGTCAAGGACGGCAAGTTCGTCGTCGCCCCTCAATAAGAAGACTGACGGGATGATCGCCTGCGGCTTAGGCCGCGGGCTTCAATGGCAAGGCAGCAGACCATGATTGCTCAGCAATTACTCAACGGGCTGGTCTTGGGCGGTGTCTATGCGCTTTTTGCGCTGGGCTTTACGCTCATTTTCGGCATTCACCGCATCATGAACATGGCGCACGGCGCGGTATTCATGACGGGCGCCTTCATCGGCCTGTACACCGTGCGCGCCGGCATGCCGCTGTGGTTTGCCCTGCCGGTGGCCATGGTGGCCGCCGGTCTGGTGTCCATCCTCATCGAGGTGATCGCCTTCAAGCCGCTGCGCAAGCTGGCGCTGGCGGACGCGGAGCTCGCCTCCATCATCTCCAGCATCGGGGCCGGTCTCATTGTCTTGAGCATCGGTCAATATGTCTCCAAGACCGAGACCATGCGCTTTCCCTTTGGCACGGTGTCGCCCGATGCGATCGTGGTGCTGGGCCTGCGCGTGACCATGTTGCAGCTGCTCATGCTGGGCGTAGCCGTGCTCGGCGTGGGGCTGCTGGCCTTCTACCTTTACCGCACCGCGCAGGGTCGTCAGATCCGGGCCGTGGCCGGCAACTACCGCGCTGCGCAGCTGCTGGGCGTCAATCCCGACGCGATCTTCTACCAGACCTTTTTCCTCTCGGGTGCGTTGGCCGGAGCGGCCGGCGTGATGGTCGGACTGGCCTTCAATGCGGTGCAGTTCCTGATGGGCGAGCCATTCTTGCTCAAGGCCTTTGTGGCCATCATCATCGGCGGCTTGGGCAGCGTGCCCGGCGCGCTGATCGGCGGCCTGGTGCTGGGTCTGCTGCAGTCCTTGTCGGCCGCCTACCTGCCCTCGCTGTTGGTCGATGCGGTGATCTTCATGCTCCTGTTTGTGATTCTCATGATTCGTCCGGACGGCCTGTTTGCGCAGGCCGTGCTGGAGTCTCCTACCAAGCGCGTGTAAGCGCCGGGCCGATCTGCCATGATGGAACTGTTTGCGCCCCACCTTCCGCTGCTGGACCTGATTTTCATCGGTACCGGCTACGCCCTGAGCCAGGCCATTGTCTTTCGGGCCGGTACATTTTCTGTGGCCAGCTCCGGCTTTGCCGCCCTGGGCGCCTATTGCGCGGCTATCCTGACGGTCAAGCAGGGCTTGCATCCGGCCGCTGCCGTGGCCATGGGCACCATGCTCGGTCTTTTGGCCGGTTTGCTGCTGGCCATGCCGCTGGCCCGCCTGCGCGGCGTCTACCAGGCCATCGCATCCCTGGCCTTCGTCGAGGTGGTGGTGGCCCTGATCCTGTATTTGGAGAACCTCACCGGGGGACCGCTGGGATTTCACAACATCCCACGGGTGGTCACGCCATGGATGCTCTTTTTTGCCATGGTGATCACCATGGCGCTGCTGATCATCCTCGGCCGAGGGGGCATAGGCCGGGCTTTTGACGCCATGCGCCAGGACCCGGCGGTGGCGGCCTCCCTGGGTGTCAATCCGACGCGTTACCACATTCTGTCCTTTGCCCTGTCGGGGGCCATCGCGGGTTTGTTCGGCAGCCTGGACGCGTTGCGCAACTTCAGCCTGACCGCCGAGCAGTTCGGCTTTAGCATCCTCATTGGCACCTTGTCGGCGGTGGTGCTGGGCGGACGGCGCACGGTGTTCGGCCCGCTGGTCGGGGTGACCATCCTGGTGCTGTTGCCTGAAATCTTCCGGCCGCTGGCGCAGTACCGGCAGGCGGTCTATGGGCTGCTGTTGGTGCTGGTCATGGCCTTCCTGCCCTTTGGCGTGTTTGACAGCATCATGATGAGTCTGCGCAACCGCCGTCTGGCGCGCCAGGGCATGCTGCCTCAGAAAGCGGGGTCCTGATGAGCACGCTGACTCTCAAGGGCGTGAGCAAGCGCTTTGGCGGCTTGCAGGCCGTCTCTCCCTTCGACATGGAAATCGCCCATGGCAAGATCACCGGCCTGATCGGGCCCAACGGCGCTGGCAAGACCACGGTGGTGAACCTGATCACCGGGGTCTACAAGCTCAGCGGAGGCAGCATCCGGTTTGGCGACATCGACCTGACCGAGGCCTCCCGGCACGAGGTGGCGCGCGCCGGTATGGCGCGCACCTTCCAGACCATCCGCCTGCTGCCCGACGCGACCGTGCTGGCCAATGTGATGATCGGCATGTACAGGTTGCAGAAGACCTCTTTGATCGCGCAGATGTTTGGTCTGCCGTCTTCGCGGGCGGAGACCCGGCGTTTTCGCGACGAAGCGTATGTGCTGCTCGAGCGCTTTGGCATGACCCGCTACGCCGACTATCCCGCCGGCACCCTGTCCTACGGCGACCAGCGTCGGGTGGAGATGATGCGGGCGTTGGCGCTGCAGCCCGATGTGTTGTTGCTCGACGAGCCCGTGGCTGGCATCAACGATGTGGAGTCCGCCAAGCTCGGGGAGATTTTCCGCGCGCTGGCCACCGAGGGCAAAGGTATGGCCGTGTTCCTGATCGAGCACAACATGCGCTTCGTCACCAATCTCTGCGACTACGTCTACGTGCTCGACAGCGGCCAGTTGATCGCGCAGGGCAGCGCCGAGCAGGTGATCAATGACCCGGTGGTGATCAAAGCTTATCTGGGAGACTCCGACGATGCTTGAGGTCAGCGGTCTGCATGCCGGCTATGGTGGCAACGAAGTGCTGCACGGGGTCACGCTCAAGGTCTCCGAGGGCGATATGGTGGCCATCATCGGCCCCAACGGCGCTGGCAAGTCGACCTTGCTCAATTGCATCAGCGGACTGGTGGGCGCCAGCAGCGGCAGCATCGAGCTTGAGGGCCGCCCTATCCAGGGCCAGGCGGCTTTTCGCACATCAAGGGCCGGACTGCTGCAGGTCCCCGAAGGACGCCAGATCCTGGGTGACCTGACGGTGCTGGAGAACCTGCAGCTGGGTGTGACCGCCCTGCACGGACGCGCGCCCACCCATGACCTGCGCCGCATCTACAGGCTCTTTCCCATCCTCGAGGAGCGTGGGCAGCAACGCGCTGGCTCACTGTCAGGCGGTCAGCAGCAGATGCTGGCCATCGGCCGGGCCCTGATGGGCGCGCCGCGGATGCTGCTGCTCGACGAGCCCAGCCTGGGCCTGTCCCCCCTGCTGGCCAAGCAGGTGCTCGGCGCCCTGCGCGAGCTCAACAAGGAAGGTCTAACGATCCTGCTGGTCGAGCAAAACGCGCGGGCAGCCCTGCGCGCGACCAGCCGGGCCTATGTGCTGGAGCAAGGCCGAGTGGTCCACCAAGGCGACAGCGCGACGCTGGCCGAAGACCCCGAGGTCATCGCCCATTACCTGGGACGGGCCCAGCCCAAGGCAGCGCAGTCTGCGCCGCATTAGCACCGTCCGCACACCGAGGAGGCCAGACCATGAGCGATCAGGATTTACGTCAGCAGGTGCTGGAAGCGGTTCGCGGCTTGGCCGCCTACGGACTCGGCCCCTCGATCGGTGGCCATGTGTCGGTGCGTGTGCCCGACCAGCCCCGGTTTTATATCAATGCCTTCGATAAGACCTTCGAGGAGATGCGGCTGCAAGACATTGCGCTGCTGGACTTTGAGGGTCGGGTGCTGGAATGCGAGACCATGGTCAGCCTGGGGCAGACTTTTCATCACGGGATCTACAAGCAGCGTCCCGATGTCCAGGCCATCGTCCACACCCATGGTTTTTGGCTGACGGCTCAGTCCGCATTCGGCCGGCCGGTGCGTAATTTGCACAATCTGTGCACCTATTTCGACCAGCGCACCTGCGTGAGCCCCAGCGATGATTTTTCGGCCATCGGCCCGGCCCTCAAGGACAGCGACATTGCCATCATCATTCCCTGGCATGGCGCCATCACCTTCGGCGCCAGTCTGGCCGCTGCCAGCGCCCTGCATGTGACGCTGGACTATGCGGCCAGGCTCGATGTCACCCTGCCGGCCGACGCACCGCAGATGCCTGAGCATTTGTGCGCCGAAATGAAGGCGGTGCTGGCGCGCGCCAATTACCTGGATGTGACCTGGGATCTGATCCGGCGCAAAGGCCGGGACAACTTCGACGGCCAACGCGTCATTGCGCGACCGGCCCACTGAGCGACGAAAGGGACCGACATGTTGCAAGCCACCCCGCCAGTTTCAGCCGCTTCCAAGACCGAGGAAATTGCTGGCGTACAGACCAAGCCACTGTCCTGGCGCCTGGGCACCGAGGTCAGCGGCCTGGACCTCAGGCACAGCGAAGGCATCCCACAGGAGACCATCTCTGCCCTGTGGCGCTTGCTCGGTGAACGCGGCATCTTGCTGTTTCGCGGCCAGGGCCTCAACCATGAGCAGCACTTGGCTTTCACACGGCGCTTTGGCCCCCTGGCGGACACCGGCATGACCAGCCGCTATGCGCCGCCGGGCTATCCGGACCTGTTCACGGTGACCAACATCAAGTCCAATGGGCAGCGCTCCGAAACCGAGAACGCCGCCCAGCAGTGGCATACCGACCAGTCCTTTTTGCCGGTGCCGGCACGCGCCTCGATGCTGCGCTGCGAGATTGCGCCGCAATTCGGTGGCGACACCATGTTCTCCAGTATGTACGCGGTCTACGACAGCTTGTCCGAGGGCCTGAAAGCCACCCTGGGCACGCTGCGCGCTTTCCATACCCTGTTCAACACCCGCTGCCTGGTGATGAGCAACCGCAAACCCATGACCGCCGAGGAAGCAGCACGGGTGGAAGGTGCCTGGCATCCGGTGGTCATGACCCATCCGGACACCGGCCGCAAGGTGCTCTACATCAACGACCAGATGGTGGACCATTTCGAAGGCTGGACCGTGGCCGAAAGCAAGCCGCTGCTCGACCACCTGTGCCACTTGATCGAGCATCCGGCCCACACCTATCGCCACCGCTGGCAGCCGGGCGATCTGATCGCCTGGGACAACCGCTGCACCCAGCACTACGCGCCGCTGGACTACGATTTTGCGGGCATGGACCGGCCCGAAAATCACCGGCTCATGTTCCGCTCCACCCTGGCCTGAAGGCCTGCACCATGAACGCCCCCACCCAAGAGATGCAGGCCCAGGCCATTTTGGAGCAGGCGGGCCTGAAGGTGCAGCCGCTGTCCTGGCGCACCGGCAGCCAGGTCGACGGCCTGGATTTGACCCGCTCCGAAGACATCGCCGAATCCACCATCGAGGCGCTCTGGCAGCTGCTGGGCGAGCGTGGCATCTTGCTGTTTCGCCAGCAACAGTTGGACCATGACCAGCACCTGAACTTCACCCGCCGCTTCGGCCCGCTGGCCAAGACCGGTCTGCTGGGCAGGCATGCGCCGCCAGGCTACCCCGACCTCTTCAAGGTCACCAACATCAAGACCGACGGTAAGCGCTCCGAAACCGAAAACGCCGCCCAGCAATGGCATTCGGACCAGTCCTTCATGCCTGTGCCTGCTCGCGCCTCGCTGCTGCGCTGTGTTCATGCGCCCGCATTCGGCGGCGACACCATGTTTGCCAATATGTACCAGGCTTGTGAGGCCCTCTCAGAGGGGCTGCGGGCCACGCTAGGCTCGATGCGTGCCTTTCACTCGCTCTTTAGCTCGCGCACCCTGGCGGGCACGGGTCGTCGGCCTTTTTCCAGCGTGAAGGAGGGAGAGTTGGAGGAACTCAGCGGCACCTTCCATCCGGTACTGCGCCGACACGAGGATTCTGGCCGACTGGCCCTGTACGTGAGCGAGCAGATGGTGGACCATTTCGAAGGCTGGACCGTGGCCGAAAGCGCCCCGCTGCTGGACTATTTGTTCCAGCTGAGCGTGCGCCCGGCGCACACCTACCGCCACCGCTGGGCACCGGGCGACATCATCTTCTGGGACAACCGCTGCGCCATGCACTACGCGCCCATCGACTACGACTTTGACGCCTTGGACCTGCCAGAGAACCGGCGGCTGATGTTTCGCTCCACCCTGGCCTGAGCGGCGGGCACAGCCATGGCATTGTTCGAAGGCTTTGAGCGTCGTCATGTGCAGGTCGGTGAGCTCAGCATCCACTGCGTCTCAGGGGGCCAGGGCGATCCGGTCCTGCTGCTGCACGGCTATCCGCAGACCCTGTCCGAATGGGCCCTGCTCGCACCGCTGCTGGCGGAAAAACACACCGTGGTCTGCGCCGACCTGCGCGGCTATGGCGACTCCTCCAAGCCCGCGGGCCTGCCCGATCATTCCAATTACGCCTTCCGTGCAATGGCGGCCGACCAGGTGGGCCTGATGCGGGCCCTGGGCCATGAGCGCTTTCATGTGGTGGGCCATGACCGGGGCGGCCGCGTGGCCCACCGCATGGCACTGGACTGGCCGCAGCAGGTGCGCTCATTGACGGTGCTGGACCTGGTGCCTACCCATGCCCTGTACCACCAGACCAACAAGAAGATCGCGCAGACCTACTGGCAGTGGTATTTTCTGCCGCAGCCGGCGCCTTATCCCGAGCGCCTGATTGGCGCCGATCCGGACTTTTATTTCGAGAGCTGCCTGGTGGCGGTCGGCGGTAAGGGGCTGGATAGCTTCGATCCGCAAATGCTGGCTGAGTACCGGCGCTGCTGGCGGGACCCGGCCATGATTCATGCCTCCTGCTGCGACTACCGTGCCGGGGCGAGCATAGACCTGGACCATGATGAGGCCGATCTGCATATCCGGCTGGCCTGTCCGACGCTGGCCCTGTGGGGGGCCGACGGGTTGATGTGTACGCTCATGGACATCGAGGCGGCCTGGCGTGCGCGCTGCGCCGATCTGCGTGTGGGCACGGTCCCCGGGGGGCATTGGTTCCCCGAACATGCTGCACCCCAAACCGCCCAAGCCCTGCTGTCCTTCTTTGCCAGCCAGGCGGGCTGAGGCCGCCGCACTTTCTCTTTTGACCATGGGAATCGACGATGACAAAACGTTTTGAGGGCAAGGTCTTACTGGCCACGGGTGCAGGCTCGGGGCTTGCCGCTGCCGTCGCGCGCCGTTATACGCAGGAGGGCGGGCGGGTGGCCCTGCTCGACATCGACGGCGACAAGGCGCAAGCGGTGGCCGCGCAATTGCCGGGCGCGATCGGCCTGGCCTGCGATGTGGCCAGCGAAGAGGGCGTGCGCGATGCGGTGGCTGCGGCCATGAAGACCTTCGGCCGCATTGATGCGGCCTTCAATGCCGCCGGTCATGCCGATTTCGGTCCCATCGAAGAGTGGACGCTCGAGCGCTGGAACCGCATGATGGGCGTTCATGTGGGCGGCACTTTTTTGGTGTGCAAGAACGTGCTGCCCATCATGCGTGCCCAGGGTGGCGGCGCCATCGTCAATGTGGCCTCGATCGCGGCCATCGTGGCGCAACCCTTTAATGCCCCCTACGGTGCGGCCAAGAGTGCGATTGCCGGATTCACCCGCCAACTGGCGATGGAGGCCGCGCCCCTGGTGCGGGTCAATGTGGTGGCGCCGGGGCGCATCCGCACCGGCATGACCGAACCGCTGTGGAAGATGCGTGGCGGCGGCGACATGGACAAGGGCACGGCACAGGCCGCCAGCCTGAACATGCTCAAGCGGGTGGGCGAGGCCGAGGACATTGCTGGACCGGTGTGTTTCCTGCTCTCTGACGATGCCGGCTTCATGACCGGAACCACCACCGTGCCCGACGGCGGCGAGACCCTGCTCTGACCATGGGCGCGCAAACCGAACTCTATGCAGGCTCACGGGGCCGCATCATGGCCATGGATTCGGCCTATGACGTCGGCGAGCACAATCGCGGCCGCGACGTGGTCGTCAATGCCTCTTACTGCGGCGTGCTGCCGGCGCGCTTCATTGCGGCGCAAGGCCCGCGGGGGGCCATCGGCATCGACTGCGGGGTTGGCCCGGCCGGCGCCTCGGTGGCCGGCCTGTGGTACCTGGAAGCCTTGAACATCGCGGCGGCGACCGCCGATGTGATGGGCGTGCGCCTGGGCGATGGCGTGGACCTGTATCAGCAAGGCCGCATCAGTTTTGCCAACCGCCCTGCGACCGATTGCGGTGTGCGCCTGGGCATGCCCGTGCGCGAGGCGGCCTTGGCCATGCTCGAGCGTGAGCCGGCCCAGCCGCTGGCCAGCGAGGTGACCAACCGCACCGTCATGGAGACGGCGGCCGACGGCCGGCAGGTGGTGTGCACCGACTCGATCGCCTTTGCCCTGCCGGAAGATGTGCGCAATGTGTTGGTGACGGCCGGGCACACCGGCCGCAGCGCCGTGCCCTATTTGCTCAAGGCCCGACCTTTCGGCTTCATCTGCTCCGACGGCGGCAAGGGGCGTGATGATGCGGGCATCGCCGGCCTGGCGATGGTGGAGTCAGAGGGGCTGGCCGGCGCGACGGTGGATGCGCGGCTGGCGCGCATGGGCGACGGGCTGAGCAGCTACCACGAGGGCATCATCAGCGCCTGCAATGCCCTGGCCCGGGCCGCCGGCGTGCAGGTTGGCATGGCGGCGGCGCAGGCGGCTTCGCTGCTGCTGGCCCGCCGGTGATCGCTCAGGGCTGCGGTGTGGGCGCCGCCGAGCCCGTGCTGGCCTCTGCCAAAGCCGTCTTAGACCTGGCGGCGGCCGGCCCAGAAAGGCTCGCGCAGCGCCTTCTTGTCAATCTTGCCTATGGTGTTGCGCGGCATGGTGGCGATGATCTGCACCCGTTCAGGCTGCTTGATCGACGACAGCTTGGAGGCTCGGCACAGGGCGAGCAGTTCATCGGCGCTGGCCGTGGCGCCGGGCTTGAGTGTGACCAGGGCCAGCACGGCTTCGCCCCATTTGTCGTCCGGAGTCCCGACCACGGCGGCATCGAGCACGGCCGGATGGCTGTAGAGCACGGTCTCGACCTCGCTGGGTGCCAGGTTATGGCCGCCCCGGATGATCAGGTCCTTGATGCGGTCGACGATGTAGAAGTAGCCGTCCTCGTCCATGCGCCCGACATCGCCCGAATGCAGCCAGCCGCCGATCAGGCTCTTGGCGGTGCGCTCGGGCTCGCGGAAATAGCCGAGCATGGTGTGCGGCCCGCCAAAGACGATCTCGCCGCTCTCGCCGGTGGCCACAGACGCGCCGTCGGCTCCGACCACCCGCACCGTGGTGGCGTAGGACGGCTGGCCGCAAGAGGCCAGCAATTGCGGCTTATCGCCGAGCGCGGCCACATGATCTTGCTTGCGCAGCAAGGTGCCGATGGAGGCAATCTCGGCCATGCCGTAGAGCTGGATGAAGATGGGACCGTAGCGCTCGATCAACTGGCGCAGCCGGTCAGCGGGAATCGGCGCCGAGCCATAACCCAGGGTGGTGATCGAAGCCAGGCGCTGCGGAAAATCACCGGGATCCTGTTCGAGCAGCGTGGCCAGCATGGTCGGTACCAGAAAGGTGTGCGTGACCGCATGGCGCTGCACCACTTCGCACAGGGCAAAGCCGTTGAAGCCGCGGCTTTCGGCAAATCCCACCGCCGCCCCGGCCATCAAGGCCGGCACCATGGTGATGTTGACGCAGGAGCTGTGCGGGATCTGGATCAGGTAGCGCGACTGGGCCGTGATCTCATACTCCAGGCAGGCCACCGCACCATGCTGCAGGGCCGCCGCATGGTCGAACAAGATGCCCTTGGGCAAGCCGGTGGTCCCGCTGGAGTAGACGATGGCAAACGGGTCCTTGGGAAAAGCGGTTTCAGCCCAGGGGCCCAGCGCCGCGCTGGCAGCGGCCAGCGCCGGCTCATAACTGCCGCCCTCATCGAGCACCAGCAGGACGAGCCCATGGGCCTGCGCCAGACGCTCGGCCATGGCCTGAAACTCGGGCTCGGTGATCAGCAGCCGCGCCTGGGCATTGCTGAGCACCGCATCGAGCTCGGCTTCGGTCGTGCGAAAGTTCAGACCGACATAAACCATGGCCGCCTTGCTCACGCCCACCAGCACCTCGACCACCTCCATGCGGTTGTGCACCAGCAAGGCCACCCGCTCGCCCGCATCAAACCCATAGCTGCCGCGCAGCAGATGCGACAGGCGGTTGCTGCGGCCCTCCAAGGTGGCATAGTCCATGGTGCGCTGGCCATCGAAGAGGGCCAGGCTGTGAGGGGCGCGTTGGCAGATGCGGTTGACGGCCAATCCGACGTTCATGGGCGAGGGGCTGCGGTGGCAGGCGTGAATCACAGGGGGCGCACGCCCGGGGCGCGCGAGCTCCAACTGACTTTACCATCGGCCACCGGCCTTTGCCCGGTCCGCTCTTATCTCGAAGAAAGTGTTCCATGACCTACGCCTATCCCTCCTACGAGTCTCTGCGCCTGGACCGGCCCGCCGATCGGGTGCTGCGCATCACCATGTCGCGCGGCAAGATGAACGCGATGGACTTCGATTTCCACCATGCCATGACCACGATCTGGCAGCACATCGAGGATGATCCCTCGGTCAGCGTGGCCATCCTCACCGGCGAGGGTCGGGCATTTTCAGCCGGGGGTGATTTCGAGCTGGAACAAAAACTGGTCAATGAATTCGAATGGCGCGCCCGCATGTGGAAGGACGGCCGCAATCTGGTCAAGAACCTGATGCATTTCTCCAAGCCCCTGATTTCAGCGATCAACGGTGCGGCTGCAGGCGGCGGCTTGGCCGCGGCCATGCTCTCGGACATCACCATTGCTGGCCGTTCGGCCAAGATCGTTGATGGCCATGTGCGCCTGGGCGTGGCTGCCGGCGATCATGCTGCCATCATCTGGCCCCTGCTGTGCGGCATGGCCAAGGCCAAGTACTACCTGATGAGCGGCGAGCATCTGTATGCTGAAGAGGCCGAGCGCATCGGTCTCATCTCGCGGGTGGTCGATGACGACAAGCTACAGGAGACAGCCCTGGAGGTGGCGATCAACCTGAGCAAGGCTTCGCCGTCGGCGATCCGGTGGACCAAGCTGTCCATGAACAACTGGCTGAACATGGCCTGGCCCATCTTCGAAAATTCCCTGGCTCTGGAGATCCTCGGGTTTTCCGGGCCCGATGTGGTTGAAGGTCTCAAGGCCTACGAAGAAAGGCGCCAGCCGAACTTTGATCCCCACTCTCCGGTCTGAGACCGACCCCACCCAGGACTGGCCATGAACACAGCTTCCCAAGCCCCAAGCCATCCGCTCGATTTCAGCGGCAAGACCGTGCTGGTCGTCGGCGGCTCCAGCGGCATCGGCAATGGCATCGCCCAGGGCTTCAGGCGTCAAGGCGCCCATGTCCATGTCTGGGGCACACGCGCCCGGGCTGAGGACTATCAGGCCGAGCCAGGCAGCGACCTGCAGGGGCTGCTTTTCTCGCAGGTGGATGTGGCCGATGCGGCATCGCTGGCGCGGGCCGAGATGCCGACAGAGCTCGATGTGCTGGTGCTGTGTCAAGGCACGGTGGCCTTTGGCCGCAAGGAGTTCGAAATGGACACCTTCCGGCGCATCATCGAGCTCAACTTGAACAGCCTCATGGCCTGCACCGTCAAATACCGCGAGGTGCTGGCGCGGCGCCAGGGCAGCATCATCACGGTGTCTTCGGCAGGTGGCCTGCGCGCCACCCGGGGCAACCCGGCTTATGCGGCCTCCAAGGCCGGCGCGATCCACCTGACGGCCACACTGGCCCAGGCCTGGGCACGCCAGGGCATCCGGGTCAATGGGGTGGCGCCCGGCCTGGTGGACACCAAGCTGACCAAGGTCACCATCGCCAATGAAGAGCGGCTGCGCGAGCGGCTCGAGGGTATTCCGGCCGGCCGGCTGGGCACGCCCGATGACATGGCCGGCGCCTGCCTGTTTCTGGCTTCACCCCTGGCCAGCTACATCTATGGCCAGACTCTGGTGGTCGACGGGGGACGGATTCTGTGAGCCTGCGTGTGGATGTGTGCGGCGCTCAATGACGCAGAGCCAGCCGACAGCCCCAGCGCCAGACCGGCTCACCCGCTGGGAACAATGGCTGGCCCAAAGCCAGGAGCCGGCCCTGGATCCGCAGCTTCCCATTGTGGATCCGCACCATCACCTCTGGGACCGTGGAGGCCACACCTACCTGCCTGCCCAGTTTGCGGCAGAGGCCGATGCCAGCGGCCACCGCCTGCTGTCCTCGGTCTATGTGGAATGCCTTTCGCACTATCTGGACAGTGGGCCCGAGCATCTGCGGCCAGTCGGTGAAACCGCCCATGTGGCGCAACTGGCACGGTCGGCGCAGGGGCGCATCGCGGCGGGCATCATCGCCTATGCGGATCTCTCGCTCGGTGATGCTGCCGACGAGGTGATGGAGGCCCATGCCCAGCAGGCCGAGGGGCGCTTGCGCGGCATTCGCTACAGCACCGCCCATGACAGCGACCCGGCGATCCACAGCGCCTACCCGACCCACCCTGGCATGTTGCGCGAGCCGGCGGTGCGTGCCGGCGCGGCGCGGCTGGCGCAGCGCGGACTGACGCTGGATGTCTGGGTGTATTTCCATCAGCTGGGCGATGTGCTGGAGCTGGCCCGGGCCTGCCCGGATCTGAGCATCGTGATCGACCATGCCGGCGGACCGATCGGTCTGGGTGCTTATGCCCGTCGGCGTGAGCAGGTCTTCCAGGCCTGGCGCGCGGCGCTCAAGCCCTTGGGCACCCTACCAACTGTGACGCTCAAGTTCGGCGGCCTGGCCATGCCCCTGGCTGGCTTCGAATGGCGCAAGCAGCCCCAGCCGCCCGATTCTGCGGCGCTGGCTGCGGCCTGGCAGCCCTATTGGGAGACCTGCCTGGAGGTCTTTGGGCCTGAGCGCTGTATGTTCGAAAGCAATTTTCCGGTCGATCGCAGCGGCTGCACCTATGCGGCCCTGTGGAACGCCTTCAAGCGCCTGGCCTCGCCGATGAGCCAGGCCGAGCGGCAGCAGGTCCTGTCTGGCAACGCCCAGCGGGTCTACCGGCTCTGATGCAAGGTTGGTTCAGGCCGGCTGGCGCTGCACCAGCAGCAAGGCTGCCTCACGCGCGCTCATGCCCACCCGGACGCCACAAGCCTGGGCCAGGCCGCTGGCCGCGCTGATGATGCCCTCGTCATAAGTGCTCATGCCATCGCCCATGCGCGCCAGACGGCCATCGACAGTCGCTCCAGGAATGCCCTCGGGGTCTGTGATGGACAGTCCTGCCATGCCCGAATCGTTGCGACCCCGCCCGCCGTCGGAGCAGATGAAGCCATAGGGCCGAACATTGATGATGTGGCGCGCGCCGCTGCGGCCGGTGTGCCCGGCTGTCACCAGCACATTGCGTCGATCGGCTTCGGTGCCGAACACAATGGAGTCGGTGACCACGATCTGGCGGCCTTCGGGCGTTTCATGCATGACGCGCCGGTTCGTCACCTGATAAGCGCCCGGATTACCGGGGTCGCGTTCGAGCATCAAGCGGGCCGCCTCATGAGCGGCCATGCCGACCTGCACGCCACAGTCGGCCGCCGGCCGGTTGAGGTGGCTGATGCGGCCATTTCGGTAGGTGTCAACCCCGTCACCCAGGATGATGCTCATCACATCGACCGCCGCCGCCGGAATATTGAGCGCCTCCATGTACCACAGGCCGGCCATGTTCGCGCCCAGCGGACCGACCCCGCCGTCAAAGCCGATGACCGCACGCGGCAGATGCTCGCGCAGCAGACGGGCCGGCAAGACACCGATGTAAGAGGCGGTAACGAGCACATCGCATCCACGGTTGTGCGGCAGGATGTCGGCGGCGCTGTCCAGGGCCATGATGGCGCCGCGCTCGCTGCGCAGCATCTCGGTCTGCAGGTCTTTCATCCGGGTCTCCTGTCTCCGTGAGGAATCTATAGCGTCGCCACCTCTGGGCTGGGTCTGCGCTCAAAGGCCAGCCAGCCCAGCTGCGTTTCTGGGCTCCATGGTAGTCTGTTCTTTGGCGCGCAAGGGGGGCGCAAGGGGACGCAAGGGGGGCGCAGGCCAGTGCGGTCCGCATCTTCACTCCCCGGAGCTCCGGTGCACCGCAAGCCTGCAAGAGTGCGCCGACTGCGTCCTCAATCGAGTGCGGAAAAACCGGTGGCCTTGACCACGCGAGCCCAGCGCTCGCCTTCCTGGTTCATCTTTGTGAGCCAGGTGTTGCCGCATATCTCGGGCGTGGCGTTCAGGCCGGCGCTGCTCATGCGGGCCTTGAATTCGGGCGTGGCCATCATTTGCTGATGCACTGCAGTCAGGCGCTGGGTGATGGCCGGCGGCAGGTTCTTCGGTCCCGACAGGCCAAACCACACCGAAGTGCTCAGCTGCGGCATACCGACTTCGGCCACCGTGGGCAGATCGGGCAGCTGGGGCGCGCGCTTGTCGCCGGTGGTGGCATAGGCCAGCAGCTTGCCCGCCCTGATGTGGGGCGCGGCGGTGGCGATCTGCACAAAGCCCAGGGGCGCGGTAGCGCTGAGCATGTCGGTGATTTGGGGCGGGCTGCTCTTGTAGGGGATGTGGGTCATCTCGATGCTCAGCGCTTCGGCCAACTGGTGGCCGAGAAAATGTGCCGGCGAGCCTGCTGAGTAGGACGAATAAGAGGGGGGCGTCTTTTGGGCTTTGAGCCACTGGGTGAGCTGGCCGATGTTTTTCGCACCCAGCTGGGGATGGGCGGCGAGCACCAGGGCTGCGTCAACACCCTGGCAGATCTGGGTGAAGTCGGCCGGCTTGTACTGGGCGCGCGGGTTGGCGCTGGGGGTGATGGTCATCATGCCTGCGGTGTTGACCAGCAGGGTGTAACCGTCGGCCGCTGTGCGCAGCATCTGCTGGGCGGCGATCATGCCGCCGGCCGCGGGCAGGTTCTCCACCACCACCGGCTGTCCCAGCTCCTTGCTCATGTGGTCGGCCAGCGCCCGGGCATAGACATCGGGAGGGCCACCGGGCGAGGAGGGCGCGAGCAGCTTGATGGGCTTGTCAGGCCAGGTCTGGGCCTGGGCGCCAGCAGCGGCCAGGGCCAGCAGCAGGGCGGCTGAGCGCAGGTATGCATTCATGGTGGGATTTCCTTGGCTGTGTATTTCTAGGAGGCAACTCTCATCAGCAGCGGCCTTACCAGCACAGAAGGATAGCCCAGAGGCAATGCCGTGCATTTCGCTTAAAAGGTCACGGCCACGGCCGCGCTGCGTCGGCTCCTGTGAGCCGCTTCAATCGGCCGTGATCTTGGCCTGACGGACCAGTTCGCCCCATTTCTTGGCTTCGGCTTGCACAAAGCCTTCAAGCTGTTCGGGCGTGCCCGACTGCGCCTGTATGCCCAGGTCCACCAGGCGCTTGCGCAGTTCCGGATCGGCCAGCACCGCCTGAACCTGCGTACTGAGGTACTGCACGATGGGCCGGGGCGTGCCCTTAGGTGCCATGAGCGCATTCCAGGGGGCGAGGTCGAAGCCGGCCAGGCCGGCTTCGGCCAGGGTGGGTACATCGGGCATAGCCTCGAAGCGCCGACCCGTGGTCACTGCCAAGGGCTTGAGGGTGCCCGCATTGGCATGAGGCAGTGCGGCGGCCACCGTGTCGAAGGTCAGTTGTACCCGGCCGCCGAACAGGTCGGTATAGGCGGGGCCGCTGCCTTTGTAGGCGATGGGAAAGAGTTCGACCTTGGCCAACTGGTTGAACATCTGCAGCATGACGCGCGCCGAGGTGCTGGGGATGGCGACATTGAGCGAGCCCGGGTTGCTGCGGGCTGCATCGATCAATGCGCGTACCGAGGTGGCGGGCACTGTGGGAGCGGCCACCAAGACCATGGGAAGAAAGCCCACCATGGAGATGGGTGCAAAATCCTTCAGGGGGTCAAAGGGCATCTTCGAGAACATCGCCGCATTGGCCGCATGGGTGGCGTTGGTAGCCATCAGCAAGGTGTAGCCGTCGGCCGGGGCCTTGGCCACGAAGTCAGCGCCGATGTTTCCGCCGGCGCCAGGCTTGTTCTCGACGAAGACCTGTTGGTTGATCCGTTCCGATAGCTTTTGTGCGATCAGGCGGGACAGGACATCCGTACCCTGACCCGGCGTGCCGGTGACGATCAGGCGAACCTGCCGATTGGGGTAAGCCGGCGCTGC
>Ga0164293_10000124_pt1 | contig 51886 bp, 36 predicted proteins | sample GEODES118metaG_FD_111487 | JGI IMG/M metagenome (GOLD analysis project Ga0164293, IMG submission 111487) | Eutrophic lake water microbial communities from Lake Mendota, Wisconsin, USA - GEODES118 metaG | ecosystem: Environmental > Aquatic > Freshwater > Lake | place: USA: Lake Mendota...
AGGAGCAGGAGCAGGTGCAGGAGCAGGTGCAGGAGCAGGAGCAGGTGCAGGAGCAGGTGCAGGAGCAGGTGCAGGAGCAGGTGCAGGAGCAGGTGCAGGAGCAGCAGCAGGCTTGAAAGCAGGAGCAGCAGCAGGCTTGAAAGCAGGAGCAGCACCAGGAGCAGCACCAGGAGCAGCACCAGGAGCAGGAAGCATCTTTTGTAAATCACTTAAACTCATTTTTTCATTTTCATAAGGAACTGCAGCAAGTTGTGCTTGATTTACTGCTTTTTTATCTGCTTCGCGTGTTTCTGTTATTTTATTAGTTATAATATTAATATGATTCACTATTGCCGGCGTAGTTATATCAAAAACACCACCAATGGCAACACTATTTGACGGGTTTACTTTATTTGGAAATATAGGAAAATTTTGGTCTGTATTTCTTATAGGAATCATTTTATACATTGCGTTGTCACTATCTGGGTCAGTATTGCATATTTTAAAATTCTCACAACAAATTATTAACTCAGATATCGACTTACTTGAACCCGAAGAGTCGTCTAGTGGATAAACATCCCCAATTAATTTACTATTAAATTTTCCATTATTATAACCAGCTACTCGAATATTACCTAGACGTAAATATGTTAATATATACATACTTTTAACAAATATATCAAGCGGGCCTTTGTCATTACCAAAACTATCATCTTTATTTCTCCATGGAGTTCCTTTATCTGTTGTCAGTAACCTTAACGCAGAGTTAAGCTTAGGCTTAATATCAGAACCTGTAACCATACCATCTCTAAAAAGTCCGGAAACAATAAAAGGATTATTATTTAGATTAGTAATTCGTAAGCCATAAGACTGCATATTAAATCGTAGTTTATAAATAAACACCGCCATTAAAACAAGTTGCATAACATCTTTTGGTAAACTAGCTGATCCTATTTGTTGATTTTTAGATATATCAGTAGTATCAAATTTTATATTGCAAATTCCATATAATGGATTACTAGTAAAATCAGATTTTGGTATATATAGTGTATCTTTCATATCAAAACATGGCAATGGTGGTGGTGGTGGTTTCGGAGGTTTTTTTTTAGAGGAGGGGGGGGGGTTATTTATTACCCTACCATACCCCACTACTTCTGTGGTGTCTTTATCATACCATGTTGGTGCTCCACCTCTTTGTCCTTGTCCTACGTTTTCATGTTCTGCATTATCTTCACCTTCTTCATTTTCTACAAGTTCATCCTCATTATTAGAAATTACATTTTGTAAAGTGTCATCGGTTTCAAATTCTTTTTCTTCACTACCCATTGCACTTTCTACTTCTTCATCGTTATTTGGGGGTGGTTTTTCTAATACTACAGGTGTAGAAATATCTACTGCAGGTTTAAATCTTATATAAACCATAGATGCAAAAGACTTATTTCTACACATAGACTCATATACATCTTTAAAATTTTCAAATGTAGCAGACGTTGAAGCAAAATCTGGAAAACTTTCATTAAATTTGTTTTTAATTGTCTCTGAACAAAAAGCTGCTCCTATTCTAACGTCATAACGTAGTTTATTTTCAATTTCAAATTTACTTTTTTTAACCATAGTTAAATTTCCAAGTGCAACCTGTTTCCCATATTCAGGGTATAACCTGTCTGGAGAACCAAGTGAACTAAGATTAAGATTTTTAAAATCATCCGATGTGTAAAATACTTGTTCAAAAAAGTAAACAAAATCATATGAGTCTTTATATTTTTCGTAGATATCACTAATGCAATTCAGACCTTCGGCATCATGTGTAGAAATTAATTTATCGTGTATTTTACCAAAATAAAGATTAAGACGCTCTCTATAAGTCAATGATTTATTAATATCGCACAATATTTCTTTTTGTGTATCATCCAATTTTGCATCCGCAATACATTTGTTATATACTGCAATAGAACATTGCACATTTTGAAAACAATAAATATCCGCTTGGCATTCATCCATTGCAGAAAACAACCTTTGTTTTCGTTTCTCCCATGTATTATCATTTTTCCATGCAACGCCGGCAAATGAGTTTTCTATTTTGGGATAAAATTCTTGAAGGTCCGATTCTGAAAGTAGTGAATATTGAATAAGCGACACTTGTAAAACACCTGGGTCAAGCGGAGACATCAATGGATTCTTTATCGATTTAATCGCGTTTTTAATAAAAGAAGGAACTAATTTATCAAAAATACCTTCACCTTCACCTTCACCTTCACCTTCGTCTTTGCCCTCACCTTCTTTTTTTTTACCAAAACCAAAGACTTTTTTCCATTCTTCCAACGTTTTAGACTCAAAATTATTTTTCCATTCATTTCGTATAATTGCACCTTTTACACCACACGATTCGAGGAAGGTGCCTTTTCTATCACTTGGAAGTTTCCCCGGCTCTAATTTTTCAAGAAATAATTTTAAACTTATATAGTAACTAGCATTCATGCGTTTTAGTAATTTACTTCTTACTCTAAGTTGTTTAAAACTATCACCCCAATCTACAGAATTTATAATATATTGAATACCCGAGTAACTGAATGAATTCTTATATGAAAAAAATATACCCAACATGAATTTTATATTATGTTTTACGATATCATCAATTTCGGTAATTGATTCTTCTGATAAACATTTTTTTATTTCTTTCACACGAGTTTCATCATCATAATCATAATAGTCATTTCCAATTTGACTAGCATCGGCGATTTGCGATATTATTTTTTGACTTTGTAAAATTTTAATAGTTAAAGATAGTAAATTTTTTTGCGTTAATGGTATTGTTATATTATCTGATAATTGTTTACCTGCTAATACATTGTAAATAGTTATTATTGGAACCATAACAAGTTCACCTGATGCAAGGGTAGTTCTACTTTTTGAATTTTGAATAATAGTTTGCATAGTATTTGAGTTTATTTGAACTGCATAAATAATAGATGTTAATTTTTTTTGATGTTTTTCACTATCGTCTATATTACTTTTAAGTTTAGCAATATTATACAGAGAATCTTTTTCATTCTTTTTTTCGTTTTCTTTTTCCGTTTCTTTTTTAGATATTTGTTTTTCTAAACCGGTTATTTCAGTGTTTATAGCATTTTTATTACTATTATATGTAGAATCATTTATATCTAATGCGTCTCTTTTACCTTTCTCAATTTCTACTTTATTTACCAATAACTTAATTTTGTCCTTTATAATAACTATATTGGCTTGAATCTTTTTAAGGTTATCATTTTCTAATACTAAGTTTGCAACATGATCTTTAGAAGCTGCATCTATTTTTGACTTATACAATAAATATTTTTGATTTATACTTTGAGGAAAAGATGTTCCCGTTGCTGAAGAAAATTCTTTTGCAATCGTTTTACTAATAACATCAAATTTTGTTACTTCTGTTTCATTTTCACTGCTTACTTGCGTATTATTTGCAAGTAGTTGTTTAATAGTATTATCAACATAACCTCCAATTAAACTATAATCATTTCCATCTTTTACCATTAACATCATTGGTCTATTTGCATTTGTATTTCTACCTGGTCCTGATAGTTGTGCCTGTTGACGCGATTCTTGTGAGGATGGAATAGTATATAAAAATATAAAAGCTTTTCCTATATATTGTGGTTTTTCACTTGAAGACCAAAAACTAACTATTCCATCACTATTATCCTCTTTAACATATTGTTTACCAGCAGATGAATATGTAATACTATTATGTCCAAAAAGCTTATTAAAATTTTGTTCAATATCAGTTAGTGTGATTTGGTTTTCTTCACCATTTACAATTTCTGTACGTGGACCTAATAATGCTCTTTCAACATTTATAGGTTTATTATCTTTATCTTTTATCGGCACTGGATTACCTAGTTTTTTCAAAAATCCTCTAAACGCTCTAAGATTAAAAAAAGTATCAACCTGGCTTTTTATAGTAGAGTAAGGCGGAAAACCAGCATTTGAAAATTTAATAAGGGAAGCAATATAAGGTTCAGTATTCGGGTCTACACGACTCGAAATACTTGTTGCTTGAACATTAAGACCACTTACGCCACCCATACCCATACTACCCATACCATACATGGGTTCAGCACCACCTCCCATGACTTCAGTTGGTCTACGAACAAGTTGTTGTTGTTGTTGCATTTGTTGTTGCATTCGTTGCTGCATTTGTTGTTGCATTTGTTGCATTTGTTGCTGTTGTTGCATTTGTTGCATTTGCATTGGTTGTTGTTGTTGCAGTTGCATTGGTTGTTGAAATTGTTGAAGTGGGGGTTGTTGCCCCATTCCTGTCCCCATCCCCATCCCCGTGGTTGTTGCACTAATACCTGAAACACCGGAAGCACCTGAAGCACCACTACCACTAGACAACTTATTTACTGCTTGTTCATTTGTTATTGATTTTTGTGTTTTTTGAACTTCGCTAGGTGTTTCTGTATATCTTCGCGTATAATACACACTTGGCATTTTACGTTTTTTAGTATTTCCTGAAGGATTTTTTACAAATATTTCAGGGTCAATATACATTTTTAGTGTTCCAATAATATATTTATTAATAGCCTCGGTTTGTTTTTTATTTTCTTGCACAACATCTTCACTATCATTATCATATCGTGATGACATATTTATATGATACTATGTTATGTTTATATGATACGATACTATATATTATATTATACGAATAATATTATATATAATAATTATTTAATATTTATTTATGTGTTAAATATTTATGTGTTACTTATTTAAAACTTATTCAAGTCATACGACGCTAAATAGTTCAACTGATTTTGTTTAAATTTCTGAACTTTCGCTCTTTCTAATACTTCCAATGCATCATTGATTTCTTTTTCGGACAAAATCTTGTTATCCACTAGTTCATTCATTCTACGCGACTGAATAAATTTCTTTGGCAGTAAACAATACCTGCTCTTTTCATTCATAATAAAATCAGCTAAAACTATAAAAATCGCAGTCAAACCAAGAGACATATAAATATTTCTTGTCGCCATCCAAGAGATAGTGAAAACCATGATTTCTTTTGTAAGTGCGTATTTTATATAAGATTCCGTAGACTCGTCTAAATTAAGTTGTATATATCTTGAACCAATATTTAAACAAATCATCATAACACCTGCAAAAAAAGTGCTAGAATTTAACGAGTTAATACTATTATTTATTACACCGAACATGATTATTTTGGGTTACTATTATTATTGAAATATATTACTATATACTACCTATATAATTATTACCTATATAAAAATTATAAAATTATAAATACCATAATTCGTTAAAACTAAATCAAATAACAAGAGATGTTTCTGGACACAACTGCGAATACATATTTAACATCCATTGCCCATCTTGTTGAAAGTAAGGGTCTAACTTAAGATTATTCGAAACATTTTGTGCTGCAGGAATAATACTTCTAATTGACTTATCTTGGCAAACTCGTGACTTAATATTTTCTGATAAACAGCTGGGTGTATTCAAAACGTGATTAGTGTTTTTATAAGAGCATCCACTTATTGAACTTGGATTAACATTACTATACAAAGGATTAAAACCACTTGGATATGCAAGACGCCAGTTATTATTATAGTTTTGGTAGTATTTGCTAGTGTCAGTGGGGCATATTGCAGTTTGTAACATAATATTTGACAATGCAATATCTTTGCTATCACTATCACTATCACCAGATTTTAATATATTATTCCACCTTTTTAACTTATCTTGATTTGGTGAGGTAGAATCTTTTACACAATAATATTTTGTAAAGTAATCAAACACTTCTTGACTATTTGTTTTATCTTTAATAGAAGTATTGGACGTGACTAGCATATTTTTCGCTAATATATTTTTGGGTGAAAACCCTTCATATAAGGACATGGATGCGATAATAATAATTGCTACAAATACTAACCCAAGAATTATATTATGTTTTGAAAAATAGATTATCAATAATACTAAAACTATTCTGCCAATAAAACAACTATATGCATATTTATATATCGACGGGACAAATACACTTAGTAAAATAAATATTAGAATAGAATAAAAAAATATACCTGTCATTTAATAATATATATTTAGAAATAAAAATATAGTTAATATTACTATCGTTAGTATTATTAGTATTGTGTTTCACATGAATACATTTTTTTTTAATAAAATGAATACTACAAACCTTCCTGCTTCTATTCCTGCTTGTATTCCTGCTTCTATTCTTCCTACATCTTTCTCCCTTGAACACGATAACATAACCACTACCACCGCGCCTAAAGAAATCGGTTTTATAATATTGCGCAACGTAAACAGCAGCAAAACAAATGAATATTGGAAAGAATGTTATCGGTGTATACGATATTTTTATCCAGAAAATAAAATTCTAATTATCGACGACAATAGTGACAAGGTTTTTTTAACATGTGACGCAGAGACTAGAGAGCTATATAATACAACTATTATTCAAAGTGAATACCCAAAAAGGGGTGAGTTGTTACCTTATTATTACTATTTAAAAAATAAATTTTGCGATATTGCCGTCATTTTACATGACTCTGTTTTTATACAAACACATATCAACTTTCACATAGACGAATATAAAATGCTGTGGCATTTTCCTTCATACCTTATGAAAGATGGTCAGTCTTCGGAAAAACAAATAGAGCAAATAAAAGCACTCGGTCATCAAGGATTGAACCGCGTGTATGAAAATTTTTATTTGAATAAATTTAATGGATGTTTTGGTGCCATGTCGATTATTACGCATGATTATCTCAGTGAAATAAATACTATATTTCAAATAGACAAACTACTACCTCATATAACATGCCGCATATCAAGATGTGCATTTGAAAGAGTTTTTTCGTTTTTATTAGTATATAAACAAAATGAGAAAAGTGTGGCGAATGGTGCAGGAGGAAAAAATAAACACTCGTCGCTACTTGGAGATATTATAAAATATTGTAAATGGGGAATTACATTTGACGAATATATGAAAAACAGACATACGATGAAACTTCCAATCGTAAAAGTTTGGACAGGAAGGTAAAATAGTATTATTGGTTATTGGTTATTGACTATTGGTTATTTCTTAATAGTCGTTAATTTCCGTTTTTTTTTTAAAATAATATCTCATTTTTTTATAGGAATGACATTACCTTTAGCACTATCTGCTTCATCATACAATGAAGATGATGCAAGTGGAACAACGATTCAAAATTCTAAAGCATTGTATATGAGTAGAAATAATTTAGAAATAAATAAAAATACCAACAATAGTAGCAACGATGGTAGTAACAATACAAAAAGTAAAAACAACTATAGAAAAACGATTAAACAAAAACAAAATATTCCAAATCAGTCGAAACTTTCTGCACTTTTAAAGTCAATGGATGAAGCATCAGATAGCGATAATGAAAATGATAATTATAATGAGAATGATAATTATAAAGGAAATGCAAATACGTCTTCAAACTATTTAGGTGTTAGTAATGGTAGCAACCAAAATAGCAACCAAAATATGAATGACACAACTTACTTGAAAGATATTCCAACAACGAATGGCAATCCAATTTCAAATAAAATGTATGACTCTTTATCAAGCAACTATGCAAACCAGTATTATAATCAATTTGTTTCTGCCGTAAATAAAGGTTACGGAAGTGGTCTTGGTTCCGATGATTCGTTAACAGGTGGTGCACACGCATCTATGCCCAAAAATGAACTCATTGAAAAATTAAACTATATTATCGATTTGCTTGAAGAGCAACAAGACTACAAAACCAATTCGATTTTAGAAGATTTGATATTATATGCATTTTTAGGTATATTTATTATATTTATCGTGGATTCATTTTCCAAGTCGAACAAATACGTGAGGTAAAATAAATAATATTTATTTTAGTCGGGAGGACAATCGCAATCGTAATTTGCAGATATTGAAAGCGGTAAAGGTAGCAATTCGAATGCACCCATCAAGAGCAAACGAAAACCACGATATTAAAAAAAATACAATCAGTTTGAATATTTAGAATATTTTTTTTCTTATAGTATTATATAACACTTAATTAAAAAATATGCCTTCCATTTACAAAAAGTATAGTCGCAAACGGGGACATAGTCGCCGGATGCGGACTAAGAGTCGCCATTCATCATACAATCGTCGTCGTAGAAACATGTTTGGTGGCGGTGCTTATAAAGTTACACCATATGATGGAGAAAATGCTGATCGTAATAAAGATAATTTAGATGCTTTAATTAAACTTATCGAGTTGGGTTATGTTAAATATGTTAAATGTCTTACAACTGATAAGTTTACAAGTGAAATGTGGAATGAATTGTCGGGTACGGCTAACCGGGTAAAATTACCTGATATATCCTTAGTAAGAAATCTTGAGTATGGCAGCGGGAAGATTGGGGTTGATGTAAGCGACCCCACGGGTAATACCCTTATCGGTCAGGTTATTTTAGAATCTGAATAACAACATGACTATATTAAGAAATTACTCGGTTATAACACGGACAATAGCGTGTCTCGTGTAACTTTATAAAATTTTTGAACAATTTATTTTATATGACATATTGTAAAACTTATTTATATATATAAATTTTATATAATTTTTATATAAATTTTATATAAATTTTATACTTGTAAAAATACTAATTCGATGGCTTATACAATATATACAAAAACTGGTATGGTTTATTATTCGACATTAAATTGTATTGGGCAAGCATATTAAACCCCGTATCTTTTGCCTCGCTTAAAATAACACTCTGGTCGGGAGTATAAAAATTCGTTGTTTTATTATATCTTTTTCCAGTTTTTTTATTTGTAAACACTTCATACATTTCAATCATCTCGGGATCATACGTATTCATGCGAATTTTAGATTTGTATACATAGCTACCTACTAATGCATCATTATTGCCCATGACATTTACCACAGGTCTTTTGTCAAATAGTTTAGAAATAGTCGGTGAGAATCGTCTTTCTTTTGCAGACATTACTTGCGTGTCATAATATCCACCCACATTTATTAAATGAAGTGCCAAATATCCACCAGGAACCAACCAGCGGTATGCATTTTCAAATAATGCTCGTCTATCTTTTATAGTATATATAGTAAAATCCAGAATAGACACTAACGTAAACCGCTCTGGTTCAAAAACAAGTTGATTCATTCCGTTTCCTAAAACATATTTGTTCCCTGGATATTTATTCATTGCCGAAACTATCATATCTGATGAATTATCTAGTCCATAAGCATTATAACCTTTTTTTGCTAGTGCATCTACATGTTTGCCCGTTTTAGAACCAATAACAAGTGCATCTGTTTGGCGAACAGGTTGTATTTTATTTAAAATAATACCCACTTCATAATCATCTACAAAATCCCGGTAAAATAAGTCTTGGTATATTGTTGCATAAAATTTGTCGAATGAATGATCGTCATCGCCCGTATCGCCCATATCGCTCGTATCGCTCGTATCGCCCATATCGATCTCATTTACACCCGCAATCGTAATATCTTTATTTATAGTAAATCCTTCTTTGTTATAGACCGGGACTTTATTCGCCTCTATAAAAAAAAGACGATAAATATAGACTACGGATACTAATATAATAATAAAAATAGATATGATTATCCAGTTTGATGTTGTGTTAATTTTGTTAATTATATTATCAATAATAGTCATTCTTTAGTCGTTTGTGTCTTTGTGTATTGTGTATATAATATTTATATGTATTATTATTATATTTTTTTATAAAAAAATTAATATAATGGAAGGTGAATATCAAATTAATGATATACGAACGATTGCAGAATTTAAAGGAGAATCGTTTTCAAAGTATAAAAAAACCGATGTAAGAAAGGAACTACTAAATAGTATACTAAATAGTAAAATAGAACACGCTTGTAATTGGAGTGCCGAACTTATTTGTGCGGGTCAATTTCTTGACCTATGGGATATTATTCTAACATTTTTAGGAAAACATATTCATTTAGCAAATCCACGTCTGGCAACGTATATAGAATTGCGTTATGAAAATTTCAAAAATATTATATCGTCTGGCTACCGAGATGACCTACTCCGCCTAAGAAATAATCCAAAAATAAGATCATTATTTGCAGAAGTTATTTGTATCTTGTGTTTTAGTAACAAAAAACATAGTTTCCAAGGCATCAAAATAAACAAACAAGAAGAATATGATATAACACAGATGACGAATAAATTAAAGGCACCATCGGTTTCATTTGCACAAGTAATATATCGTAAAGACGACCCTAAAGAGTTGTTTATTGCAATCAATGAGTTTGCGTATCATGTTTCGCCGGAGTCAAAAAATAGTTTACAAGCCTGTTTTTGGTTAGAATGGGTAATGGAGTTTCAAAAAATATGTGCGAATAAAAAAGAAATGTGTTTATGCGAAAGAAGAAGTAATATTCCTGTAGACGATAAGCACCAAATGGACCCAATATGGATTTTATGGGAAATTATTATAAACTACGCCGAAAATTCAAATAATAAAATGAAAGTAAAAATTATCAATAGTATTTTGAAACTATATTGTTTGAAATATACGCCTGGTGTTAAAAAAAGAAGACGTTATTTGATTTACTATGCTATTTCTATTTTAACCGAAAAATATGATGAAAAAATAGAAATTATAAAAGACAAAGAAGGGGTCGAAATCGTTGTTAAAAAAATCAACGCGGTTTATAAACAAATTAAAAAAAATGAAATTGGGCCGAAAGTGGACTACCTGATGACAGATATTAAAAAATCCAGTATTGAAAAATCGATTGATAAGATGCAGTTATTAAATAAATACGATTTGGGAATGCGGGAAACTGATCGTGAATAATATGGGAGGGCTGGCGAATACATACTCGAGACACATTTATAATATTTTTTTCAGTTTGTAAGTAAGAAGTGTAGTAACAAAAAACAAAATTGCACCCCATAGTGTATCGATAATTGCGGTTTTGAAATTGTAGTTTTTGAATATTGCTAAATTGGTAAAATCGAAAATACCATATGTGCAAAACCCGAGAATAAACGCATCAAAGGGTGTCTTGTTTACAGATATAATAAAATAGTTAAGAATAACCGCCATTAAAACATATGTAAATACTGCTGGTGGCATTTTTGCCACAAGTGGCGATTTTTGTATTGCGAATACCGCTTTTTCAAAAACCGGCTTCCCTATAAGGTATAGATATATCGCATCAATTGCAACTAACAATGCCGACGAGATTATAAATGTATTCATGATGAGGATGTGAGTTTGTTGTGGTTTTTATTGTGGTTTTTGTTGTGGTTTTGTTTTTGGTCTTATAAAATAGTATTATAAAATATTTTACACGTATATGTAAAATATTTTTATAGCTATATAGTAATATTAATATCAATATGACAAAAAAAGGTTCGCGTTCGAAAAAACCTAAACGTTCTTCATTTTTAAAATCATTACATGGGGGTGAAGGCGAAGGCGAAGGAAAAGGCGAAGAAGCACGTGTAGAAAAACCATCCGCATTTTCCGGTATTTTAAATAAACTTTCTGCTTCTTTGCCCGGTTCACGCTCGAGTTCTACAAAGCCAGGAGAAGACTACTATGCCGCGAACGACGAAGATAAAACCAACGACGCATCTTTTCCTATCTCATTTTCATCGTCCAAATCAAAGCCTGATGCATCATCGGAATCATCGGAATCATCGGAATCATCGGAATCATCGGAAGCAAAAGACTCTCCGTTTTCTTCAATATGGTTTGTATTTAGAGTAGTTGTTGTTTTATTTATTGTTGTTGCATTTGCTTTATATTTTACAGGATATTTAGACAATTTAACTGCATGGTATACGAATACATTTGGTAAATATATTAACCCCCTGCTTGTTTCTATTGGGTTAATGAAGTCTACGCCAGTAACCGATAGAGCAACAAATGGCCAACAATCAGCCACTGGAACAAATTCTATCTCCCAACTTGACAAAAATGTAGGAACTGCACCTGTATCGACGGCGACACAACTCCCTGCACCACCTCAAGCCGCTGCTGCACCCCCTCAACAACAACCACAACAACCTATATACCAAACCGATAATATAAAACCGATTCCAATTCAACCCGATCAGCGACAAACCCCTCTTAAAAATGTGGGCGATTCTGCGCGACCACCCGCCACACAAGCAGCGGCATACCAGGAAGAAGAAAGTCGCGAAAAAGCTCGCCAGAAATCGATACAACAAGCTTTAGAATACGCGAAAAAAAATCAACAGAAACCTACAGCAGATGACCCCAAAAAAATCCCTGGTCCAACATCGGGATATTGTTATGTAGGCGAAGACCGCGGATTTAGAAGCTGCATTGAAGTTGGTGAAAGCACAAAATGCATGTCAGGTGAAATATTTCCTACAAGGGAAGTGTGTGTAAATCCTCGCTTGCGGCCTTAACTTTAAAATTCTTAATAATTTTTTACAGGTATTCGGAATTTAATAATATTATATCATTACAATATAGTATTATTAGTATTATTACCGACGACTCCTTAGAGGTTAATTTAATTAGAAGGAGAAAGTATATTATTTTATTATTTTAATTCTAAACATGTCATCACTACAAGTAAATGCGAGCACATTTACTTTGTCAACAGGTTTGATTAGTAGGTTTGATGGTGCTGTATATTTTACAAATAATACAAATGTTGATAATGTTTACGTGACGATAGTTTATAATTTAAGTTTAACGGGTGGCGGTATGTCTGCTGCAACTTATGGTTATAATTTGTTTGGTAAAGTTTTATCTAGTAACGGCACCGAATTGTCGTATGCGGTTACTCCTATTAGTGCCAATACCGAATATGGTGGTGTCGGAACAGGGTCATTACTTCTTAGCCCATCGGGTTTAAATAATACTGGAAATAGATCTTATATAGGACAACCATTATATATACTTTTTTATAGTTCTCAACAATTAAATATTATAAGCGGTATCGGTCCCCTATATTATTCTCTACCATTATATTTTCTTTTTCCAGATGGTACTAGTTTAAACACATACGGGGGTATACAAAATATAATTTCATATACTATTCAACCATGTAGTGCACCAACATCTTTAGGTGCAACATCTTATCAAAATGGGTATGTTCCACTAACGTGGGCTGCACCCAATAGTGATGGCGGAAGTCCAATAAATAGTTATGTTATTCGATATAGCAGTTCAAGTTCATCGGGGCCATGGAGTAGTTTATATTACATTAGTGTAACTACATCGTATAGCTTTGGTGGGCTTACTAACGGAACTACGTATTGGTTTCAAGTGGCAGCAGTGAATGGATTTTGTGGTAGCGGTGCGCCCGAATCGGGACCATTTATAACGTCTAACTCTGCGACTCCTGGAACAATCCCAAACCAAGTTACAGGCGTAACTACTACATCCGGGCCAAATGTGGGTAATATATCCGTAACATGGACTGCTCCGGGTAACGGAGGATTAGCAATTTCATCCTATATTTTACAATATCGAGTAACGGGTTCCGGAAGTGTTTTTACACCTATTACCGGAATAGGAACTACAAACACCATAGTTACAGGATTAGCCAGCAGCACAACATACGATATTCGTGTTGCGGCAGTAAATATAGTAGGAACCGGCACGTATAGCGACATAGTAATAGGAACAACTTTTACTACACCTAATAGTCCAACAAATTTAACAGGCGTGGTCGGTAATACACAAGCCACCCTCACATGGACTGCACCAACAAGTAATGGAGGAACGCCGATAACAGGATACGTAGTAGAATATAGCATAAATCCTTCGGGGCCGTGGACACCGGTTAATACTGGCTCTACGGCGACTACGTATACATTAACGGGGTTAACAAATGGCACATTATATTACGTTCGCGTTTCGGGTGTTAATATAGTTGGCACAGGAACACCTTCCAATGTAATATCATTGACACCTTCTACTATCCCCGGTGTTTCTGTTATTATATCTTCGGTAAGTTGTGATAACCAGCAGGTTTCGGTTACATGGGCACCCCCGGCTAATACCGGAGGTTCACCTATATTGTCATATAATTTGCAGTATAGTACAAGTTTGACTGGACCATGGTTGCCTACACCACCATATTCGGTTAACGCACCAACAACACCAACAATTAGTTACACATTTACCGGTTTAACAAATGGCACGCAATATTATTTTCAAGTCGCAGCAGTAAATGTAATCGGTCCCGGACCATATTCTGCACAAACCGCGAATTCAACCGCCACGCCATCAATTACACCCCAGCCACCGATTCCAATCACTACAACCGCCATTACGTCTAGTAGTATTGCGATTTCGTGGACTACACCTACCGGACTTGCAAATACGGGGGGTAATCCGATTACTGGATATTTGATTTATTGGTCGCAAATATCATCCACGGGTTCGGTTATACCCCCCGTAAACTCTTACAATACTACTACAAGCGGCACCCCTCTTGCTACTACATACACTATAACCCAGTTAACACATGCTACTTTATATGAAATAGAAATATCAAGCATTAGTTGTTCGGGTGTTGGTCCAATATCTAGTCCTGCATTATATATTACCACCGCAAGTATCCCTCCATCCGCGCCAACAAATGTAGCTACCTCCGGGTGCAATACCGGACACACAAATAGCGTAATACTTACATGGACTGCACCAAACAACGACGGCGGAAGCCCTATTACGAACTATGTTATATATTATAGAACGACATCGCCTGTTGGTATATGGTATACATATAATACAAATTCGGCAGCTACAAACGCTATTGTTACATTGCCATCTTCCAGTGTTTCATACGACTTTAAAGTCGCAGCCCAAAATGTCGCTGGTGTCGGTATTTTCTCATCTCCCATCGTTTCGTCTTCATCTTATAACCCCCCTACTGCCCCTACAAATCTTGTAGCAACCACGAACACAAACGGATTTGTCGTTTTAACATGGACCGCGTCGACGCAAGAGGCACCTCAAACTATTTCTTACTATGTTATTGAGTATAGATTATGCGAATTTGGTGGGTGGATAACATACTTTACAACTATACCATCGCCTACAACTTCCGCAACAATAAATGATCCAAATATTGCAAATAATGTGTCTTATTTGTATAGAGTTTATGCAGTGAATTCGTGTGGTGCACGAAGTCCGCTATCAAACACGGCAAGTGCGACAAGCTATAACAACAATGCACCTACACGTTTATGGTCTCGATTCGATATAAATTGTTCTGGGGATATTACATCGGTTGATGATTTGAACAAAAATATGCTTCGAAAAGCACAAGTATTGCAGTATCCTGTTGTTGGATCATTACAATACTCAAGGGCGACACTATGGTCAATGGCAGCAAAAAATCAACTCACACGTCAGAAAGCATGGGCATCACAATCCCAAGAATATACATACCCTAACATTACAAATATTAATAATGAACCAGGGGTCGGTTTAAGACAGACAGCGACATCTTTGGTTTGCTGGACACCTCCGCCGTCAGTAATATGCAACACTTCTGGTGCATCCGATGTGCCGGGAAATTCGACAACGCTTTGTTTCTCTAAAAATGCACCATTTAATAATTATAGACGCCCCAATACGTATTCGTCGGGTGGGACAAAATTTCCTGTATTTTTTTCAAAATGAAGTGCCAGTGGCCAAGCATTCAATAAAAATTCAATAAAATATAAACTATTTTATCATTATGTAAAATAGTTTATAAAGTCGCACAATAACGTCGGTTCTCTTTGGTTATGCGGGTTATGCAGTTATGCAGTAGTTTGGTCAAAATACCAACGATTTGACAAGAATCTCGGTGCAGAGTTGGTCAAATCAAGTGCTTTTGAAACGGGCTTAAGATTTGGACCCACTGAAATAATATCCTGTATTTCTGTAACACTAACGGACCGATTATAGTATGTCAAGTTCGACAAATATCCACTAAAACCGCCATTTAGAGATACATGAACATCGTCGTAGTTTTGCTTGACGACCTCTGTCATGATGCGACGTTTTACAAGACGACCATTGACGTAAATATCGCAGTTCTTATCTTGAACGCGTATAACTATATTTATCCACTTGGCCATAGGCAAGTCTGTGACTTCTATTACTTCTTGATAAGGATTATTGAACGAATTCATTATTACACGAAATCCATCATAATGCGGGTTGATATAAAGACCAGGTGCATTGTTTGGTGTGGTCGTTCCTGGAAAATTGCTAGTAGGCTGAGACGTAGATGTGTTGCCCTTGTTAAAAACATGGTGGTAAAAGTCACTATCACTTTCGAATCCGTTCAAATAGAGCCATACACACCAAGTAAATTCAATACCATCTTTTTCGTTTTCAGAGCGAAGAATAGTTATCGAAGATTTATTATTTGGGTCTTGTGATATTGTTCTAGATACTGAACCATTTTGCAAACCATCCACCAAGACGACTTTGCCGCTCGGTGAAAATATCCATGTAATAAATGATATCATTAATCTAAATAAAATAACAAAACCAATTATCACCATAAGTAGAAACGCCAATTTTGCAACCCAGCTGTTTGATTCAAGAAATTCCGTCGAACCATTCACTACATTTTTTGATGAAAAATCACTAAATGATGCGGTGGCACCGGCTCCTGCTGCACCTAAACCGGTGCCGGCACCTGTGTCACCAGAAGGTTCGACATTTGCACTTGTATTTGATGTATCCGCCATTATAATCTAAAGTGTTATTATTATATTATTTATATATTATTTATATATTAGATTATTTATAATAGCTTATTTATAATAGCTTATTTATAATAGCTTATTTATAATAGCTTATTTATAATAGCTTATTTATAATAGCTTATTTATAATAGCTTATTTATAATAGCTTATTTATACTATTTTTGATATAAAAAATTTATATATAATTTTTTATATCTGTATATTTTGCTTTATTATTGTCACCTCGTCGCATTGCTAAATTGCCATATGGATAATCTAGTATATTAAATCTTAAAGCTCTTTATTACATTGTTATCTTTCAGGAATGCGAATTCCAACTTGTATCTTTGGAACAAGCTGTTCAAGCCAAATGGTGAATTGTTGTATCCTCTTGCATATGTATTCCACGCATCTTGTGGGCTAATAACATCCGGATTATATAAAACACTAGCAATATAGCCAGTAAATCCGAGCAATTCACCTCCACCTGGACACTTGTTGTCACCACCCCCTCCACCAATATAAATTGTGCTTCCTGCATTTATTGGTTCTGCTACATTGTTAAGTGAGCATGTTCTTACTAGTTTTCCATCAATGTAAACATCTACCGCACGATTGTATACACTAATAGATATATTCACCCACGCCTGGACGGGAAAGTTCGTGACACCGCATGTAATATTTTTTGTTTTCGACGATGCATCCCTTACATATATATTCAAATCATTTTTAGTGGCGTCTAAAGATAGTTGAAAAAGAGTAGCAGGATCTCCTCCAACTATTGGGGGTTTTTGTATACTTATTATATTCTTAGATTTTCCATAGTTACCAGACCAATCACTAATATACGTCCATACCGAAAATGAATAATTATTTAAACCACTTTGCGATACTTCTTTACCTGAAACGCAGTTTAGAATATTAGCATTTTGGAAAGACACTAAGACCTTTACGGAAGTGAAGAAAAATGTCCATATTAAATATAATATTATAACAACGATTACAACACCTATTATTATTTTTAAATCCATTTATAATATACGAATAGAAATTTTCTAAAGAATGTTTTTTATTAATTTTTATAACCATGATTTTTAATCTATTTATAATAAATTAAAAATCGTCATTATAAAATCGTCATTATAATCTTGTTTAATCTTGTTTTATTTTATTTTTGCTAGTTTGAAGTAGGTGGGTTGAAATTTTTCAATGATTCATAAATGATTCTTATATTTTCTGCTAGTAATGGGTTTTTATAGTATACTAAACTACAGGCCTCTCCGTATATACCCGGATATGAACCAACATGTATTGATTTGGGGTTGTTCAATGGTATAACCTCTGCTGCAGATGTTACTAAAACACCATTCACAAATATATCCATGTTACCATCTGTGAAGTTTACGAAAACATGATTCCACCTTGAATACAATACTTTTATTTCTCGCATATTATTCTCGTTCGGAAAAACAAATATTTTTTTGCCACCACCCACGTCATTTACATCTACTGCAAATGATAACGTGCCTTTTTGTGCATTAAATAGTATATTTGGCACCCCTCCAAAGTTGACAAGTGATGTATTTTCAACATATGCTTCATTCGTATTATCCGGCACAGGGTGAATATATACCCAACAAGATACACCATAGTTTGTCCTCTTTTTCTCTAAAAGAAGGATTTGTGGTAGATCAATGCGTGTTTTCATTTCCATCGGATATACCTTATCTGTAATTACTACACCATCATAATTTACTACTTTATCAAATGCTACCGGAAGCAAAAACTTGGATGCAATTAATAATACCTCAATTGCTAATATAATCATTACTATGTGTTGCTTCTTTGCAATATTAAATTGTTCTGCAAATGCATTTGTCATGTCAATAAACAAACAAGGAATATATAATATTACTTTAACTATAAAACTATAAATAAATCCAACACCAGCTTCAGAATTTGGACTAAATTGCACGTTAAGTGTTTGCATATTCAGGTTAAAAATAACCATGATAAGTGCAATCAACCCAACTGCTAAGATAAAATTAATAAGTGTTATAACCTGAAGAGACATCGATTGTAATTTTAGTATTCGCATTAATAAGTATACGACTATCCCCATAACAACTGCAAATCCAACAAACGATAATATAATTTTGGTGATAAGACTTGTATAGGGTCCGGCGCTTTTTATACCTTTTACACCCGACAATGAATACAATGTCAAAATAAATATAAGAATACCTATGATTAGAAATCCGGCCAACGCAAGGCTCTTATATGTAGTCAAAAATTCGAAACTATTTTTGTAGTAGATATAACAGACGAACCAAACATAGAAAATCAAAACTGCAAGTATAAAATATCGAATCGTTCCTGTTAAAAATGCTTTTATTGTGGATGAATAAAATTCGGCATCTTTTAAATAATTTAAAAATGATGGCGACATAACTGACCCAGCTTGTGTAGTTCCTGTAAATGTTGAAACGCCTGAAAACCCTATTAACTCAACCATATACAAATAAAACCATCGCAACAAAAATAATATAGTCAAAACTTGGGCTACATTTGCCCATAGCCCATTGTTTGTATATTTATACAAAATATAGTTTAATAATCCGATACCAGTAACGACTAGCACATTTATGGCGAGTGATATTTTATTTGTAGTGACATACGCAATAATATTTTCTGAGTTTATAAAGAAAACGCAGAGCAAAAGTATTGCAACACCTGCGATTATTTTTATAGATGTGCTTACTTTATCCCAAAACATAAGACCAATCGTTAATACAACCAGAAAAATTGCACCAAATATTATATTCCTGTATTCACCTAAGTTGTTAACTATTTCTTTGAAAATATAGGTAAATCCGTTAATTAATGGGGTAAACATAAAGTTTAATACTAGTAAAATACCCAAAGCCCCAGCAATATAATCCGTAATGTATCTTAACGAATCAGGCACATAACTTCTTGATAAAATTAGAAGCATAATTGTTGGAAAACACCATGTAAATACTAGAAAATTTTTATTTTTAAAAACTTCACCTAAATTTGAAATATTTTTAAATGCACATAGTGTTAAAATAGATAGAATTAGTATTATCGCTATACTATATCCACCTGTTGCACCACCGATAGTCGCCATTATAAACAACGATATTCCGACCAATAAAAATATGAAGAATTTTAAAATGATTGTAACGTTTAGTGGCTGTTGTGATGCATTCAACGTATCTGATAACAAAAATGAAAATATTCCTGGTCCTCCTCCTCCTTCTTCTTTTCCTTTTACTGCCGCCTGTTTTGAAGGTGACGATGACGACATTCTATTTTTATCTAGTTAATTATTGTCCTATTATATTGTCCTATTATATTGCCCTATTATATTGTCCTATTATATTGTCCTATTATATTGTCCTATTATAATTTAATATATAAATATAAAATATAATACCACCTAATACCACCTAATACCGCCCAATACCGCCCAATGCCCTAATGATTCAATCTATCCATGGCGGTTTTCTTTCCGTGACAATCACGACATAATGCTACTAAATTATCTAATTCGTTTGTTCCACCATTGTGCAATGCTATTACGTGATCTACCTCAAACCATGCAGGAAGTTGTTTGTTACAATCTTTACATATCCAATTCTGGTTTGCGGCTATAAACTTTTTCTTTGTTTCACTTACGCTTCTTTTTGTTGAACCTTTTCCGGATTGCATCATACGATTAATTTGTGATTGAAATGTATTGCCTCCTCCGTCTGCTCCTGTGCTACTATTACCCCCGCCATCCCCGCCACCCCAAACACTAGTATTCGTATCATTAAACGATTTCGAATTTGTTAAATTTAAAAATGGTGCAATAAGTGAAGCAGAGTCGCGCGTCATCGGTAATGTTTTTATCATTTCATTTGCTTGTCCTAAAAACTCCTTCGAATTTTTTGGATTCTTTTTTAAAAATAAATAAATAGAAAGCCCGGCAAATCCAAATGTTATCATTTTCAAATATTTGCTATGTTTTATAGTATTAAATAACTTTACCAATTTACCATCATAATACGTATTTGCAATTAATAAAGCAGTTATTATAAATATGATAAATTCTATCTTCATCGTATAATATAAATATGTTAATATAAATATGTGAATATATCTACTATATATTTATATTTTTATTACATTTATTCGTTGCGTTCTATTATGTCTGCTTCGTGTTAACTTCGTGGTTGACAATGCATCTACTTGTCCTAGTTTCGGATGCGGATACGGATGCGGATGTGCGTGGAACTTTTTTACACTTTTATTAAGCTGCAGTTTTCGAATACCAATACTATCTTTTATTTTCATATTGTTACTTAGGTGTTGTGATGCGAGTGGCGAGACAGCTTGCGCGCCAATTTCGTGTATATTTTCACTTACGATATCTTCATATGAAGTAATTTTATTCGCGTTCTTTTTATATTCTTCGTGTGGATTCAACTTGTGTAAAAATAAGTTTACTTTCTTAATGTCGTGTATTAATTTTCCTATATTTATTACCTTTGCACCATTTTCGAAAATGTTCTTCACAAGAACATTCATCAACATTTGAATATATATTTTATACTCTTTGCTACTTAACGTGTAATTATCGATTGGTTTTTTAATAAGTTCATAATAAATAGATACCATACCCCATATATCCACGTTATGCATATAGACACGTTTAAAATATTTACCTAAATTCAATACATTTGTATTATGATTTGTATACTCAAATAGCACGTCTACTATATAGTTTATAACGTAGTTTGTATAAATATCTTCTGTGATCGTATCATCTATAAATAAAACATTACCTTTTACCATTCGTAAGAAGTCCTCTTTATAGGCACAAATAAATACACTTGCCAAGTACTTATGTATTTTACTATAATCGTTTTTAAAATTTGAATACTGAGCGGTTGCAAATATTCGCAACGACTCTTTCTCGATATGCTTTCCTTGTTTTTTCAAAATAACCAAAAAGTCTTCATACTCTTGGAGCAAATTTTTAGAAAATAATATCGTTGAAAATGGATGCTGATATTGCATATCCAGTCCAAATAAATCCTCCGGAACGCTTTCACTTGGAGGGACTAAATAAGATAAACCCCAATCAATTAAAACAGGAACCTGTATATTGTCGGAAAATAATATATTAGCACTTTTTAGGTCGCCATGAATTACTCCTGTGCGATTCATACTGGGAACAACTAACGAAACAAACTTAATTATGATATTATTTAAAAAAATAAGTTCTTTTGTGGATAATTTTGTATTCTTGATATAAGCATGCAACGACTCCCCTAATTTTGGCATATTAATAATCTTAAACTTATCTAAATTATCATTTATATTTTTCGCGGTAATCGGTAATTTTGTTTTACTATCACTTACATATGAAAGTATCGTATCGCATACACTTTCTATATTCGTTGTGTCGCTGTTTGTTAATGGCGCAGGGTCACATATAGTAAAATCATCTATAGATAGATATTTTTTTATGTCTTCTGGTAAATGTTCTAATTTCTTTTTAATTTTTACAACGTAGTCGTATTCTCTTTTTGCATATTTTGTTTCGATTAATTTACTTACAAATTTATCTTTTTTATCATGATCATAGTGACTATTGCTGGTTCTTTCTGTGTCTTTGCATCTTAATGCCGGGGAAAAAATACACCCAAATCCTCCTTGCACAAATGGTGCACCTCCGTGGTTATAACTAGTCAGTATTTTTTTGTGATTACTTGTTCTTTTTGTAACACGCTTACTACGCCATCGTTTATGTTTTATATTTTTCCTCTTTGTTTTTGGTTTTATTTTTGGTTTTATTTTTGATTTTGTAGTTGGTCTCGGTCGTCGTTTCACTTTCATGTTTGTTTCTGTTTTTGTTTTTATTTTTGTTATAGACTTGTGTGTGTGTGTGTGATATATATTATAATATCATGATATTATAATATTTGCAATTTGTAATAAAACGATAATTAGTTACTTTTTATACATATAATACGCGGCACTTACTCCTAACACGACGATTACAAAAAAAACCAATTTACGCTTATATTTATTTTCTTCTCTCATAAGTAATCCTTTGGGTTTATAATTATTGTAGTATTTTTGCATTGCTTCGGCGAGCGACATCTCATCTTTACCTTGCATTTCATTTACGCGATTATGTATAAAATGAACCCACTTAATAAAAGAATCGCGGGAGTCTAAATATGGCGCTATAGGATATTTATCTAATAACTCGCTAAAATGATTACCCATCGACGGAATAGGGATAAATAAAGGGAAGTTTTGGATAAGTTCGTAGTATTTCTTCTTGGTAACGTCATTGGGGTATTTTGGATACGAAATAGCGATGGTTAAAAGGACAAACCAATAATGCGGCCCCCATACATTTGAATCTAAAACCATTACTAATTTGAAACTATATAAAAAGATAATGAAGAATACATATAATAAATTGTTTATTAATTTTCCGACAAACAAACACACCAACAAACACACCAATAAACACACCAATAAATACACAAAATGTCAAACACACACGGAAACGGGAATGCATATTGTAACAATTGTGGAAAATGTGGTCATATATTGAATGATTGTAAGAATCCAATTACGAGTATAGGAATTATTTCATTCAAGTATAACAACCTTACAAACTCGATGGAATATCTTTTAATCCAGAGAAATAATAGTTTTGGATTTGTCGAATTTATTCGAGGCAAGTATCCGCTCTATAATATTCAATATATACAAACACTAATAAATGAGATGACAATGGACGAAAAAACAAAATTAATAAGTATGAATTTTGAAGAACTATGGAGTTTACTATGGGGTGAATATTCCAATAACCAATATAGAAGTGAAGAAATATCATCAAAAGATAAATTTGAATTGTTGAAACGTGGGATAAAAATGAGAAATAATGAGTTTAGTATTCAGTCTCTTATAGATTCTTCAAATACGTCCTGGGTGGAACCTGAATGGGGGTTTCCTAAAGGACGAAGAAATTATCAGGAAAAAGATATTGATTGCGGAATACGCGAATTTATGGAAGAAACAGGATACGGAATCAACGATTTTAAACTTATTGAAAATATTATTCCCTATGAGGAAATCTTTATTGGTTCAAATATTAAAAGTTATAAACATAAATACTACCTCGCATATATGGTAAATAACAACGTATCTTTGGAAACAAAAAAGTATCAGAAATCCGAAGTTAGAAATATGAAATGGATGTCATATGATGAATGTTTAAATGTCATACGTCCTTATAATTTAGAAAAAATAAATATAGTAAAAAAAATAAATAAAGTTTTGCAAGAATATAGATTATATTAAGATTATATAAGAAGTATACTTGTTTTTATAATATCCCGTAGTATTAGTATTGATAGTAGCCAAAACCAAGTTATCATAAACACAACATAACATAACATAACACAACACAACACAACACAACACAACACAAGATAAACATAGCATAAATAAAATGAGTAAAGCGATTGGTTCCCCCGAAGAAGTATCAAAACAACTTGCATCTTTATCGCCTCCGTCACCTTTGGCACAGGACGATATTGATACAGGTTTTCACCTTACCCCTCCTGTTTTTTCCGACTTGTCATCGGCGCCTTCGACGCTTTCAAAGGATTCAATGGCAAATGTGTCCATGTCCACATCCGCATCCAAATCTAAAAAAGGATTAACCCCTTTAAATATGTCTGGATTCTCTAGTGTTTCGTCGGCGCCAAGTGCAAGCGCAACTGCAAGCGAGCGTTCTTACTTATCAAGTCCTGGTTCTTACACGTCAAAGGCGAGTAGAGGTAGTAGTAGTATTAATAGACCCCTAAGTGCAATACCATTTTCGCCTGATATTTCTTTTTCTCCTTTATTACCATCGCCGTCGCCTCTATCTTCGGTATCTTCGGTATCTTCATCATCATCATCGTCGCAAAAAAAGGTAAAAAAACCATCAGTTCTTGTTCCGATTCCGGTTCAGCAGCGTTCTACTTTGCCCAGTGCAAGCAGCTCTGGCAACTCTAGTGCGGGTAAACCGGGTCCGATGTCACAGCCTTCAACTATATTTAGTTTAACACCAACCATATTGTCGTCTGCATCTTCGACGTCTTCGGTTCCTTCTCCATATGTTGCACCACCACCCCTTAAGAAAATAAATACTCAAGAATTGGCGACGTTACCTGATTTTGGCGGACTACCTACACTTCCCGATATATCAGATGCTATTGTTGTGCCACCACCACCTCCGCCACCACGACTACCTGGTGTCACCAATCCTTCGCCTTCGCCTTCGCCTTCATCTACGTCTTCCACGTCGTCTTTTGGAACGTCGGTGGCGTTTACTCCTACACCTCAGGCAACGCCTCAGGCAACACCTCGTGTAGAAGAACAAGAAGCTTTATCGCGTCCTTCATCTCCCGCTTCGATTTCTGAAAAGGAAGAAACGCCTGAAGCAGTGGCGGCGGCGGCGGCGGCAGCACAACCACAACCCATGCCGTCACCAGAATCGCCACGATTGCCCGCAGTAGTTCCTACCATACCACTGACATCACCCCCATCACCCCCATCACCTCCAACACCTCCAACATCCGGCGAAGAAACTATTATGCATGCCATTGAAGATGAAAGTTTTCTTTATCCCACACTGGATGACCCCGAATTTAATATTAAGATTGCAGAAAAACGCGAGTTTGCGGATACAACATACGATGGCAAGGTCTATGACTCTATGCAAAAAATAAAAGAATACGCAAATAAGATGTGTAATGCCGATTTTGAATTGTCGCCACACCAGCTTTTTGTTCGCAATTTTCTATCGATTCAAACCCCATACAATAGTCTGCTTTTATATCACGGCCTCGGCACCGGCAAAACGTGTTCTGCAATTACGATTTGCGAAGAAATGCGTGACTATCTTGTCAATATCGGCATGTCATCTGCAAAGAAAATTATCATAGTCGCCAGTCCGAACGTCCAGCAAAATTTCAAACTCCAATTGTTTGATTCGCGCAAACTAAAACTTATCGACGGCGTATGGAATATTCGCTCATGCACTGGTAACAAATACTTGAAGGAAATCAACCCCATGAATATGAAGGGTATGGACGAAGAAAAAGTCGTCAAAGAAATTAAAAAGATTATTAAAAATTCATATATGTTTCTCGGATATGACCAATTTGCTTCCCTCATTCAAAAAACATCCACCATCGACGACAGCATCGAAGATAAAGTTCAACGTTATAAACTTATAAACCAAAAATTAAAAGCGGTTTTTGGTAATTCTCTTATTGTGATCGACGAATTTCATAATATACGAAATACGAACGAAAATTCAACAAATCGTGCAGTAGCAAACGAACTCCAAAAACTGGTAAAATTCGGTCCTTCTTTATTGACGCGACTGCTGCTTCTTTCCGGCACACCCATGTATAATAGTTATCGTGAAATTATTTGGCTACTCAATATTATGCGGTTAAATGATGGGAGGGCTATAATACACTATCGTGATATTTTTAACGATAATCCCGATGATGGTATTTTTGTTGAATCTGTTGACGAAAATGGAACTATGACCGAAACCGGTCGCGATAATTTACGCAGATTTTCTACCGGTTATGTCTCCTACGTTCGGGGTGAGAATCCGTATACTTTTCCATATCGTATTTATCCCGATGAGTTTGCTCCAATGCAGACATTTATCGGGGGTGAACAAGTGAGAGAAACGGGAGAACCGGGAGAAGCGAGAGAAGAGGGAGAAACGGGAGAACCGGGAGAAACCACAAGAAAACCAAAATATCAAATCCCTGAAATACAAATCAGCGGAACTATGATTCCAATCCATAGAAAATTAGACATGATGCAAAATAAAATTTATTTGACAGATGCATCACCCTATCAACAAAGCGTGTATACATATATTACGAATCAGCTTCTAAAAACGAATAAAGAAGAGATAAAAAATATGGAACGCAATGACCAGGCCGAACAAACTGCAGGAATTACGTTATTACAACGCCCCCTTGAGTGTCTGAATATTGTATACCCCGCGGATGATTTTGACCCCGCGGTCGCCGAAACTAAAAACTACGATATTCGCGGCCTTGTCGGAAAATACGGGCTCCGACGTATTATGAATTTTGACGATGAAACAAAATCCGGATACTCCTATCGCGAAAATGTTCCGCATGTTTTTGCACCCGATAATATCGGCAATTATAGTTCAAAAATTAAAAGCATTTGCGATAATATTCGTAAATCTGAGGGTATAACACTCATTTATAGTTTCTATATTGACGGAGGTGTTATCCCGATTGCTCTCGCACTGGAAAGTATGGGTTTTACGCGATATAGTGGGGCCCACGGACATTCACTTTTTAGTAAACCCTCTGTGCCACCTATTGATGCGATCACCGGTAAACGACGCAATGAGATGGCTAAAGATGAGACCTTTTTTCCCGCAAAATATATTATCATTTCCGGTGATAAAAGTTTGTCGCCTGATAATATCGGCGAAGTAAAGGGGGTCACCGGCGACGGAAACTATGACGGGCGATTTATTAAAGCGATTATTATTTCCAAATCCGGCACAGAAGGTATCGACTTTAAGAATATTCGACAAACACATATCCTTGAACCATGGTATAATATTAACCTCGTAGAGCAAACGATCGGAAGAGGCGTCCGCAACTGCAGTCACAAGAATCTTGAATTTGAAAAGAGAAATGTGCAGATATTTTTACATGGGTCTGTGCTATCATTGACCCCCAATATTGAAGCTGCCGATATTTATTTATACCGACTTTCAGAAAGAAAAGCGAAACAAATCGGTGAAGTAAGTCGCGTCTTGAAAGAAAGTGCAGTAGACTGCTTGCTCAATATCGACCAAACCAACTTTACCGATAAAAACTTTAGCGAAGCGTTGGGGGTGGGTGCTGACAATCAAATTATCCAGATTCTTTCCTCCTATGATGAAGCGTCAAAGACGAGTATTCAAATTCCATATCAAATCGGTGACAAAGATTATTCTTCAACGTGTGACTATATGGAATGCCTATACGAGTGTAAACCGACCACGTCGCGAAGGAATATTGGGTTCAAAAAAGACATATTTACGGATACTATACTAACCATGAATACGGACAAAATTGTGCAAAGGATTCGCGATATATTTAGGGAACGATATTTTTATAAACGAACCGCGTCGAGTAGAAAAATAGACGATATTTCGAGTGACCTTATTGCAACGATAAACTACAACAAAAAATATCCCATTGAGGCGATTGATATTGCATTGACACAGCTTATCGAAGATAAGAACGAATTTATTATTGATAAATATGGGCGGTATGGTAGACTGACAAATATTGGAAATTATTATTTTTTTCAACCTCTAGAATTGAATAATCCGATTATCCCGCTGCGCGATCGACAACGTCCCGTTGATTTTAAACGTGAGAAAATAATATTTGCCCCACAAAAGAAACAAGAGTCGGTCGAAGAAATACGCAAAAAATATGAAGCGCGAATGAAGAAAAGTGTTGTAAAGCAGAGAAAAGATCAAGGAGAAGAACCCGGTCTTGAAGAGCTTGAGGGGTTTGAGGAGGTTGGAGAAACGAGAGAAACGAGAGAAGCGAGAGAAATGCAAAAAAAATTAGAAAAAGAATACGATACAGATGAAGAAACTCTGATGGAAATGATATCATCTTTTCGCAGAGAACCCAAATTGTTAAAAAAACTGCGAAAGTATTATGATACTGCAATAAAGGAGCAAAAACCAGAACGTGGGAAAACAGACTGGTATCATAATGTTGGGGTAGTATTAAAAAATAAAATGAATTTCATCCCTGAGATGATGCAAAAAGAATTCATAGTTGCACATATATTACAGGAATTAAATATAGACGATAACCTTACTCTTTTGAATTATATTCTTACTGCAGATAGGCAAAGAATTCTTGATATGCGAGCTGTTAATCCCATCAAATACGAATTTGATAGTATGATGGAAGAGTATTATCATTCTTTAATTTTATCGTCATCTGTTTTAAAAAAGAATGCCATATTACTTATATCAAAAAAAGGAGAGCTGGAATTATACATAAGAGATGAAGAAGTTGGTAGATGGACTCTAGGAAATAAACCAGATTTCAAATACTTTAATGCCGATATTTTAGCAAAATTTTTCATACCTAAGGAATCTATCGGAAGTATATTGGCACCCTATGTCGGATTTATTACAAATATTTCTATCGGCAACTATAGCGTGTTTGTATTTAAAACAAAACAAATTTCCGGTGCTGGTGCTGGTGCCGATGCTAGCGTTGGTTTAGGAACATCATCAAGTGTCGTTAAAGGAAGCAGTATTGCAGCAAGATGTGACCAAGCAGGTAGAGCAAAAATAGTAAGCAATATGTTATTAATACTAAACGATGAACGTATTACAAGAATATTGTCACGTATGACAGAAAGAGAAAGCCATGACTATATGGATTATGATTTACAAGGTGAATTCAAGGAAATAATGCGAAAAGAAGGTAAATTAGAAAATTCACCCGCAATTAAAAGATTATTAACCATTTTAGGTTACTCTTATGAAACATTTCTAGATATGTATCAAAAAAAAACATTGTTATATGATGCCAACTTTACAAGAATCGCAAAGTTATTTATTAATCGTATAAAACTAGTTACACCTTATGTTATGCAAACCCAAATTGAAAACGGATTTAAGAAATCGTCAAGTGAAACGGCGACGGCAGCGGCAGCGGCAGCGGCAGCGGCAGCGGCAGCGGCAACAGCAAAATCAAAAGTGCCATCAAAACGAAAAGAAAAAGAAAAAGATATAGCTACATCAAAGGTAGTCAAATCTATGTTAAGTGTCATAGATTATCCTGAAGCGGAATTTGTCGAAAAATATAAATCAAACACATTAAACTATGATGATATTCATTTTCCATTTAGTATTAAAAATAATCGTAACACAACAGAAGTAGAATTGTGTATAATGCAAGAGTTTCTTTTACGTTTTTATGATAAGGAACAAGAAGAAAATAAACGATGGTTCTTTTCGCCTGTCGAAGTTTTAATAAATACGATTTAATTATCCTATATTTCTACACATTAAAGTCCTATACATTAAAATAATAATAACATAAAATAATATAAAATAATTAACTATTATACGTTATACGTCTATGTCTATGTCTATGTATTCAAGAAAAAGCAGCAGGGTAGGGATGGGGATGGAAGCAGGGATATCGAGTAGAAGAAAAGGAAGCAGAGGTGATGGTAGGGATGGTGCAAACGCGTCGCTTTATATTAGAAATATTATTACCAAAAAGTTGTCTATTCCTGTAAAATATGTCGGTGCCAATATTAAGCAAGTTCTTGAAGATATTCTGAAAAAAGATTTTGAAGGGAAATGCTGTATTGATGGATATGTTAAAAAGGGGTCGTCAAAAATAATAACTTACTCGTGTGGTAATATTTACGGGAATATTGCGATATTTACAATAGTATTTGAGTATTTGGTTTGTAATCCGCCAAATGGAATGCGTATTTCGTGTATCGTAAACAACATAACAAACGCCGGAATTATGGCAAATGCAAATAACTCGGATATTTCTCCAATAAATGTTTTTATTGCAAGAGACCATCATTATAATATTCCTTATTTTTCACAACTTGCAAACGACGATGTTGTCATGGTTCGCGTTATAGGACAACGTTTTGAATTAAATGATAGTGCAGTTTTTATTATTGCAGAACTGGAAGAACAACTCGAGCGAGGAGGTGAAGAACTTGTATTCAATTCAAAAAAAACAACCGAAAATCCGAAAGAAGTATCTGGTGCACAAGAAGTAGAACAACAGGAAGAAGAACAACGGGAAGTAGAACAACAGGAAGAAGAATCTGGTGAAGAAGAAGAATCAGACATACAAAATAAAGCAGGACCTGCGAAAAGTCCACTATCAATTATTGTAGAAGAAAGTGAAGGAATGATGAAAAGTTTATTTCCAAGTAGTAAAAGTGGCGAAGAAGAACAAGAACAAGAAGAAACAGAAAATCCTGACGAGTAAACCTTTTATATCACTTTTTATATTACTATTATTAATAATAATATAAAATTGAAAACCATTATAAATAGAATATTATATATTAAATCATACACATCTGTAAAGTCAGTTTATTCGTTTATCCTATATTTGTTACCCCTGCCAAACAAACTATCAAATGCCCAGAAAGTCCACCAAAGTTGTAAATGACGTTGCTCCAATCTCAACCTTGCAAGTCGATCCTGCTCCTGTTCCCGTTCTTTCTCTCAAGTCTGATACTAAAAAAAGAGCCCCTGTAAAGCGAGCAAATCAAAAAAAAGATGCATTGTCGCCACCTACTATACCATTGGTTGATGAAACCACGCCACTCCCACAGCCACCACCACCACAACCACAACCACAACCTATACAAGTAACAGACAATGTGAATACATTTAATATTCATATTAATCATGTAAGCGATGATGGTAACATTATTGAAAATACATTTTCAACATCGTATTCACACACCAATGGAAATAGCAGCGGGAGCGGCAGCGGCAGCAGCAGCAGCTCCGACAATAATACCGATACCGATAACGATACCGACGAAGATAGCGACTATGATACAAAATTCAAAAATTCATCATTATCTTTGCCAGCCTCTATCACTGCTGCTATTAATTCGTTGCTTGCATCGACTGCTTCCATGGTGCCCGAAGACGAGAATCCGCTTTATACGATTCAACAAATAAACTATGATATTTTGATACCATTTGTTCTCATCAATATGCATGCTTCGAGTAGAGAAAATATCATGGCACTACTACATACTACGCTGATTAGTTGTATTGAAGGCAGGTGTATTACAGAGGGGTTTATTAAACCACGCTCGACGCGGATTATTGATTTCAAATGCGGCAAAATCATTGCAAAAAATGTGCAGTTCAATATTGTAATCGAATGTCTTGTGTGCAATCCACGTGCACAATCTGTTATTAGCTGTGTTGCGAAAAATATAACACAGGCAGGAATACGTGCACTTTCAGACGATGAATATTCTCCTATAGTCGTATATATTACTAGGGACTTTGGAGTTGATTCTGATAAAACATATTATAATTCAATCAAAGAAGGGGATAAAATAAATATTAGAGTTATCGGAAAACGATTTGAAATGAATGACAAACATATACAAATTATCGGATTTCTGGTTCATCCAAAAAAAGAACGCATTAGTGTTGCGAATCCATCCCATTCTAAAAAATCATTCGTGGCAGCATCACCCTTGCATACAACAATCACAGAAGAAAAAGAAGAACCGGTTGCAAAAACTGGTTCGGCAAAACGTGCACCTCGTAAAAGTAAAAATGCACTTAGTATCACAAACGATACAGATAACAATGTGATTACTATTACATATGATGCAGATATTGATTTGCCGAAAGCACCGAAAGCACCGAAAGCACCCAAAAAATCAAAAAAAGAAAGTGTAGGCGTCGGTGCCGGTACCGGTGAAGCAGTCGCGGTAACAAACGAATAAATATTATTCTAAAAAAAAAAAAAAATGTCTCAACTACCTTATGGCGTATGACCAAATATAATATTAGTAGTAAAAAATATATAGAAAGATTTTTTTATTTTAAGTATTGCGAATACTCAAAGTCAAGAGACATCATGACTCATATAGATAATCAAGATACCAATCAAGAAAAAATAAAGTTTTTTGTAAATAATTTAAAATCATTAAAAGATAAAATAGAATCTGTTAATATGTTTCACCAAATAGAAATTCTTAGAATATTTAATGACAACCATGTTTATATCACCGAAAATAAGAATGGTATTTTTATTAATCTCACATATGTAGATTCAAGTATTCTTGATAAAGTTTACAAATATTTAACCTACGTGAATAAACAAGAAGATCAATTGAATGAAATCGAAGAGGAAAAGCAGAAGATTGCATCTTCGTTTTTTTCGTAAGTAAGCAAGTATTATAGTTTCGTAATATTATTATTAAACTATAATAAAGGTATTTGGCGGTATATACATAACACGTGCAAAGCATTACATATAGCAAAATGAAAGGCAGTAAATACGACAAAGGAAATAAGTCAGTTGCCGAATCACTAAATGCAATAGTTAAACCGCATCTTGTAACTATGTCAGAACAATATAATGTATATGCAAAGGCGATTTTAGAAATGGAGGATAAAATAAAGACACTGAAACAAATAATGTTATCACAAGATTTTTTGAATAATATTCGTGATGTAAACTTATCGCGTGGTCTCAGTGTCGGCGTCGGCGTCGGAGCTGGGGCCAAGACTAGAGACAATAAAAAGGAAAATACTATTTTAAGCAATATTGAATTGGAGGCACCGACACCGACCCCGACCCCGACCCCGACCACGATCACATCCGAAAATATCACAAACATCCAGAAACTTTCATTTTTTACACCTAGACAAAAAAATTCATTGTTTTGGTGTTTATATATTATCGTGAATGGTTTGTCGGGTTATGAATATGAAAAAAATTACTTTACCGCCGAACAAGAGTTTAAAGTAAAAACGATTGAACGAATCAAAAAGGGCGAAAATAAACAAATATTAAAACAACACAAAATGTCAAAAAATATGATCGAGTCAGGTCTTATGGGGTCTGGGACATCTGGAATTTCACCTAAAATTTTATATGCATTATCGTTGTTTTATAATGTTAATATTTTTTATATTTATAAAAAAACATACTATGAAATGTTTGCGGATACCAACGCCAACGACAATTCCAAAGTATATATTATTCGATTTGACCCCGATATAAATTATTATTCTGTTTGTTTGGGGGTGGGTTTGGATGAGGGTCTGGATGAGGGTCTGGATGAGGGTAAAACAAAAATAATTGAATATATAGAAAATATTAAAAAAACTTGTTTAAAATTAGATAATCTAGACGATATAAATAAGCCATTGCGTCCTATTACGTCTTATTCGCAGACTGATTTGGTGAATATTGCAGCAAAAATAAATATCTTAGATACACGTATTTTGGACGAATCTTCGGGGAACACAAATACAAAGAAGAAAGTAAAATCAAAAACTAAAAACGAATTGTATACTGAAATCATGGAAAAGTGTTTATGATTTTGTGCTTTTGTGCAATCTAATTAGTATTATTATAATTATTCAATAACAACGCTAATAATTATAATATAAAATTGAATATGATATAAAATAATATGTAGAATTATATATACCAGAACATATTTACTGAACCAACATAGTATAGTATAATATAAATATGTCACGCTCTACAACTACCCCATCGTTATCATCAAAACAAAAATCACAATCACAAAGTTTGCGTGCTGCACCTGCATCCACGTCAACGTCCACGTCCACGTCTCAACAACAAAAAGACATGTTTAATATCCTTACACAAAAGTATTTAGACAACGTTTTAAATCGCGATGATGGGATATCGGAACTAGAGGTGAAATTCGGCACAAAAAATATTAAACAGATTACCAAAAATGATTTTGACAATGTATTTAAAAAATTAATTTCATCTGGGTTTAGAGTCAGTATGTCCCAAGAGTATAGTCTCAAAATTCAGTCCGAATTCACAGACGAAAATACAGGCAAGACCAAGTTGTCCGATGTTCGCACCGAAATATATGGGCTAAGCGATATCCAAAAATATTGCAGAACAGATTCTCTCGAAGACTTAAACTACCGCTTTGTAAAAAAATCGGCAGCCATGGAAGGTTCAGAGTATATTCGACCCGTCAGCATTGACGACTTCAATTTTCGTATTTCCTATCAAAAAGAACGCATTATTCCTGCTGCATCCGGACTCGCTCAGTCTATTCTTTCAAATTGGCAAAACAATAAGAAAATATTTCGATACTTAAACCGAACAACACTTGTTCATGATAATTTCCCATTTCATGTCGATATTTCCATCGTAAAAGAATCCCATCGAAGGGACGGATATATGACACCGGAATATACATTTAAATCCGCGCAGATTACTGCCTGTGAACCCAAATATGAAATAGAAATTGAAATGGACAATAAATCAGTCGGTCCAGGAACACGTCTACAAAATGGAATTGTCGTTGCCGATATATTGAGAACAGGGATTAAACTGGTTTTAGCCGGTATGCAAGGAACTAATTTCCCGGTATCTTATCACGAGCTGGGATTGGTTGCAAAACAATACTACTATATGTTATATCCTCATGAAAAGGAAAGGGGGGGTGCGCCGGGGGTGGGGCGAGGACAAGAAGGGCGTTTATCTACACATGCCGACGAGAATATAAAACTCATTCCGCATCATTTTATCGGACCATCTTCATATACATTGCAAGTATTAAATATTGCATCTATTAATCCAGACTGCACTATTCCAAATATTCGGACAAATTTTAGTGTGACAGATAAAGCAGACGGAATGCGTAAAATGTTATATATTGCACTAAGCGGGCGTATATACCTAATAAATACGAATATGGATATGGAATTTACAGGTGCAATTGCACAAGAAGATAAACTATACAATACGTTAATCGACGGCGAGCACATTTTGCATAATAAACACGGCGAGTATATTAATCTGTTTGCTGCATTCGATATCTACTTTATGGGTGGACGTGATATTCGCAGGAATGCATTTATAAATATATCCATCGAGGAGCAAAATATTATGCGTGCCCGCGAATCACTTATGCGCGACCCGGAAGATATAGACGCAGAAGAAGAGTTTAAACGAGAACAGGCGCGGTTAAGTGAGTTTGGTAGTGCGGAAGCTAATTTTGAGTCTAGTAAAGCACGCAAAAGTCGCGCAGGCGAAGCGGGGCAAGAAACTGAAGCAACCGGCGCAACAACTGCAACAACCAGAAATCCAGAAGCTTCGCGTATTGAATTATTGAAGCAAGCAATCCAGGCTATGAATATTCGGGCAGTAATTCAAGGCGAAGTCCCCCCCATAAAAATACACGTCAAAAAATTTGAAATTGTTTCAGGCGAGAAAAATATATTCATGTGTTGCAAAACTATTATTGCCGGCCAAAAGGCCGGTGTATATGAATATAATACCGATGGTCTTATTTTCACACCAACCAATACCGGGGTTGCCAGTAATAAAATCGGCGTTGCCGGCCCAATGCATAAAGTAACATGGGATTTGTCTTTCAAGTGGAAACCACTCAATCAAAATACGATTGACTTTCTTATTACTACAAAAAAGAATCCAACTACTATGACCGACTTTGTGGGTAATATATTTGAAGGTGGGATTGATACGTTGCGCAGCGAGCAATTACAACAATATAAGACGATTATTCTCCGCGTCGGTTATGACGAACGCAAACACGGCTACCTTAACCCATGTGCCGCTATTATCGACGATAAAATTCCGGCCGCGAGTGACGTGGATCTCGAAGAAGGATATAAGCCGCTCCCGTTTTATCCTACAAATCCATATGACCCGGATACGCATATTTGCAACATTCCTTTGCGCGAAGATGAAAACGGCGTGGCGCAAATGTTTACTGCTGAGAATGAGATATTCGACGACGAAACAATAGTAGAATTCAGTTACGATGCAAGTCGTCCCAAACATTGGCAGTGGATTCCACAGCGTGTTCGCTACGACAAGACGTCGGAGTATCGCAAGGGAATCAAAAACTACGGCAATGCTTATCATGTCGCAAACAATAACTGGTATTCGATTCATAATCCGATTAGCGAAGAAATGATCACTACGGGCGAAAATATTCCCGATGAATTGGCCGACGACGATATTTATTATAACAGGAGTAGTGGAAGCGGGGATAGTTATACAAGAGCGATGCGCGACTTTCATAACCTCTTTGTCAAGCGAATGCTCATTACCAAAGTCGCTGCAAAAGGAAACACGCTTATTGATTATGCAGTTGGAAAAGCCGGCGATTTCCCGAAATGGATTGATGCCAAATTGTCGTTTGTATTTGGTATCGACTTGTCGAAGGACAATATTGAAAATCGTCTTGATGGAGCATGTGCGCGTTTTTTGAACTATCGCAAAAAGTTTCATTCGATGCCTTATGCGCTATTTGTAAATGGAAACAGCAGCACGAATATTAAATCTGGACAAGCCATGTTTAGCGAAAAGGGCAAACAAATCGTCCATGCTCTATTTAACGAAGGACCCAAAGATGAAGGATTGCTTGGGAAAGGCGTTTATCGGCAATACGGGAAAGCCGCCGATGGGTTTAATATATCGTCGTGTCAATTTGCACTGCACTACTTCTTTGAAACGATTGAGAAACTGAATAACTTTATTAAAAATCTGAGCGAGTGCACAAAAGTAGATGGGTATTTTATCGGCACATGTTATGATGGAAATGTCATGTTTAATGCGCTAAGGGGTGTCGAAAAAGGACAATCTATTACACTTCGCATAAAAGATACAAAAGTATGGGAAGTCGCCAAAGACTACTCGAAAACTACATTTGATAACGATATTAGTTGTGTAGGATACGCGATAGACGTGTTTCAAGACTCCATAAATAAAACGATCAAAGAATATCTGGTGAACTTTACGTATTTTACGCAACTTATGGAATACTACGGATTTCAACTATTGAGACGCGAGGAAGCAGTGGCATTAGGGCTGCCAAATGGCGCGGGGATGTTTTCGGAGTTATTCGCAAGGATGGAACAAGATGTCGAACAAGACCAGCGGCAGAAGAATAGATATGGCGGTGCGATCTATATGACACCAATTGAGAAACAGATATCATTTTATAACCGGTATTTTGTATTTAAGAAAGTTGCGAATGTTGATGTTGAAGACGTATTTCGTAGTGTTACTGGCGTTCATGTATTCCAAGAAAAGATGAATTTGGCGGACTCTGCGAGTGTTCAAAAACTGGCGTTGCAACTTACAGGCGAGGGTGCAGCATTGTCGTCGGCGAAAGAAAATCTTGTGATGTCATATCGTGCGTCAAAAGTAGCCGACTTGGAGAAAATGGGGGCAGAAGCAGGGGTATTGGAACCGGAAGACTTGGATTCTGGTATATCACCCAAAAAGAAAGATGCAACTATTTCGAAACTATTTGGTTCTTCAAAACCGAAAAGTAAAAAAGCAGAGGTGTCGTCTGCGTCTACGTCCGGAACCGGAACTGGAAAACTAGTTGTTAAGAAGAAATCTGTCCTTGAACCCGTAAGTTTAGGAGCAGCAGTATCCGCATCCGCATCCGCATCCGCATCCGCATCCGCATCCGCCGCTGCTGCATCCATCGTAGGAAAGTCAAAATCGGGAACAAAGGCTTCGCTTTTAAAACTTGGGAAATTAAGTTTGGGAAGTGCAAGCACAAGCAAGGGCGATGAATAATATTAAACAATATTAAACAATATTGAATAATATTGAATAAAAAAAATAATGTTTATCTGTTAAACCATCTAAACATTATTCGTATTATCATATAACTATATTTTTAAAATATAAATAAATGTCATATTATAATTTATCGTGTATTTTAGATAAAGAAACTTATAAAAAAATATTTTTTTCTCCTCATGAAACACATAAATTGGAAGAAAACGGAAACGGAATACCTTCAGAAACTAATTATACTTATATTTCCAATTCATTATTTGACTTTTTATCAAGATTTAAAAAACAGATCGAATTATCAGCAGAAGCATGGGACACTATTAAAAAATACACAAACCCATATGAATTCATTCATACTATTATTCCTGGTAGTAAACTTTCTGTAAGTAAACTAAAACCACTATCCCGTTCTTTTTATAAAATGATAGAATTATGGAAAATGTTTAAACTTGGCGATTTTAGAGAAAATATACAAACATTTCATCTCGCAGAGGGCCCGGGGGGATTTATTGAAGCAACGGCTTTTTTGCGTAAAAATGTAAATGATAAATACTATGGCATGACACTTATAAATAATGACCCGGGGTGCCCAGGGTGGAAGAAAAGTCATCAGTTTTTAGAAGCGAATAAAAACGTTACTATTATAACCGGCGAAGATGAAACGGGAAATTTGTTACACAAGGATAATTATATTTATTGTGTGAATAAATTCAAACATACTATGCACATTATCACGGCGGATGGCGGCATTGACGTATCAAACGATTTTAATAAACAAGAGGAATTGGTAAGTAAATTAATTGTATCGGAAGTGATATACGCCATAACGATGCAAAAAAAGGGCGGACATTTTATACTTAAAATATTTGATATTTTTTCAAAACTGACGATTGATATTTTATATATTTTGACGCGAATGTATTCTGAAGTATATATTACCAAACCATTCACAAGTAGGCTGGCAAACTCGGAAAAGTACATAGTATGTAAGAATTTTTTATTGGATGAAACGGATTGTGAAATGTTTATAAATAGTTTTACTAATGAATTTGAAAAACTCACACAATATGATAATATAGTTTCATTATTGAATTTTGAATATGACTATTATTTTTTGAACAAAATCGAAGAAATTAATATTATAATGGGTCAAAAACAGCTGGAGAATATTATTACAACATTAAATATCATCAGTAGCAGAAATAATCACGATAAAATAGATTCATTGAAGAAAACGAATATACAAAAGTGTATTTCATGGTGCGATAAATACGATATAACGTGTATAAAATTATTGTCGTCTAATAATATATTTTTATCTGGGATATACGACGACGCTACATATATGTCTTCTACGAATGCTACTACTACTACTACCGCAAATAGTGCAAATAGTGCAAATAGTGCAAATACTACAAATACTGCAAATACCGCAAATAGTGCAAATATTATTTGTAGTGGCGGCAGTAATAGTAACTCATTAAAAAGAAATACATTTTTAAAAAATAAAAATCATACTCATAAAAATACCGGTAATAGAAAAAATGAGAGTAATGATTGCACTAGCACAACCACCAACAACACACCACCTCTTCATCAACACGAACATGATGTATCTAACATAGTATCCAATATAGTAGACAATATTATTGAATGTGTATCAAATACAGATGGAGAGTAGCCTATAACTCGATAGTTATCAGGATTAGACGCAGGTAGGATATGGATATATAAGAGGTGAGAAAAGGTGAGAAAGGAGAGAAAAGGTGAGAAATGATATAATTATATATACACACGAATCTTTATTACTTATATCTATTTGTGTGCATAACTATTGTTTTTGTTTTTAAAAATTCTCCAATATTTATTTGATATTCATTGCCTTTAAAAATAAAATCTTGATTATCAATAAATACGATATCATTCATATACATTATAAACGCTACACCACAATCTTCAATAACATATGGATATGAATTTGTAAACCGATCGTGATGCAATATATTAAAATTTACTTTTTCCATATGATTTACCAGTATCGAACATGCCTTGTTGGACAAAAAGAAAAAAACACCAGCTGCGCCATATATTTTTGGACGAGTAGCATATGAATATACCTGTATACCTTTTAAATTATGCTGGGGATTCAAAAAATCTTCAGGATGTTTTTCGTAGTATCTTGTCATAAAATGGTCTATACCTATATTTCGTAATACATTTTTATTTACACATTTATAACTTTTCCCAAATGCGGACTGACCATAGTAATCATATTTTCTTGAATTTAAAAATATAGATAGATTTTTCTCGTTAAAAACCAAATCATCTCCACATCGTAATACCCCTTCTTTAATATCAAATATTTCATATACCGCTTTTATCGATAATGCCAATTTTTTTAATAAGTGTAGATACGAATCTTCGCATCTTATGTATAAGTAATTTTTACCACGTGTAGTTTCGTTGTTTTCGTAGCAGTAATTTGTTTGCAAAAAAAAATCACCTATAACATATACAACTTCCCAATTCATATAAGAGGTATTTTTTAAATTTATTTCTTTTAATCTTGTTTCTTTATGCTTCTGACATGACAAAATAAGAATAATGCCGTTTACTTCTTTTTTTGTTGACATACGTAAATAGTAAATACACCACAATACCAAAATATAATATATACGAGTTTAATATATTTTGGTATTATACGATAAAAATATATTAAAATTATAATAGGATAGTATAATTATAATAGGTTAGTATAATTACAAATAAAAAAACAAGATGCAAGCAACACTAAATGTATTATATAAAACAATAAAAACAAAAAAGAAGAAGGAACGTTTTGAAACTATCCTTGAACCCCTTCAAGCGTTACTACAAATCGCTTATTTATCTTTTACACCAATTGGAACAAAGCTAACTATTCACAACAATATATTATATATTCAGCCTCCTAATTATTCGCAATCGATAGTTCGGTGGTATAACAATGATACACAAGAAGACTTGTTTTATTTATTTAATATTTTTTATCGGTTTAAAAAATTTTATTATTTTTTATGCGACGCGAATGGTGTTGGGGATGGCAGCAATGGCGGTAATAGTGGCACAATCGGTGCAAGCGTAGCAGTAAAAGATTGCGACCATTCTTCCAAAATAGTAAATAAAAAACTATATGAATTATTAATTGAGCTTGCAAAAAATGGAATAGGTAACTTGATTCGAACCTATGGGCAAACCGAAAAAATACATATTTTACATACGCTACAAATGTATAAAAACATCCTTGAAACAGATTCAGAAATAACAAAACAAAATCAACGTCCCGATGTTTATAATCACGAATTAGATAATTTAATTGTTTCTCACCCTTCTCACCTTTCTCACGATACACAAAGAGACAAAACAAATAAGAAAAAGACAAAGAATACACAGCAAGTCTTGCAAGATGATGTAAACGAAGAAGAGCATGAACAAGATAAAAGTTCTCACAAAAATACTAGCAAACCTATCGACACAATCAGCACTAAAAAAATCGACGATGTTTTCATACGAATCACCGACATATATACACAAGAAATATACTATATTATATACAATACACTCATACTTATGGATCAAAACGAGAATTCTTATCAAACACTCATTGATGGATTAAATAAAATACTAGAACCAACAAATATAAAGGTTAAAAAGTGGATTGATGAAAATATTGTTTTTTAAGTGTGTTGTTCTTATTTATATTTATTTTATAGAATTTCGGTGAAATGGAGAGTGTTGGTTATGAAACGAATGATGTAATGTTTTTCCAATTCTATTTTGGATTTTTCAAAAATGGACATTTATAAATGTCCAATTTTCATTTTTCAGTTTTAGATTTGAAAAAAACATTGAAAATCACACTCAGACCATAATGCTCTCATTTGCTTTTTTTAGTTGATTTTTTTGTTACGATAACTTTTTGGACTTTTTTAGAATATTTATGAAAATGATTTAGGCATTTTTTATATTACTCTATATATATGAAAAATGGAGAAAATGGATAACCAAAAAAATGCCGAAAAATGCCACATTTTTGTCTGCGAAAGTTGTGACTTTAAATGCTGCAAAGAATCTAACTATAAAAAGCATATTGAGACCATAAAGCATAAAAGAGTAACCGGGAGTAACAAAAAAATGCCCACAAAGGAAGATGAAACTTTTAACTGCATATGTGGTAATAGTTATAAGTATAGACCGGGTCTTGCAAAGCATAAGCGTTCTTGTCTCGTTTATAAGTCTCCCAAAGAAGTAGAAGTAGACTTATTGGAAAACAACGACCACTATATTTGCGACAATATTAAAGAAACGTTTAAAGACATAGACGATGATATTTTATCTTCTGATAGTAAAGACACTATAACAAAAAACATGTTTATAGAACTGATAAACGATAATAAAGAAATGATGAAAATAATAAAAGAACAACAAGAGCAAATAAAAAAACAACAAGAACAAATAATTAGTATAATACCTAAAATAGGTAACACAACCAACAATACAACCAATAACACGATGAATAATACAACAAATAATTTCAATCTAAACGTTTTTCTAAATGAGAAGTGCAAAGATGCTCTCAATATATCGGACTTTATTGACTCGCTAAAAATCACACTAGATGACCTAATATTTTCAAAAAAGAATGGCATTTCACGTGGTATAACGGATGTTATGATAAAGGGTCTCAAAGAATTGGATGTGTATAAGCGTCCAATTCATTGCACAGATATTAAGCGCGATATTATGTATATTAAACATGAAGACAAGTGGCATAAAGACGAGAATCACGCAACAATGAAAAATACAATCGTAAAAATCGCCGACAAGGAACGAACAGCGTTACAGCAATGGGCAAATGATAACCCCGACTGGATAGAAACAGAACAAAAACAAATCGAATACCTGACGATGGTGCGTTCGATATGCGAACCGATCGAAAATTATGAGAACTACGAGCGTAAAATAATAAAACATATTGAGAAGGAAATAGTAGTAGATAAAAATAATTGTTAAAAATTTTGATACCCTTTTCTTTCCGGACACTAGTCGTCTGCTTCCAATTTCACCCACGTTTCTTTGCGTGTATCATCGGATAAAAACCCCTTGATTCTTCGTTTCACTTCCGGGAATGCAATATTTATTTTATGCGATTCGCCATTCTTTATGTATTCGTTTATTATTTTATACATCTTGCGAATAGGCTCATAACTCATATTTAGGTTAAATTCATTTAGTCTATGAATTATTGGTTTTATATCTGCAACTCGTTCTTCTTTTGTCTTTTGGAATGGAAGTAGTTGCGGTTGCGGTTGCTTAATAGTGCTACTATTTTCCATATTTTCCGTCATTATAAATATACTTATAATATTATAATTACATTTATACTTATTTATACTTATTTATACTTATTTATATCTTATTTATATCTTATAAAGTCACAACTACCTTTAAAAACATTTCAATTTTTTTCCATTACGATGATTGCCGTCATTTGATGTATTCCTAACTGCACAACCTTGTATAACCGGTTTTGTCTTTACATAATAGTTTTGCGATATATTTGCTCCTTGGTATAGACCCGCGTTCGCAGCGGATGCGCCGGCTGCACTATAAAAAACGGAACCATTTAAAAGCAGAGAATTCGTCGCAAGCTGTTTTGTGCGGATAGAACCACAAACTGCACCTTGTTTTGCAAATGTTACGTTATTCGGTTTATAAATAGTCTGCGATTCGCAATATAATGGCTCGGCAACAAGTTTACCTGCAAGCGGTGAACCTGAGGTTGTAGTATCAACTATATAGTAAAAACTCGTCGCATTCAATGTTTCAAATAGTATGCGATACGTAGTTGATGTATTTATATATACATTTTGGGGAAAATAGAATGCTAAACTTGCTTCACTAAAAGAAGGAATACCGGGCGAATATGGGCTTATAAATGTAGTTTCCGTATTTTGGCTAACGCATATAATATTGTTTGCCAAGTCATATACTATTGCACGCATAGAAGATCCAATCGACGGAAAATTAACATAAAATCCCGCTAATACATAAGAAAGTCTGCATCGTATTTTAGGGGTAAAATTTGGTGTTACGATACTATTCACAGGACCAAGTGATGATACACCACTCGCATAGTTGTATATATTAAAAAAATCGCCCTTAAATGTAATACTTCCAAACACAACGGGTGCAACAACTTGCGGACCGGTTGGGGTATTATTCGGCCAAAGCGGCTCGCCTCCGGGAGTAAAATATGTCACACCATTTGCCGGATTCGTCGACATATTTTGCTCATATGTTTGGCACCTCGACTGCAACTTTGCACGTGTTGTCTCATAATATGCCTGACTATTGTATACGACCGACCTGCGTATTCGATTGGATTGTGGCGAACAATTGATACATTTTGTATTATATAAACCAGTTATTATTTTATATGCGGGATTAATAGGGTCGTTTATGTCGGCTTCGGTTGCATCGTAGGGTATAGTATTAGAGCCGTTGTTTTGAATCGTCACGTCATTTAGGGGTGTCGAATATTTATCTCCTTGTGTTTCATAACCGAATTTGTTGTTTGCAATAATATATGAATTGCCGCCTTCGTTACCAACACATGCACAATCGTTGTCATAGTGATAAACACCAGCGCCTGGTTTGTCAAGAGTGGCAATAGTAGCAGTGCGCGAATTATTCGATGGACCTTTTCCGTTATTGTTGTATACACGCAACTGACGTCGCCAATGTTTTAATGGACGTGCCTTGAAATCCGGACCATTAAAATCGGCGGAGTTTATATTTGGATGAACGCCGTTTGCATTCGGACGAGTCCATCCTGGTATAATCAGCATACCTGTATCTACTTTCGTAGGATAATGCGGAACCTTTGTGGTAATGAGTGTATTTGATGTTCTAAAATTAAGAGGTGCATTGATTCTGTCGATTGAGACAACCGGAACTGACATATATATATGTATATAAATATATATAAGTATTTATAAATATTTGTATACGCAAAATAACTATATATCTGCCTAGTCGGCTTAATCATTTTATTTATATTATTCAGGTATATCGGGCAAAGTGTTTATTACACGTTGACTAATAAGAAGCCTAGCCATAGAAGATGAAACTACACGTGAAGAGTCCCGATTGACTTTAAAATCGGGAAAATATTTATCAATAAGTGCGTTAAGATGATAATAATATTCTTGTAACCCTGCTTCGTCATTATTATATTTTATATAATAATCATATATGGTTTTCATTTCGTGTGCGTTATATGGCCTAACACCCCACGAACATCCAACATCATCTAATAAATAAATAACACGTTCTATTTGTTTTATTTTACGCAATAGTTCACTTTTTTTAGCTACATTACTTTTGTCAGTTCTTGATAATTCTTCTAGTAAGTGATTTAATTTCCCACAAATATAACTTATAAATATAATACCATTTGTAGATAGTCGTCCTGTTGCTGGAAACATATTTATACTAATTTTATTTCGTAAAGCAATTTTCACGTAATTATCGCTTAATAAGTTGTGATTGTATATAACCATTTCTAAAAATTTGTCCATATCATACGGAAAATTAGCTATTAATCTTACAACTTTTGATACTTGAGCATCAGCTTTTGATATTCCTGCTGTTCGCATTGACTGAAGAGAAACACCATTTTTAAAAACCAGCAGACCACCTGCAGGTTTAGCACTTCTACTTGGCGCTTTTGAAGGTGGTGGAGGCGTCGGAGGTAGAGATGCACTTCTACTTGATGCTCTGGGTGGAGTTGCACGCGAACGTTTAGAAACACCTCCATACCGCAAACGCTGCCTAGAATATTTTTTACTACGCGTTTGTTTATGTCGTGGTATTTTTCGCCCACTTCGCCCCTTTCGTATTGTATACTTTTTCATTACAATAGATAGTTATAGTCGCGGAGATAAGAGTTAAATATATATACTATTTATATATTTAACTTTATGTGCACAAAATAATATACGTTTTCTATTTCTATGTCTATGTCTATTTCTATGTCTACTTCTTTTCATTATCCTCCGCACTCATGGATGGGTCATAATGCGTGAGTTTTGACAGACCATGGTCGCCGTTTTTGTCAACCACGACATTTTCTGCTTCAAACATATTCTTCTTAATATCGTCTATCGTTGCATCCTCATCCAAACCATCAAAGTTTGCAACATTTGCAACACCAACAAGCTCTCCATCTGCATTGATTGTCTGTGTAAGTTTGTTACCTGATTCCTCCGCCTTCTTCATATTCTCCTCGATTGCTTTCTGCTTTGCCTCCTTGACGCGTTTCTCAAAGTCGTGTTTGGCCATATCCTCGTTCTTCTTCTTATCTGCCATCAGCTGATTCAGTGTCTCCTCCATATATTCGACGCGTCCGGTCTTGTATGCATCCGGATGAAATGGAACCCACATACCGACTTGTCCAACGTAGATATCATGGTTCGAGTCAACCTCGCGCAACAATTTGCAGCGGAGCTCTGCTTCTCCTTGGGTGGGAAAAACGCCGCGAACTTTGATACCCCGCGTCGATGTCTGAAACTGATGCAACTCGCCAAATTTCTGGTCAAGTTGTTCCTCATTGTTATCAATGAATGTTTTATAGTCGTCGCTAATAGATGAAGCAAGTTTAAGCGATTCACACTCCTCCTTTGTAAAATCATTAAAATCCGCCATGAGTTTGTCGAATGAAAGAGAAGGATACTTGAAAGCAACAAAATTTAGAAATTGTGTAAACTTCTCCATTGATTTTTTAAAGTCCCATTGTTTAATAAATTCCTCATACAAAAATTCCTCCTTTTGTTTAATAATCTTTTCCGGGGACACAAAGGATAAACACACAAACTTTTGTCCGGCAATTGGTTTATCTTCTTCCAATAAGTCGACGTATTTAGGATTTTCTTTTCCATCTGGCAAATATTTAGGAGTAACACCTTCGGGTAGCTTATTTGAGAATGACATCTGTTAATAATATTATACATATAATTATTTTATTATTTTAAGTTATTTTACACAACTATTGTTTAATAGTTTAATTGTTTAATTATTTGATATATTTTAAACTATAAAAACTTATTATATTTAGCAATATTGGTTATTATAACAATATAACAATATAACAAAATTATAATATTTTTTTCTACATTATATTTATAATATGTACGGAACACTTGATTTTAGTGAGCTTTTTAAGCGTTTTATTAAGTATATAATTGAAGGTCTTTGCGTGGCCATCGTTGCCTATTCTATTCCTTCTCGCACTCTTAAACTTGACGAGATTGCGTTGATTTCTCTCGTTGCTGCCGCCACGTTTGCTATTTTGGACGTCTACGTTCCCAGCTTGGCGGTCTCTGCTAGAACCGGTGCTGGTTTCGGTATTGGTGCTAACCTTGTTGGCTTCCCTACTCCTCTTCGCGTTTAAATTTAAATTTAATTTAATAAAAAAATAGAATTTACTATTTAAATAATAAAATTTAAATAGTAAATAATACATGTTTTATAAAATATTATTCTGTATTTAATGTAACTATGAGTGGGATCGGCGATGTCACGAGCGATGATGAATCGAATGTCGATGCAATGGGTCGCAAACCTATGAGGCTACAATTATCTAAAATTTTTATGCATATGAATGCAGATAATCGAATTGTTAAATGGGATGGTAAAGACCCGGCGGGACGATGTTCTGTATTTATTTTAAGTAATCTCGAAGATAGTTTTATACATTCCAATACTGATATGGGCGATTTGCGTAGCAAACAATTTGAAAATACACTCAATCCATCATTTAATGCAGCACGGATACCTACTGCATCTTTAATTAGAAGAAATATAGGCTGCCCATTTATAGGAACTTATTTATATCCACCATCATCAATACCAGTCCCGCTCGATAGTATAACTATACATGAAGCTCAAACTTTATTAAAAAATTTAATGGCAAAAGGACATATTTTATATCGTAGAGCGAAAAATACGTTCTGGTTTAAATTTAATGAACTCGAATACTCAAATTTTGATCTTAAAAATCATTTACAATTTCTTCCTATGTGTTTTAAAAGTGAAGGTAACTTTATACACAACACGTTAACTACGAATATTTCAGACAATGGTCGCTTTTATACTCCTTTAAGAAACTATATTCCTCCCGATCCTAGTGTAAGTTTACTTCGTAGTTTAGAAAGGAATTATATAGGTATAGGTAATAAACGTAAACGACCAAATACACCCTCACCCAGACCTACACCCAGACCCTCACTCAGACCTACACCCGGACCCCATAATGGTGGGAAAAGTCGCAGAAAATTAAAAATATCAAGAAGACGAACAAGAAGAGGAACAAGAAGGCGATCAAGAAGATGAACCCGCTGCTGCTGCTGGTTCCGATTCTGGAGCTGAAAATACCAGCACTCTCCCTGGGGGGGTGTTGGATAGCATGCATTTGTGAACGATGAAACACGTAACACTTATTATCATAAATCAGAAACAGGTGAAACCACATGGAAATTACCTCATTAATGATAATGATAAAAAATATTAATATTTTATTTTCTATTTAATTTTTTTATTTTATTACTATATTATATAAAGTAATAAAAACACGATAAAATGAAAGTTTCTAGAAAAGTAGGTAGACGTAGTCGTTGTTCTTATTCCGTTTCTAGTAGAAGATTAAGGAATAAAAAAACTAAAAGTGGTTATAGAAAAAAGCATACCCAACAGGGTGGAAGACGAGGTCGGGGGCATAAACGCGCGCGCACACATAAGCGCGGAAAAAGGTTTCATAGGGGTGGGGAAGGTCCTAATCTACATCGTCGAAATGGTGGCATAGTAGAGATATTTTTATTGAATTCAGCATACCTAGGTGAACATGAATTAACATATTCAAATAATTCATTTTTTAGTAAAAATATAACAAAAAAATTTCACGTATATTATCAAACGTTAGATCATGGCAAACTATATTTACTTAGAATTAAAGATGATAAATTTCATAGATTCCTTTGTTTAGATACACGTCAAAATACAATTACGGAGTTAGAAAATTTTGATACAGGAAATTTAGATAAGTTGGAATTTGAAAGTTTAGATATAGAAACTGGTGATCCTAAAGAAACATGTATATTTAAAAATAATCAAATTAATTCTGATAGTTTTGGTAAAATATTAGATAAATTACACATGCCACCAGTAGTACCCCTCATTGCGTAGGAATAAAAACCCAGTTCAACTCCTCGCATATTTTCTTCCAAATATAATCTTGTTCTATCCTCTTTTCCTTATCTTTCAACATAGGAAAATAGGATAAAAATTCATTCTTTTCCAGAAGTTCGCATAGTTTGTATACTGTATAGTAGTAATTCAAAAAGTTCACCCTATCATGCGGGCAACATTTCGCATACGGCCCTTGAATCTCCATAAAAAGATTGCACAATGTTTCTTCTAATTCTGGTGTCATAGTCGGCGGCTTAATACCAAGTTTATCTTTAATAAATGGAATATGCTCGTAGTATTTATTATAGTCCAGTTTTTTAAGCACCTCTTTCGCTTTGACGTTTGTAAATTTCGAAAGCGGGATTCGCTCCTTTTTCAGCTGTAGCTTAATATTCTCCAACACTTCTTCCGGGATTTGCGTCGTTTCTTTCGCCTGGAATTGTGCAAGGATTTCCTTAAAATGGTTAATACGTTTATACGCATAAAAACACGCTTCTTTTGGTGGCTCCTTATACGACGGCTTTTCATTTTCAATCAAATACGTCACTTGTTTCGCGCACACATTGCAAACCATAATTCCCTCATGTTCGACGGGAATCATTTCACCCCGGTTACATGATACGCATATATCCGTTGCAATAATATAGTCATTCACATTGAAAAATCGCTGGTCCAAATTCGTAAAAAACTTCTGCACGTTGTTATCGTTGACACGATTTAGCTCATTCTCATTTACCGAATTATCCAGTTTAAAAAAAGAATTAAGTTTTTTGGTTTTATTTGTGCCATTTGTTATCTCCTTCTTATTTTCAAAGTAGTCAAAAATATAACTACTATTGTTTAGATAATAGTCTCTTATTTTTCGTTTATTATCCGAGATTTCCTTTTTTATATCATATAACCTGTCATTTAATTCTATTTGTTTTGAAATATTAAGAACACCTGTATCCTTGGTGCTCTTTAGCTTATGTAGTATATCATTTTTTTCCTTATAGAGCGCTGGTAAGCTTTCCGTTTCAATAAGGTTGAATTCTACTTGCAACTCACGATGAACACCATCCAGTGTCATGGTTTTTTTATTATCAACCAAAAATTTTTTGTTTGTCTTGTGTTTGAATGAAGGCATGTTATGTCGAAAAAAAAGTATATAAAGTTTAGAAAAGCAAGTATAAATAAAATGAAGCTGGATATGTATTATATGATATATTTCTATATACTATAACTCTATTATAATGTTATATGCATAAATTTTTTAATATTATATTTCACAATATAATATTTAGAGTGTGCAATATTTAGAGTGTGCAATATTTAGAGTGTGTAATATTTAGAGTGTGTAATATTTAGAGTGTGTAATATTTAGAGTGTGTAATATTTAGAGTGTGTAATATTGTTATGATTTATGAGTTATCTTTTAGAATAAAAAATAACTCATAATAATAACTCGTTATCTGATAACAAACATGATAATACCAACAAGCACAAATAAAAATACTCCCTTAGATATAGTCACGATTAAAAAAACCACATCTAATTATGATGTGGAAACAAAAGTAAACTTAGATATTTTAGACAATATTCAGGTAAAAAGGGAAGTATATTACAAAATGAATTATATTATGAAATATTTAGAAAATCATTGGGCAATAAAAAAAAGAGGAAAAGTATTCTTTTTTAAAAATTTAGAAACATCTAGCAAAGAAATTATAACAGAGGATTATTTAAACCGGCGTATCATTGATAAGTTATATACATCGACTGATGGGGTGCAACATTTAGAGAATTGTGGGGGTGGTGGAGTAACGAGAGAAACGAGAGAAGTAAATAAAAATGATAATCCTATAAAATCCAAAACAAAAACAAAAAAAGATATCATTCCTTTAGAAGACGGGATTAAAGCATTAAAACGTGTAATCGAAAATCAAAAAATTGATATTAATAGTGAAATAAAGAACAAAATATATGTCATGCATTTTGTAATGAATACTTTAGAAAATGGTTGGACGATTCGAAAAAAGAATGACAACTTTGTATTTAGGAAAAAACACAAGAATCGCGATGAAGTATATTCAGACGACTACCTAATAAATTTTTTAAAAATAAATATTACTACAGACAGGCACGCGGGTGCATAGTCATAGTATATGTAAATCGGTGAAATTGGTGAAATCGGTGAAATCGCCGAATTCAATAATTATAACTCATTTATAAAAAACAATTAAGTTTTTTTATAAATTTTTTTTCTTTAGCAATATTATAATAATCAAAAATGGCAGGAGGTCTTATGCAACTCGTCGCTTACGGCGCCCAAGATGTTTATCTTACGGGCAACCCCCAGA
>Ga0164293_10000125_pt1 | contig 51814 bp, 46 predicted proteins | sample GEODES118metaG_FD_111487 | JGI IMG/M metagenome (GOLD analysis project Ga0164293, IMG submission 111487) | Eutrophic lake water microbial communities from Lake Mendota, Wisconsin, USA - GEODES118 metaG | ecosystem: Environmental > Aquatic > Freshwater > Lake | place: USA: Lake Mendota...
AGCCCTGCGCGCTGCGGGCGTGGACGCCCAGAGCGCGCTGGTCCTCTCGCGCAGCGAAGAGGTCAAGGGTCGCCTGAAGGCCGAGACCGAACTGGCCAAGTCCATCGGCATTTTCGGCGCTCCAGCCTTCGTCACGCAGGATGGCGAGATCTTCTGGGGCGATGACCGGCTGGAGGACGCGGTCGAATGGGTTCGCGACCAGACCTGAACACGCCCGTTCATGGCGCGGGCAATCACATCGCCAGGCTGCACTGGACCTGCTGCACTAGACCTGCTGCACTGGACCGGGTGACTAGCGCGCCGCGTCGCGGGCTTCGATATCGCCGGGCAGGAACCGGTAGACCTGCGAACAGAACTCGCAGGTGACCCGCACAGCTCCGTCATCGGCCACCATCTCGCGGCGATCCTCAGTGGTGAAGCGGCGCAGCATTGCCAGAATGCTGTCCGCCGAACAGCGGCACTGCTCGCGCACTGCCTGAGGCTCGAACACACGGGCTCCGCGCTCGTGGAACAATCGCCAGATCAGCCGCTCGCTTTCCAGCATCGGGTCGACGAGTTCATGGTCAGCGACTGTCTCGACCAGCGCGCGTGCCTCAGCCCAGGCATCGTCATCGACGCCGTCCGCGTCGCGCTCCGGTGCAGGCGTGCCATTGGGATCATCGCCAGGATGGAGATCCTGCTGCTTTTTCCGGTCCGGCGAGGTGGGCAGGAACTGGACCATGATGCCGCCGGCGCGCCAGCTTTCGCCGTGACTGCCGACCACACGGGCAGTCGCCAGCCTGAGGCGCGTGGGGATCTGCTCCGACTGCCGGAAGTAGCGATGCCCCGCTTCCTCAAGGCCGTCCGTTCCGTCAAGCTCGACCACACCCTGATAGCGCGAGGCGTGGCTGCCCTGATCCACCGTCATGCCGAGATAGCCCGAACCAAGCAGCACGGCCGTGCTGGTCAGGTTGGCAGCAACCGCTTCGGCGATCTGTGCCACGTCATAGCGCGCCATGGCCCTGATCCGGTCCGGTGCATCGAAATCCACCACCAGCATTTCGATGGCGCCATCGGTCTTGGTCTGGAGCTGGAAGCGCCCGTCGAACTTGAGCGCCGTGCCAAGCAGCGCGGTCAGCGCCACGGCTTCACCCAATACCCGTGCCACCGGCTCGGGGTAGGCATGGCGGTGCACGATCGCATCAAGTGCGGGGCCGATCCGCGCGATCCGGCCGCGCACGTCAAGCGCCTCGACAGTGAAGGGAAGCACGCGATCATCGGGCATGGCGGCAAGCGCCTGCCCGATGACATCGGCAGGATCGGGGGCGGGATAGGGGCTGGTACCCTCAGGTCCGGTCTGGCTGGTTGTCATCGCGCGCGTCAGGCCTGCACATGCCCGAAGCACCAGGCCAGAATTGCCTTCTGGGCATGGAGCCGGTTCTCGGCCTCGTCATAGACCACCGATTGCGGGCCATCCATGATCTCATTGGTGACCTCCTCCCCGCGCGTGGCGGGCAGGCAGTGCATGAAGACCGCCTTCTTGTCGGCACGCCTGAGCAGGCCTTCGTTGACCTGATAGGGCCGCAGAAGGTTATGGCGATTGCCTTCGGTATCGCCCATCGACACCCAGCAATCGGTGATGACGCAATCAGCACCCTCGACGGCCTCCTCCGGGCGCGTCGTCAAGGTCAGCTTCGCACCGTTCTCCCTCGCCCAGTTGGTCAGGGCAACCGGGGGTGCAAGCTCTGCCGGGGTGGCGATGTGCAGGTCGAAGTCGAAGCGCCCGGCCGCATGGATCCACGAGGCGAGCACGTTGTTGGTGTCCCCCGTCCAGGCGATCTTGCGCTTGTGAAGCGGGCCGCGATGCTCCTCGAAGGTCATGATGTCGGCCATGACCTGGCAAGGGTGCGAGGACTTCGTGAGGCCGTTGATCACCGGCACGGTGGCATACTCGGCCAGTTCGAGCAGGTGGGCGTGATCGAGGATGCGGATCATGATGGCATCGACGTAGCGCGAGAACACACGCGCCGTATCCGCCACGGTTTCGCGCTCGCCCAGTTCGATCTCCTTGCCGGTCACCATCATCGGTGAGCCACCCAGTTCGGTGATGCCGACCTCGAACGAGGCGCGCGTGCGCAGCGAGGGCTGGTCGAAGATCATGGCGACGACCTTGCCGTCGAGAGGCTTGTCGGCCTTGGCTTCCGCCGTGCGGCGGCGGGCCTTGATCGCCCGGCCGGCATCGAGCATGGCGCGCAACTGGCTTGTCGAGAAATCCGAGATATCGAGAAAATGACGCACCATGACGGCACTCCGGAACGATGGATCAGGCCGTATCCGCCAGAGGCAGGCGGATGCGGGGCTCTTCAGGACAGAGGCGGCAGGCGCCGCTGGTGACAAGGGTTATTCGGCAGCAGCCCGGGACAGTTCCGCCTCGATCGACTGGGCCGCACGCTCCAGCCGGACCATCGCTTCGCTCAGGTCGGCTTCGGTGATGGTCAGCGGCGGGATCAGCCGGACCACGTTGTCGCCAGCCCCCACGCTGAGCAGGCCGGCGGCACGGGCTGCTGCCTGGAACTCGGTGTTGGGCACGCGGGTCTTGATCCCGGTGAGCAGGCCCTCGCCGCGCACGCCCTCGACGACGCGCGGATGGCTGTCGGCAAAGGCGGCCAGCTTCTGCTTGAACGAGATCGAAAGCGCATTGACGTGGTCGAGGAAGCCTTCGGCCAGCACCACATCGAGCACAGCGTTGCCCACGGCCATCGCCAGGGGATTGCCGCCGAATGTCGTGCCGTGCGTGCCGGCTGTCATGCCCACCGCAGCCGCCTCGGTCGCAAGGCATGCCCCCATGGGAAAGCCCCCGCCGATGCCCTTGGCAATCGACATGATGTCCGGTGTGATGCCCGACCATTCATGGGCGAACAGCTTGCCGGTGCGGCCCACCCCGGTCTGCACCTCGTCCATGATCAGCAAGAGGCCATGCTCGTCGCACAGGGCCCTGAGACCGCGCAGGCACTGGGCCGGCACCGGCCTGAGGCCGCCCTCGCCTTGGATGGGCTCGATCATGATCGCGGCTGTCTGGGGCGTGATGGCGGCCTTCAGCGCCTCATGGTCGCCGAACGGGACCTGGTCGAAACCGTCGACCTTGGGACCGAAACCCTCAAGATACTTCTTCTGGCCACCGGCCGCGATCGTCGCCAGCGTGCGGCCATGGAAGGCACCTTCGAAGGTGATGATGCGGAACCGCTCGGGATGGCCATGGCTGGCATGGAACTTCCGCGCCATCTTGATGGCGGCCTCATTGGCCTCGGCTCCCGAATTGCAGAAGAACACCGTGTCGGCGAAGGTCGCTGCAATCAGGCGCTCGGCCAGCCGCCGGCCTTCAGGCATCTGGTAAAGGTTCGAGGTGTGCCAGAGCTTCGCCGCCTGCTCCTGCAGGGTCTTGACCAGATGCGGATGCGAATGGCCCAGCGAATTGACGGCAATGCCGGACCCGAAATCGAGATAGCGCTCACCGGTCGTGGCAATCAGCCAAGGCCCTTCGCCCCGTTCGAAGGCGACATCAGCACGGGAATAGGTCGGGAGAATGGGAGTGATCACGGAAGACATCCTTGGGGCACGAAGACCGGCATGGGCTCAGCCATGGCAGCGGCGATGAACAGGAAACGAACGATGTGAAAGGCGCGTGACGCCAGTGCGGGCGCGTCTGTTCGCCCGGTCCGGGTTTCCCCGGCCAGGGATCATCGTCGTTCCCGACACCCCGCTCTCACTGCGCGCATCTGCCCCGTTGCCTCACCGGTCCGGCAGGCAACCCGCTTCCGGAACCCGCTTCACAAAATCAAAAGACGCCAGAAGGCCCCGGCGGATCGCAGGAATATGCGGATTCAGCGTGCCTGTGTCAATCCGATGTCCGAATTCCGATGTCCGAATTCAGCGCATGGAAGAGTGCGCGCAGTGGTGCGTTCTGGCGCCGGGATCACTGGCTTTCAGGTTTCAGCGCAGAGAGCCTCATGGGTTGAGGTGATTGCCGGCAAGCCGGAGACAGGCGCTGAGCGTGCTGAATGGCGGGAACGACGATGATCCCTGGCCAAGGACGGCAGGCTGTGGACGGCAGGCTGAGGACGGCGGGCTGGAGACAGCCATCGGCGAACCGGACCTTCTGTCCGAACTCCTTTCGGACGATCAACCCTGCCACGCAGCCCAGGCCGAACTGCTTTGCGTCTCAACGATGTGACGGGCGCGCAGGCGGCCTGCACGAAGGCGATCACGCTCGCGCCATCCGGCGCAGATGCCGCCTTCCTGAGGGAGAATCCGGACGCGTTGGGGCCATAGCGTCACCCCTTCAATGCGCCAGTTCGGCAGCAAGCTGCTCGATCTGCCGGGCATCGGGCAAGCTCGGCTGGGCTCCTGCGCGGGTGCAGGCCAGCGATCCGGCGGCAATGCCGCGCCTCAGCGCTCCCGAGAATCCGAGGCCCTGATGCAGGGCTGCGGCAAAAGCACCGACGAAGGCATCGCCGGCGGCAACCGTGTCAACCACCCTGACGGACGGCGCGGCCACCGAGCGTCGCACCCCGCCGGACCAGCCGATGCAGCCCTCTTCCCCGAGCGTCGCCACACAGGCAATGCCAAGCTCGCGGTCGACACGGGCTGCGATCAGGTCAGGGTCACGCTCCTCCCAGTCGAGCGACACGGAGAACACCACCGCCTCATGTTCGTTGACGATCAGAAGGTCGAGCAGCGCGATCAGGTCGGGACTGACGGGGCCGGCCGGCGCGGCATTGAGGATCACGCGGGCACCAGCCGCCTTGGCGAGGCTGGCCACCGCAATGCGCTCGGCCTCGGGTGTCTCGCTTTGCAGCAACAGGATGTCTCCCTTGCTCCAGACATGATGGGCGAGGCTCTGCGCACGCGCCTTCAGGTTGGCGCCAGCCGTCACGATGATCTGGTTCTGGCCGCTTACATCGACGCCGATGAAGGCGGCGCCCGTTGGCAGGTCCACACTTTCGACGCCGGTCAGGTCAATGCCGCCCTCGCGCAGCAGCGACAACGCGGCATCGGCGGCAGCATCCGTGCCGACAGCCCCGCCGACGCGCACAGGCGCGCCGGCACGCGCCGCAGCCAGCGCCTGATTGGCCCCCTTGCCACCGGGAAAGACCTGATAGGACGGGCCGATCACCGTTTCGCCGGGGCGCGGCAGCCGCTCGACCACTGCCACGTGGTCAAGGATGATGGACGCTAGGACAACGATCATGGCCGTATCAGCCCCATTCGCTCAGGCATGATCACCATCACATCGTCGCGCCGAGTTGCCAGGGCACGAACTCGGCATCGCCATAACCCAGTTGCTCGGACTTGGAGCGTTCGCCGGACGCGACCCTGAGCAGGCACTCGAAGATCTCCTCGCCCTTCGCCTCAAGCGACACGCCATCGAGCACATCGCCGCAATTGATGTCCATGTCGTCGATCATGCGCCGATAGATCTCCGAATTGGTCGCCAGCTTCACCGATGGTGTCGGCTTGCAGCCATAGGCGGACCCGCGCCCGGTGGTGAAGGCCAGGAGATTGGCCCCGCCCGCCACCTGCCCGGTGGCCGACACCGGATCGTAGCCCGGCGTGTCCATGAAGACGAAGCCCTTGCCGGTGACCGGCTCGGCATAGCCATAGACCCCGGTCAGCGCCGTCGATCCGCCCTTGGCGGCGGCGCCAAGCGACTTCTCGAGGATCGTGGTCAGGCCGCCGGCCTTGTTGCCGGGCGACGGGTTGTTGTCCATCGACTGGTTGGCACGGGCCGTATACTCCTCCCACCAGCGGATGATGCTGATCAGCTTCTCGCCGACCTCGCGGCTGACCGCCCGGCGGGTCAGCAGATGTTCCGCCCCATAGATCTCCGGTGTTTCGGAAAGGATGGCCGTGCCGCCATGGGCCACCAGCCGGTCGACCGCATGCCCGAGCGCCGGATTGGCGGTGATGCCCGAATAGCCATCCGAGCCCCCGCATTGCAGCGCCAGCATCAGTTCGGACGCCGGCGCGGTCTCGCGGGTCTTCGTGTTGGCGATTGCGAGCATGCCGCGCACCGCATCGACGCCGGCGGCCACCGTCTTGCGGGTGCCGCCCACGTCCTGGATCGTCATGGTGCGGAACACGTCGCTTTCCGACAGCCCATAGGCTTCCTTCATCTTGGCGATCTGGAAACCCTCGCAGCCGAGGCCGACGACAAGCACCGCCGCCATATTTGGATTGCAGGCATAGCCCCAGGTCGTGCGCTTCAGCACCTCGAAGGCAGGGCCGGCATAGTCGATGCCGCAGCCCGTGCCATGGGTCAGCGCGATCACGCCGTCGACATTGGGATAATCGGCCAGGATGCCGGAACGCCGCACCTCCTCGGCCATGAACTTGGCCACCGAGGCCGAGCAGTTCACCGAGGTCAGGATGCCGACATAGTTGCGCGTGCCGAACTTGCCGTTGTCACGACGGAAGCCCTCAAATGTGGCGCGCGCCTCTGGCGCAACGAACGCCGTGTCCGGTGCCGCACTGGCATGCGCATAGTCGAGCGCCACCGAGGCGAACAGGCAGTTGTGGGTGTGGACATGCTGTCCGGGCTCAATGTCGCCTCCGGCATAGCCGATCACCTGGCCATACTTGCGCACCGGCTCGCCGGACGCGATCCGCGTGATCGCCATCTTGTGGCCGCGCGGGATCCGGGCCTGTGCCGCCACCCCGGCCACGACCATGGCGGGATCGACCGGATCGACGGCCACGACCACGTTGTCGGACGGGCTGAGCCTTAGCACCCGCGGTGGTCCCGCCGGCTGCCCGGCCGGTGGCCTCGTGATCAGGTTCATGGCCTAGCCTCCCTTTGCCCCGCTGTTCCGGCGAGCGTTGTCAATCAATGGTCGCCGCATCAAACCAACCGCAGGGCGATAGCGCAAGCCGCTGCCGGTCAGGTCGCAGCCCGATGCGCGCATGGCGAGGGTGATGATTCCGCTTGCCATCGCAACGCAACCGGACAATCAAGCGGCTTGGCTGCAACCTTACGTGCTTCCTCCTGGCTTCCCTTGCCACACCAACCCATCTGGCTGACATGACGATCCATCTCCATCAGGGCGATCTGCCCGAAGGCTTCGATCCGGGCCCGTCACTGGCCATCGATACCGAAACGCTCGGCCTGAACCCGCACAGGGACCGGCTTTGCGTCATCCAGCTGTCCCGCGGCGATGGCACGGCCGATGTGGTGCAGATTGCCAAGGGCAGCGCGCCGCCCCCCGTCATGTGCCGCATCCTCGCAGATCCATCAGTGCTCAAGATTTTCCACTTCGCGCGCTTCGACGTGGCCGTGCTGCTGCACAGCTTCGGCGTCGTCACCAGCCCGATCTACTGCACCAAGATCGCGTCACGGCTGGTGCGCACCTACACCGACCGCCATGGCCTGAAAGACCTGTCGCGCGAGTTGCTCGGCATCGACATGTCAAAGCAGCAGCAAAGCTCGGACTGGGGTGCGGCGGAACTCACCCGCGAGCAACTGGCCTATGCCGCCTCCGATGTGCTGCACCTGCACCAGCTCAAGGCGAAACTCGATACGCTGCTGCTGCGCGAAAGCCGCATGGAGATGGCAGAAGCCTGTTTCCGGTTCCTGCCGACGCGTGCCGCCCTTGATCTTCAGGGCTGGCCGGAAATCGACATTTTCGCCCATAGCTGAGAGCAGGCCGCCCAGCGGCATTCAGGCCACAGATTCGCCCAGAGCGCACGTTAAGGCATCAGGGACTTCCGGCTCATCGAGGGCTGGTTGCGAAATTCGAGCGATTGCAACAAGGTGGAGCCTCTCGCCATGAGCCGGCCTCACGGGCCGGCAGGCGCGACATCCTGGAACCCCACAGCCGTGACACTGGCGACAGATCCCGACCACATCTCGCCAGCGCAACGGCGCGGGCCGGGCCTTGCCGATGGGCGCAGGGTGGAGACGGCGCGTCTCAGGGCCGCCCGATCCTCGGCCGCCTATGCGGACGCCAGGCGCCACAGCCGGCTGGTTCGCCTGCTGCGTGTCGGCATCCCGATCGGGGCGCTGGCCAGCTTCGTCGCCTTCATCGTGTTCCCGTTCATCAACCCGTTCCGCGATGCCGGCGTCAGCGTCGGCGCGATCCGCATCGATGGCACGCGCGTGACGATGGAAAACCCCAGGCTGGCCGGCCACCGGAAGGACAACAGGCCCTATGAGGTCACCGCTGCCAGTGCGATCCAGGATATCCGCATTCCGAATGTGATCGAGATGTCTGGTATCAACGCCCGTCTCCTCAACGCCGACAACTCGGTGCTCAACCTCACCGCGAACAGCGCGGTCTTCGATACCCAGAAGGAGCATTTGCAGCTCAAGGGCGACGTCCGCTTGCGGATGGGAGAAGGACAGGAGGCACAGCTGAAGTCCGCCGATGTCGATTTCAAGGCAGGAACCGTGCGCTCCCGCGAAGCGGTCACCGTGCGCCTCCCCGACATGAGCGTGGCAGCTGACAGCCTCGATGTCGTCGACAATGGCGCAAGAGTGACGTTCATCGGCCGGGTTTCTGCTGAGATCGACGATCGTGACAGCAAGGCGGCAGCCGCAACACCTGTCAGGCCGGCGTTGCCGGAGCCGTCCGCCGTTGCCCCGCCCGCCGCCCGGACACAGGCGGACGGCTCCGTCGGCGCGGTCATGCCCGCTGCACTGCCGCGCGCCCTGACCACACAGGCCGGGGGTGCAACACCGCCTGCCCCGGCCGGCGCGGGCCGGAACGTGACCGTGATCGACCCGGCAACCGGGCGCGCCTTGCCGCGCAGCGTTCCATGAGCGAGAAGACCTTGATGATGCGACATCCCCTCACCCCCTTGCTTTCAGCGACCCGGCTGGCCGATGCCAGATTGCAGGGTTCCGCAGGCACGTCCCTTCCGGGCAAGGCCACCGCGGGCCGAAGCTGCACGGCGCCATGGCTGGCAGCGATGCCCCTTGCAGCGGCAGCCTTGACCGCCGCGCTGGCCTTCGCGGGGCAAGCCGAAGCGCAGCAGCCAAGGGCCGGGGCCACCAACTCCCCGCTGACCAGCCTTGGCGAGAACTCCAAGGATCCGATCAAGATCGATGCTGACCGGCTCGATGTGCTCGATAAGGAAAGCAAGGCCATCTTTGCCGGCAATGTCGTGGCCGTGCAGGGCAAGACCACGATCCGCTGCTCGAAAATGACGATTGTCTACGACAACCGGGGCCAGAGCCTTTCCGGGCAAGGAAGCGGGCGGGCGGCAACGACGGCGCCGGCACCAGCCAGCGTCGGCGGCGACGGCGGCATCAAGCGGCTCGAGTGCGATGGCCCGGTCACGGTCACATCCGACGACCAGGTTGCCACCGGCAAGAAGGCGGTGTTCGACCGGGAGAAGGATCAGGTCATCATGAGCGGCGATGTCGCCCTCGCCAAGGGCCAGAACGTCACGCGCGGCGAGCGGCTGGTCTACAACACCAAGACCGGCATCGCCAACTTCGATGGCGGCCGGGTGCGTGGCTTCTTCGTGCCCGGATCGATGGAAAGCACGCCGGCCACACCGGCCACACCGGCCAACCGGGCCAGACCCGCAGGCGCGACCAACTGATGCGGCAGGGCTTGTGAAATTCCCTTTATCCTTCCGCAAGTTAGGCCAGATGGCCGGTGCCTTGCCGCCGCATCAGCAGCGCATCGAGCCGATGCACGAGCATGTGGCAGGGGGGCCCGATGCGATGGCCGCGGACATGCCATCGGGGCTTGGCATTCTGTCGGTCTCCGGCCTCAGGAAGAGCTATCGCGGGCGCACCGTCGTCAATGAAGCGGCGCTGAATGTGCGCAATGGCGAGGCGGTCGGGCTGCTGGGGCCGAACGGCGCCGGCAAGACCACGATCTTTTACATGATTACCGGGCTTGTCGCCGCCGATCAGGGGCGGATCACGCTCGACGGCAACGACATCACCCGTTTGCCGATGTATCGGCGGGCCAGGCTGGGCATCGGCTACCTGCCGCAGGAACAGTCGATCTTTCGCGGCCTGAGCGTCGAGGACAACATCCGGGCCGTGCTCGAAGTGGTGGAGCCTGACAGGGACAAGCGCGAGCAGGAACTCGATGCCCTGCTCGACGAGTTCCGGATCACCCGGCTGCGCAAGTCGCCGTCGATCGCGCTGTCCGGCGGGGAGCGGCGGCGCTGCGAGATTGCCCGCTCGCTGGCAGCCAGGCCATCCTTCGTGCTGCTCGACGAGCCCTTCGCCGGCATCGATCCGATTGCGGTGGGCGACATCCAGGCGCTGGTCAGGCAATTGACCGATCGCGGCATCGGCGTGCTCATCACCGACCACAATGTTCGCGAGACGCTGGGGCTGGTCGACCGCGCCTACATCATCCACTCGGGCCGCGTCCTCACCGAAGGCAGCCCCGACGAGATCATTGCCAACCCGGATGTGCGGCGGGTCTATCTCGGCGAGGACTTCCGCCTCTAGCCAGATCCCCGCCTCTGGCCGGATTTCCGCCTCTGGCCCGGGCGAGGCAAGACAGGCATGCGATGGCCGGCACAGGCCAGCATGCAACCATTGTCGCTGCCATCGCGGAAATCGGCCGCTTGACTTTGACCTTGTCCGTCGGGAGTCATAGGTTCTTAAGTCAAGGCAAGTTTCATGCCGAAAACGATCTCCGACGATCGTGCGTCTTGGGAATGGGTCGAACCGGCGAAATGAGCATTTCAGCCAAACTGGAGATGAGGCAGGGGCAATCCCTTGTCATGACGCCGCAGCTCCTGCAGGCGATCAAGCTGCTCCAGCTCTCCCATCTCGATCTGCAGAACTTCGTCGACGCCGAGGTCGAGCGCAATCCGCTGCTCGAGCGCACCGAGGCGGATGACCATATCGACCCGCGCGAGGCGGTGAGCGAGCCTTCGCAGGACGGCGAGCGCGGCGACGGCGCTGGCGACGGCTTCGACGAGCCTGCCCCGCCGGACTGGTATGGCGAGGAACTGGCGACGGGCAGGCAAGGCCTTGAAGAGACGCTCGGCACCCGCCTCGACAATGTCTTTCCCGATGAGGCCCCCCAGGTGGCGCGGCTGGAACAGAGCCCGGAGGCGATGCTGCCGGTGATGGGCGGCGGCGCGGTCGGCAATGGCGGATCGGCGAGTTTCGACGAGGATCTGCCCGGCCTTGAGGAGACCTTGTCGGTTGAACAGAGCCTGCATGAGGTCCTGTGCGAACAGCTCGACCTGACAGTCACCGACCCTGTCTCCAGGTTGATCGGGCGGCATCTGATCGATGCCATCGACGATGCCGGCTATCTGGCCGAGCCGCTGCCGGAGATCGCGGAGCGGCTTGGCATTGGCGTCGCCCGGCTTGAAGCCATCCTGGCGATCATCCACACCTTCGAGCCGTCGGGCATCGGTGCACGCGACCTGACCGAGTGCCTGACAATCCAGCTGAAGGACAAGAACCGTCACGACCCGGCCATGGCAACTCTGCTGGCCCATCTGCCCTTGCTGGCGAAGCGGGACTTTGCCCAGTTGCGCAAGCTGTGCGGCGTGGACGAGGACGATCTTGCCGAGATGATCGCCGAGATCAGGGCGCTCGATCCCAAGCCCGGCCGGGCGTTTGGCGGCGCGGCTGCGGAAACCGTGGTGCCCGATGTCATCATCAGGGCAGCGCCCGACGGGTCGTGGCTGATCGACCTCAACCCCGACACGCTGCCGCGCGTGCTGGTCAACCAGACCTATCACACCCGCGTCAGCAAGGCGGCCCGCACCGAAACCGACAGGGCCTTCATCGCCGAATGCCTCCAGACAGCCAACTGGCTGACGCGCAGCCTCGAACAACGCGCCCGCACCATCCTGAAAGTCGCGAGCGAGATCGTCCGCCAGCAGGATGCCTTTTTCGCCTATGGCATCGAGCATCTGCGGCCGCTCAATCTCAAGACCGTGGCGGACGCGATCGCGATGCACGAATCAACCGTCTCGCGGGTGACCTCCAACAAGTATCTGATCAGCCCGCGCGGGCTCTTCGAGATGAAGTATTTCTTCACGGCCTCGATCGCCAGCACAGGCTACGGCGAAGCCCATTCCGCCGAAGCTGTGCGCTATCGCATCAAGGCGATGATCGACGGCGAGAGCGGCCGCGATGTTCTGTCAGACGATGCCATCGTGGCAAAACTGCGCGAACAGGGCATCGACATTGCCCGCCGCACAGTGGCAAAGTACCGCGAAGCGCTCGGAATCGGCTCCTCCATGGAGCGACGCCGCAACAAGCAGTCCGGGCAGGGGCGCAACCGCTGATGCCAGGCCTTCCGGCTGGGTCGGAGCGCCTTGGATGCGCCATGAAATATCCATGTTTTTCAGACTTGTAGCAGCCCGGCTCGCAGCTTGGCCTCATGCCGGCTTTTTTGCCGGCTGACTGCGGAATGCGTTGACACTCACCCCGCAACGTCACAGATTCAGGTGACCGGGTCTGGCCGGTCGGGGCTTGATCTTTGGGCCCGCGGCTCTCCCGAGACGGAGGGGCTATTCATGGGTTTGCGTGTTTCCGGCAAGAATCTCGATGTCGGTGAGGCCATCCGCTCGCAGGCGGAAGACAGGGTCGGGGCTGCACTCGGCAAGTATTACGAGGGCAGCTTCAACGGCCACGTGACGGTCGCCAAGGATGGCACCGGGTTTCGCAGCGATGCCGTGCTGCACCTTTCATCCGGCATGACGCTGGAAGCATCAGGGTCAGCCCACGATGCCTACCAGAGCCTCGACAAGATGGTCGACAAGATCGAGAAGCGGCTTCGCCGCTACAAGCGCCGGCTCAAGGACCACTCGGGCAACGCCCATGCCCGCCGCGTCCTGATGGATATCCCGTCTTATGTGATCGAAGCCCCCAACGAGGATACCGAGGAGGATCACGCCCACGATATGAACGGATCACATCCTGCCATCGTCGCTGAAACCACCCGCGCCCTGCATGATCTGAGTGTGGGCGATGCGGTCTCGGAACTCGATCTCACCGGCTCGCCTGTGCTGGTTTTCAGAAACGCTGGCAATGGCCGGGTGAACATCGTATACCGCCGTCGCGACGGCAACATTGGGTGGATAGACCCGCCGACCGCCTTGTCTTGAACCCCTGAATGGATTTAGGGACTTTCGCGCAGCAACCCGGTCTGGACGGAAGCGTTCGGCACGGGAGTTGCACCAGACCGGCTCATCATGATCATTCACGACCTTCTCACACCTGATGCCGTCATTGCGCCGTTGAAAGCCAACGGCAAGAAACAGGCGCTTCAGGAAATTGCCCAGCGCGCGGCAGCCATCACCGGGCTGCCCGAGCGCGAGGTCTTCGAGACCCTGCTTCAGCGGGAGCGCCTTGGCTCGACCGGAATCGGCGAAGGCATCGCCATTCCCCATGGCCGCTCGCCCTCGCTGACGCGCCTGCGGGGTCTGTTCGTGCGCATGGAAAAGCCGATCGACTTCGAGGCACTGGATGGCCAGCCGGTCGACATCATGTTCGTCCTGCTTGCGCCGGAAGGCGCGGGCGCGGATCACCTGAAGGCGCTGGCCCGCGTGGCCCGCGTGCTGCGCGACCGCGCCACGCTCGACAGCATCCGTCGTGCCGTCGATGCGGACGCGATCTACGCGATCCTGACCGAACGCGCGGCGCAGGCCGCCTGAGCACCAGACCCACGCATCGAGCGTGATTCGCGGTTGCGCCCCCGGCAGGGCGGGCTACAAACATGTCGGCCGCATGCCGGCCTTTGACCAATGGCTGGATGGTCGGCACACACCGAGCCGTGGCAAACAGGCGCAGCGTCCGGGACATCCCGGCCGTCAGCCGTCTTGCCGCCACAGACCACCCGTGACCCGGAGCCACCCGCATGACCATGATCCATCAGCCGCTGTTTCCGCTGGGGCCGGACACCACGACCTATCGCAAGCTGACGGGCGAGGGCGTGCGCCTCGAAAAAATGGGCTCCCGCGAGTTCCTGATGGTCGAACCCGAAGCCATCCGGCTTCTGGCTGAACAGGCCTTCATCGACATCAACCACCTGCTCCGGCCCGGGCATCTGAAGCAACTTGCCAGCATCCTTGACGATCCCGAGGCGACGTCGAACGACAAGTTCGTGGCCTATGACCTGATGAAGAACGCCAACATTGCCGCCGGCGGGGTGCTGCCCATGTGCCAGGATACGGGCACGGCGATCATCATGGGCAAGAAGGGCAGGCTCGTCTTCACCGAAGGCGGCGACGAGGCCGCGATCGGCCAAGGCGTGATGGATGCCTATTTCAAGCGCAACCTGCGCTATTCGCAACTGGCCCCGATCTCTATGTTCGAGGAGCGCAACACCAAGAACAACCTGCCCGCGCAGATCGAGATCTACGCCGAGGATGATCCCGCCGCTGCCCAGGCCTACAAGTTCCTCTATGTCGCCAAGGGCGGCGGCTCTGCCAACAAGAGCCTGCTGTTCCAGGGCACGCCCTCGCTGCTGACGCGCGAGCGCTTGATGGCCTTTCTCAAGGAGAAGATCCTGACGCTCGGCACCGCCGCCTGCCCGCCCTACCACCTGGCCATCGTCATCGGCGGGCTTTCCGCCGAACAGACCATGAAGACGGTGAAGCTGGCATCGACGAAGTATCTCGACAACCTGCCGACGCAGGGGTCGGAGATGGCGCATGCCTTCCGCGACCTCGAGATGGAGGCAGAGGTCCACAAGCTCACCCAGTCGCTCGGTGTCGGTGCCCAGTTCGGCGGCAAGTATTTCTGCCACGACGTCAGGGTGATCAGGCTGCCGCGCCATGGCGCGTCCTTGCCCATCGGCCTCGGCGTCTCCTGCTCGGCAGACCGTCAGGCGCTGGGCAAGATCACCGCGTCCGGCGTCTATGTCGAGGAACTGGAGCACAACCCGGCGCGCTACATGCCGGAGATCGACGAAAGCACGCTTGGCGGCGACGTGGTCCGGATCGACCTGTCACGGCCGATGAGCGAGATTCTCGCAACGCTCTCGCGCCATCCGGTCAAGACGCGGCTTTCGCTGACCGGCACCATCATCGTGGCGCGCGATCTGGCCCACGCCAAGATCCGCGAGCGGCTGGAGAATGGCGGCACCATGCCGGAGTTTTTCAAGAACCACCCGATCTACTATGCCGGCCCGGCCAAGACCCCCGTCGGCATGGCATCAGGTTCGTTCGGGCCGACCACGGCAGGGCGCATGGATTCGTATGTCGACCAGTTCCAGGCCTTCGGTGGCTCGAAGATCATGCTGGCCAAGGGCAACCGCTCGGCCGCAGTGCGCGATGCCTGCGCCCGGCATGGCGGCTTCTATCTCGGTTCGATCGGCGGCCCGGCCGCGCGCCTTGCGCAGGATTGCATCCGGAAGGTCGAGGTTCTGGAATATCCGGAACTCGGCATGGAGGCGATCTGGAAGATCGAGGTCGAGGATTTCCCTGCCTTCATCGTCATCGACGACAAGGGCAACGACTTTTTCAAGGAACTCAACCTGAGCTGAGCACAGCGGTCACCGGCCAAAAAACGCCGGCCACGATTGGCTGCTGCTCAATTGGCAACGCTCGGCGAAGCGGCATCGATGGCCAGCAGAAGGCCCTTGATGAAGCGCCAGATCACGCCGGTGGACAGGAAAAGGTCGAAGGCCTCGCCCTCGTGGTGGCACTCCATCTTGTAGCCGTTGGCGACCACGGTGATGGTGATCTTCAGGCTCTGGCCGAACACGAAGGCGGTCTTGGCGGCATAGACCGCGTTGACCAGTTCTGCGGCCAGCGCGCCGGTGTCGGCCAGCGAAAGGCGCAGCAACCGTGGATGCCGCCCCGTGCGGTTGAAGGCGAAAACGCCGTCGAAGGCGATGTGTCCGCCCTCGTCGACCGACATGATGACATGGTGCAGCACCTTGCCATCAGGCAGAAGGATCGCCCTGTCATCCAGTTCGACCTTGAACTGCGGCAGGTCGGCCTTGCGTACCTGCGCAGTTTCGGGCTGGCCTGCGCTCTGCACGATGACAGGCTTGATCGACACGGGGTTGTTCATCGCAAGGGCTTGTCCGGTCCGGACGGCGCGCGCCTTGGCTCCCCGTCTCACCCTTCCATCAACGGCATCGTGCAGGCCGATGTCAACGCCGGTGACGGCAATGGGCGAACTCAGCCGTCAACGCGGCTGGCAGCGCGCGCAAAGGAAGGTCGAACGGCCCGACTGCACCAGCCGCTCCACGGTGCCGCCACAGCCGGGCGTGACACAGGGCTCGCCTTCCCGGTCGTAGACCTTGAAGGCATGCTGGAAGTAGCCGAGCGAGCCATCGGCATGGGCGAAATCGCGCAGGGTCGATCCACCCGCCGCGATCGCCTCAGTCAGCACGTCGCGGATGATGGTGGCCAGCTCATGCGCCTCGGCGCGGGGCCGGCCCGTCGGCGTGGCAATGACGCCCGCTGGCAGCTCCGGATGCAGGCCCGCACGGAACAGCGCTTCGCAGACATAGATGTTGCCGAGGCCGGCGATCAGCCGCTGGTCAAGCAACGCGGCCTTCAGCGGCGCGGCCTTGCCGGCGAACAGCCCTGCCAGCACCTCCCCCGAAAGGGCATTGCCCAGCGGCTCCAGTCCCATGCGCGCGAAATGGACCGAGGCATGGAGCTGCTCCTGCGGCACCAGATCCATGAAACCGAAGCGGCGCACGTCGTTGTAGGTGATGCGTCCGCGCTCGCCGAGGTCGAAGACCACATGGTCATGGGCGGGATGCCGCTTCAGGCCGGCATGGAACTCTCCCGGCTCATGGGGCTCGGCACCGGCGGCTTCGACGATGAACCGCCCGGTCATGCCCAGATGCATGATCAGCGCCTCGCCGGAGGACAGATCGGCGATCAGGTATTTCGCCCGGCGGGACAGCGCCTCGACACGCTGGCCCTCCACCCTTGCCCGGAAGCGGTCCGGAAAGGCGAAGCGCAAATCCTTGCGCCTGAGCAGGAGGTGCTCGATGCGGGCTCCGACCAGCGTCGGCTCCAGGCCACGCCGGACGGTTTCGACCTCGGGCAATTCAGGCATGCGGGTTGCGACCCATCCGGCGGAACATGGACATCACGCCCGCATAGCGCAGCCGGTGAAGTTTCGCTATGTGTGCCGGCATGATGCCAGATCGCAAACCCGCTTCACCCGCCCCCGATGCCGATGCCGAGACGCATTTCGGCTTCGAAACCGTGCGCCTGGCCGACAAGCAGGCCAAGGTCGACGACGTGTTCCACAAGGTCGCGGACCGCTACGACCTGATGAACGATGCCATGTCGGCCGGCCTGCACCGCATCTGGAAGGATGTGCTGGTCTCGATGGTGAAGCCCCCGAAGACGCGGGCCTTCCGCCATCTTGATGTGGCCGGAGGCACAGGCGATGTGGCTTTCCGCGTGCTTGATGCAGGCGGCCCCGCAACCAGGGTCACCGTGCTCGACATCAACGGCGACATGCTCGGCGTCGGGCGCGAGCGGGCCGACAAGCGCTTCGCCGGCGATGACCGGATCGATTTCGTCGAAGCCAACGCCGAGGAACTGCCTTTCGAGGCGGCAAGTTTCGATGCCTACACCATCGCTTTCGGCATCCGCAACGTGCCCCGGATCGACAAGGCGCTGGCAGAGGCCCATCGCGTGCTCAGGCGTGGCGGACGCTTCCTGTGCCTGGAATTCAGCCAGGTCGACATCCCGCTCGTCGACCGGATCTATGAGGCCTATTCCTTCAACGTCATCCCGCCAATGGGTCGCATGGTCACCGGCGATGCCGAGCCGTATCGCTATCTGGTCGAATCGATCCGCAAGTTCCCCAAGCCGAAAGTGTTCGAGGGCATGATCGCCGACGCCGGATTTTCCCGTGCCAGCCACACGATGCTGACGGGTGGCGTGGTGGCCATTCATTCGGGCTGGAAGCTCTAGGTTGCCTGCCCCCCTCGCCTGTCACTGAAAGTCGCCCCTGAGGTGTTCACCACCCTTGCCTCCATCGCCAGACTGACGCGCGTCGGCTTCGTGCTGGCACGCGAGGGAGCGCTGGCGCTGGTCGATCCCGCAGCCCTGCCGGGGGGACCGGCGCGCTGGGGCCTGGCACTGGCACGCCTGATCGAGCGGCGGAACGCCGGTGCTTCGGCCGAGCGGCTGGCCGCGGCGCTGACGAGGCTTGGGCCAAGCCATGTGAAGTTCGGCCAGTTCCTCGCAACCCGGCCGGATGTGGTCGGCCAGCGCGTCGCGGCGGACCTGTCGCTGTTGCAGGACCGCATGCCGCCCTTCCCGACCGAAGTGGCGCGGCGCACGGTCGAGGCCTCGCTCGGCAAGCGCATTGCCGATGTCTTCACCGTGTTCGACGAGCCCATTGCAGCGGCCTCGATCTCGCAGGTGCATCCGGCCCTCACGAAGGCGGGCCGCAAGGTGGCGGTGAAAGTGCTCCGTCCGCAGGTCCGGGAGCGTTTCAGCCGCGATCTCAGGGCCATGCGGCGCGGCGCGGAGCTGGCGGAACAGTTCTCGCCGGAGGCCAAGCGCCTGCGCATCACCGGCGTGGTCGACACGCTGATCCGCTCGGTGACGATGGAAATGGATCTGCGTCTTGAAGCGGCCGCCCTGTCGGAACTGGCGCAGAACACGGCGGCAGACAGCGATTTCCGCGTGCCGAAGCCGGACTGGGAGCTGACCGGGCGCGACATTCTCGTGGCCGAATGGATCGACGGTATCCGGCTGTCCGATCTCGCGGCCATCGATGCAGCGGGCCATGACCGGGTCAAGCTCGGCCAGTGCGTCATCCAGTCCTTCCTCAAGCACACCTTGCGTGACGGTTTCTTCCATGCCGACATGCATCCCGGCAACCTGTTCGTCGATGCGGAAGGCCGGCTCGTCGCCGTCGATGGCGGCATCATGGGGCGTCTTGGACCCAAGGAGCGGCGTTTTCTGGCCGAGATCCTGCTTGGGTTTATCACCCGCGACTACACCCGCGTGGCGGAGGTCCACTTCGAGGCCGGCTATGTGCCGGCGCACCATTCGGTGGCGGACTTCGCCCAGGCCATCCGCGCTGTCGGCGAACCGATCCATGACCGCAGCGCCGACGAGATCTCGATGGCCAAGGTCCTGACCCTGCTGTTCGAGATCACCGGCCTGTTCGACATGAAGACCCGCACCGAACTGGTGATGCTGCAAAAGACCATGGTCGTGGTCGAAGGCGTCGGCCGCATGCTCGACCCCAGGCTCGACATGTGGCGCACGGCCGAGCCCGTCGTGCGTGACTGGATCGCGCGCAACCTGGGGCCGGTCGGGCGCATCGAGGATGCCGGACGCGGAGTCATGTCCCTCGCCGGGGCAGTTGCTCAACTGCCGGAGACGGTGGCGCGCGGCGAACGGCTGCTGGGCCATCTGGAAGAGGCGAGCACACGTGGCTTTGCGCTCGATGCCGACAGCGTCGAGGCCATCGGACGGGCAGAAGCCCGCCGCAACCGCTGGGGCAATCTGGCCTTGTGGACGATTGCCGCGCTCCTTGCGTGGCAGATGCTCGGCGGCTGAGGGCACATGGTACCGGCACATGGTACCGGCACATGGCACCGGTTGCCACAGGCTGGACGCTGGGCTTATCTGGGCCATGACTGACATCAAGATTCCCGTGTTCGATCAGGTTGCCAGCGCCGAGGAAGCACTGGACAAGCTCCAGGAACGCTACGACGCCGCCACCGCCGCCATCCGCAAGGCGCTCGACGCCTACCTCGATGACCGCACCATCCCCACGCCAGAGCAGCGCGCACGCTTCCGTTATCCCGAATTGCGCGTCACCTATGCGCCCGGCAAGCTCTCTGCCAGTTCGCGCCGGGGCTATGCCAAGTTCGCAGCTCCAGGTGTCTATGCCACCACCATCACCCATCCGGGCGAATTCAGGGCCTATCTGCTCGACCAGTTGACACCGCTGATGCGCGACTATCGCGCGCTCGTCGAGGTCGGCGTCAGCGAGCAGGAGATCCCCTACCCCTATGTGCTGCAGGGCGGCGACGAGTTGGCCCGCGGCGGCGTGACGGCCGCCGAGCTGGCGCGGCACTTCCCCGTGCCCCTCCTCTCCGCCATCGGCGACGAGATCGCGGATGGCACTTTCGACATGACCGGCGCGGGCCCGATGCCGCTGAGCCTGTTCGATGCCGTGCGCACCGACTATTCGCTGAAGCGGCTGATGCACTACACCGGCACCGACTGGCGCGGCTTCCAGCACTGGATCTTGCTGACCAACTACCATCGCTATGTCGACCAGTTCGTGCGCCACGGTATCGATCTGATCAGGTCTGGCGAGGCCGAGCGGCTGATCGCTCCGGGCGGGCTTTCCATCGATGCGCGCGCGGCGGATGAATCGGCGGTCGCCCGGCTTGCGGCAGCGCCCTGGCATCGCTTCCAGATGCCGGCCTATCACCTCGTCAAGAAGGACGGACAGGGCATCACGCTGGTCAACATCGGGGTCGGGCCTTCCAACGCCAAGAACATCACCGACCATCTCGCCGTGCTGCGCCCCAATGCCTGGCTGATGATCGGCCATTGCGGCGGGCTGAGGCAGGCCCAGATGATCGGCGACTATGTGCTTGCCCATGCCTATTTCAGGCAGGACCGCATCCTCAACGACATCCTGCCACCCGATGTGCCGATCCCGGCGCTGGCGGAGGTCCAGATCGCCCTCCAGCAGGCCGCGGCTCTCGTCACCGGCGAAAGCGGCGAGGCGCTCAAGAACCGCCTCCGGACCGGAACGGTCGTGACCTTCGACGATCGCAACTGGGAACTGCAATGGACGGCTGCCCGCAAGCGCATCAATCAGTCCCGGGCCATCGCGGTCGACATGGAATCTGGCACCATCGCAGCGCAGGGCTACAGGCTGCGCGTGCCCTACGGCACCTTGCTCTGCGTCTCCGACAAGCCGCTGCACGGCGAGATCAAGCTGCCCGGCGCGGCCAACGCCTTCTACGAGCGGGCCGTCAACGAACATCTGAAGATCGGCATCGCCACCATCGATCTGCTGAAGCAGACCGGTCCAAGCATTCACTCGCGAAAACTGCGTGCCTTTGATGAGCCGCCATTCCGGTGATAGGAACGCAGATGCGTCCGGAAGCCCGCTCCGCACCCTGCGGTCGTGGTGCCTCCTGGCACGTTTCTGACATCTCTCGTGTGACCGGAACCGGACCAAGGCCATGCTTCAGGGTGCATCGATCCTTCTGATCATCGGCGGCGGCATCGCGGCCTACAAGGCGCTTGAGCTGATCCGCGAACTGAAGAAGCGCGGATGCAGCGTCAGGGTCATCCTCACCAGAGCCGGCCACCAGTTCGTGACACCGCTCTCGATCGCTGCCCTGTCGGGCGAGAAAATGTTCGATGACCTGTTCTCGCTGACCGACGAGGTCGAGATGGGCCATATCCAGCTCTCGCGGAGCGCCGATCTTGTCGTCGTCGCGCCCGCCACCGCCGACCTGATGGCGAAGATGGCGACAGGGCAGGCCAGCGATCTGGCCACCACGGCCCTGCTGGCAACCGACAAGCGCGTGCTGATCGCCCCGGCCATGAACGTCCGCATGTGGCAGCATCCAGCCACGCAGCGCAATCTTGCGACGCTGACCGGCGACGGTGTGGCCGTGGTCGGCCCCAATGCCGGAGACATGGCCTGCGGCGAGTTCGGCCCCGGACGCATGGCCGAGCCTCTGGAGATCGTGGCTGCCATCGACGCCTTGCTGGCAGGCCCGCCGGCCGTGCCTGCCGCGGCCTCGCTCGCCGGCAGGCACGTGCTCGTCACCTCCGGGCCGACCCATGAGCCGATCGACCCCATCCGCTATCTGGCCAACCGCTCGTCAGGCAAGCAGGGCCATGCCATCGCCGCAGCGGCCCGGCGCGCCGGCGCACGTGTCACACTCGTCAGCGGCCCGGTCACCATCCCTGATCCCGCCGGCGTCGAGACGATCCATGTCGAGACCGCGCAGCAGATGCTGGACGCGGTCGAGCGCGCATTGCCGGCAGACATCGCAATCTTTGCCGCAGCCGTCGCCGACTGGCGTGTCGCGGCAGCCTCGGGCGAGAAGATCAAGAAATCAGGAGGGCGGACGCCGGCGCTGGCCCTGATCGAGAACCCCGATATCCTCGCCACGGTTGCGCGCCATGCGACAAGAAGGCCGGCCCTCGTTGTCGGCTTTGCGGCGGAGACCGAGCATCTGGTCGAGCACGCTCGGGCGAAGCTGGCGGCCAAGGGCTGCGACCTGATCGTCGCCAACGACGTCAGCCTCACCGGCTCGGGCATTACCGGCGGCGTGATGGGCGCGGACAGGAATGCCGTGCATCTGGTCAGCGGCACCGGCGTCACCAGTTGGCCAACGCTCGGCAAGGACGAGGTCGCCGCGCGGCTGGTCCAACACCTCACCGGACTCGGTGCGCAATGGGCCTGACAGACACGCGTACGATCGAGGTCAAGGTGGTGCGCCTGCCCCACGCGGATGGACTGCCGCTGCCCGCCTATTCAACGGCGCAGTCCGCCGGGCTGGACCTGATGGCCGCCATCGGGCCGGATGAACAACTGACGCTGAAGGCCCGTGAAAGGGCCCTTGTCCCCACCGGCCTTGTGCTCAGGATCCCCGATGGGTGCGAGGCGCAGGTTCGTCCACGCTCGGGGCTCGCGCTGAAACACGGCATCACCGTGCTCAACAGCCCCGGGACGATCGATGCCGACTACCGGGGCGAGATCAAGATCATCCTGGTCAATCTCGGGCACGAGCCCTTCGTGCTGCGCCGGGGTGACCGGATAGCCCAACTCGTCGTGGCTCCGGTAGCAAGGGCCGTGCTGGTCGAGACGACCAGCCTCGAAGGCTCCGTGCGCGGTGCTGGCGGATTCGGATCGACAGGCCTTGCCGGCCAGCGGCAAGGGCACGACATGGAATGATAGCGTTCTTCAACGAAAAGGTTTTCTTGCCGTGATCCTGCTGTCCCGACGTAGCCTGCTCTCGATTGCCGCGGTGGTCGACATCGCCCTGCATGCCAGGCCCCAGCCCGTGTCTGCCAAGATGCTCGCCGCGCGCCATGATCTGCCGCCGCGGCATCTGGAGACGGTTCTCCAGGCCTTGGTGCGCCACGGCATCCTGAAAGGCATCAGGGGTCCGCGCGGAGGCTACGAACTGGCGAAGGAGCGCCGCCGGGTCACAGCTGGCGACGTGGTGCGCGCCGCCATGTCGGCGACGGGCGAGGACGATCTGCCGCCATTGCCCCATTCGCGACTTGTCGATGAGATCGTCGGGCCTGAGGTCAAGGCGGCGGGCGACGCCTTCCTTGCGCGGCTCGACGGGATCACGGTCGAGGATCTATGCAAGAACGCCGAGCAGCAGAGCGTCTTCGGTGCAGGCGCAGCAGCGAATGATTTTACGATATAAAATGTGAATACTATTAATTATCGACAGAACTTGTAAATTATGCATGATACCCGCATCTCATGTGAAACGAGGATGCGGACATGGCCCAGGCAGCAAACAGGACCACCCTGAACGGTGATGCACCGCACCGTACCCCGGGACGCGGGCTGGTCTACGACTCGATCACCGACACCATCGGCGATACACCCATCGTCCGCCTGAAGCGCATTGGCCTTGAGCGCGGCGTGAAGGCCAACCTTCTGGCCAAGCTCGAGTTCTTCAACCCGATTGCCAGCGTCAAGGACAGGATCGGCGTCAACATGGTCGATGCGCTCGAAGCGTCGGGCCGTCTGAAAAAGGGTGGGACGCTGATCGAGGCCACGTCCGGCAACACGGGCATCGCTCTCGCCTTTGTCGCGGCTGCGCGCGGCTACCGGATGATCCTTGTCATGCCCGAGACCATGTCGCTGGAGCGCCGCAAGATGCTGGCGCTGCTTGGGGCGGAACTGGTGCTGACGCCCGGCCCACTCGGCATGCGCGGCGCAGTGGCCAAGGCCAACGAGTTGCAGGCGACCATTCCGGGCGCAATCATCGCCGGGCAGTTCGAAAACCCGGCCAATCCCGACATTCACCGTCGCACCACCGCCGAGGAAATCTGGAACGACACCCGTGGCGAGATCGACTATTTCGTCTCGGGCGTTGGCACGGGTGGCACCATCACCGGCGTCGGGCAGGTGCTGAAGGCGAGAAAGCCGGGCATCCGCATCGTCGCCGTCGAGCCGGAGGACTCTCCCGTTCTCTCCGGCGGACAGGCGGGCCCGCACAAGATCCAGGGTATCGGCGCAGGCTTCGTGCCCAATGTCCTTGACCGTGAAGTGATCGACGAGGTCATCACGGTCGGCAACCAGACGGCATTCGACACGGCCCGCGCCCTGGCCAGGCTCGAAGGCGTGCCGGGCGGCATCTCGTCGGGGGCCGCCGTCGCCGGCGCGCTCGAGCTTGGCAGCCGCCCCGGCATGGAGGGCAAGAACATCGTGATCATCATTCCCTCCTTCGCCGAGCGCTATATTTCCAGCGCCCTGTTCGACGGACTTTGAGAACGCTTCGGCCGGTCGCTGCCTTGCCGGCGACCGGTACTCCCGATGCCAACATGGGCCCGTTATCGGGGGAAAGGTATCTTGTCTGCCTTATTCAGCGCCCATTCAGCCATGCACCCGACAAAGGGTCGATTGAAATGTGGTCCGCTTTTTGACAGAAGAGCTGTGTTGTCTCGCATCTGCGAAAGCCGGTGCGTCAGGGGCGACCGGGCCGGACGTGCGGCCCCATCAGGCGAGGGTTCTTCATGAGCGGCAAGAAGTGGGTCTACACCTTCGGCGATGGCAAGGCCGAGGGGCAGTCCAGCATGCGAAACCTTCTTGGCGGCAAGGGTGCGAACCTGGCCGAGATGTGCAACCTGGGTCTGCCCGTCCCACCCGGCTTCACGGTGCCCACCGAGGTTTGCGTCTACTACTACGACCACGGCCAGAGCTATCCGCCGGAACTGAAGGCACAGGTCGAGGCCGCTCTCGCCGAAACCGGCAAGAGCGCCGGCAAGACCTTTGGCGATCCGGCCAATCCGCTGCTGGTGTCGGTCCGGTCGGGAGCCCGCGCCTCGATGCCGGGCATGATGGACACCGTCCTCAACCTTGGCCTCAATGACCAGACCGTCGATGCCGTGGCCCGCGCGGCCGGTGACGAGCGCTTCGCCTATGACAGCTATCGCCGGTTCATCACCATGTATTCGGACGTGGTGCTGGGTTGCGACCATCACCACTTCGAGGAGGCGCTGGAAGAATACAAGGACCGCAAGGGCGTCCAGCTCGATACCGACCTCGGGGCCGAGGACTGGAAGGCCCTGGTCGGCCGCTACAAGGCTATCGTGCTGAAGGAACTGGGCCGGAACTTCCCCCAGGATCCCCACGAGCAACTCTGGGGCGCGATCGGTGCCGTCTTCGGATCCTGGATGAATGCGCGCGCCATCAAGTATCGCGAGCTCAACAACATTCCTGCGGCCTGGGGCACAGCCGTCAACGTGCAGTCCATGGTGTTCGGCAATCGCGGCGACACCTCCGCCACAGGTGTCGCCTTCACCCGCAATCCCTCGACCGGCGCCAAGGAGCTTTATGGCGAGTTCCTGATCAATGCGCAGGGTGAGGATGTCGTGGCCGGCATCCGCACACCACAGGACATCACCGAGATCGCCCGCAAGGCCGCCGGCTCGGACCGCCCGTCCATGGAAGTGGCCATGCCGGAGGCCTATGCCGAACTGGTTCGCATCTATGGCATTCTCGAAAAGCATTACCGCGACATGCAGGACATGGAGTTTACCGTCGAGAGCGGCAAGCTCTGGATGCTCCAGACACGCGGCGGCAAGCGCACGGCGAAGGCCGCGCTGCGCATCGCGGTCGAACTGGCGAATGAAGGCCTGATCACGGAGCACGAGGCCATCCTGCGCGTCGAGCCGGGCTCCCTTGACCAGCTCCTGCACCCGACCATCGACCCGAAGGCCGAGCGCCGCGTCATCGCCACAGGCCTGCCCGCCTCGCCGGGCGCAGCAACAGGCGAAGTCGTGTTCACCTCCAACGAGGCCGAGGTGCTGAAGAAGGCCGGGAAGAAGGTCATTCTCGTCCGCATCGAGACCTCGCCCGAGGACATCCATGGCATGCACGCCGCCGAAGGCATCCTGACCACACGTGGCGGCATGACCAGCCACGCGGCCGTGGTTGCCCGAGGGATGGGCAAGCCATGCGTCTCCGGCGCAGGGCAGATCCGTGTCGACTATGCCAAGAAGACCTTCACGGTCGGGGCGCACACGCTCAAGGCCGGAGATTTCATCACCATCGATGGCGGCACCGGCCAGGTCATGCTGGGCGAAATCCGCATGCAGCAGCCCGAGCTGGCCGGCGAGTTCGCCACGCTGATGGTCTGGGCCGACAAGGTGCGCCGCCTTAAGGTGCGCGCCAATGCGGAGACACCGCACGATGCCCGCACCGCGCGCGAGTTCGGAGCCGAAGGCATCGGCCTTTGCCGCACCGAGCACATGTTCTTCGAGGGCGACCGCATCGTGGCCGTGCGCGAAATGATCCTCGCCGACGATGAGGCCGGCCGCAGGCGCGCGCTGGCCAAGCTGTTGCCGATGCAGCGGGCCGATTTCGTCGAGCTGTTCAAGATCATGCAGGGCCTGCCGGTCACGATCCGCCTGCTCGATCCGCCGCTGCACGAGTTCCTGCCGCATACCGAATCCGAGATGGCCGAGGTCGCCAACTCGATGGGAGTTTCGGTCGAGAAGCTGAAGCGCCGTGCGGCCGACCTGCACGAATTCAACCCGATGCTCGGATTCCGCGGCGTGCGTCTGGCCATCGCCTATCCGGAAATCGCCGAGATGCAGGCGCGTGCCATCTTCGAGGCCGCCGTGATCGCCGCCAGAGAGACAGGCCAGCCCGTCGTACCGGAGGTGATGGTGCCGCTGGTGATGACCTTGCCCGAGCTTGACCTCGTGCGTGGCCGCATCGACGCCATGGAGAAGGCCGTCGAGGCCGAGACCGGTGCCAAGCTGACCTACCAGGTCGGCACCATGATCGAGTTGCCGCGCGCCGCCCTCCGGGCGCGCGAGATTGCAGGCGCGGCGGAGTTCTTCTCCTTCGGCACCAATGACCTGACGCAGACCACTCTCGGCATCAGCCGCGATGACGCGGCCTCGTTCCTTGGCCCCTACACCACCAAGGGCATCCTGCCGGCAGACCCGTTCGTGACCATCGACCGCGACGGCGTGGGTGAACTGGTCAGGATCGCGGTCGAGCGGGGGCGTCAGACCCGGCCCGACATCAAGCTTGGCATCTGCGGCGAGCATGGCGGCGATCCGGCCTCGATCCAGTTCTGCGAGGAAACCGGGCTCGACTATGTCTCCTGCTCGCCCTACCGCGTGCCCATTGCCCGCCTTGCCGCCGCACAGGCAGCACTCGGCAAGGTCACGGCTAGGGAAGGCTGATGCCGACCCGCCTTGGCCTGCTCGACCATGCCTTCTTCGCGCTGATGATCGTGGCCGGCATCGGAACGGCCCTGTTCGTCACGCGCAATCCGGCCTGGGCAGATGCCGGCATCCCGCCCATCGTCTGGCCCATCGGCGTGGCCTTCGCCTTCGATCTGGCCAGCGTCGCGGTCCGGCGCGGAGGCATGCCGCCGCTGGCCATGCCGATCCGTGCCGTTGGCGTCATCGGGGCGATGGCGCTCTACACGCTGCTGCAAGGCCGGCTCTGAGCGCGCCGCGGCAAGCCTGTCAGCGCTTGGCCAGCGCCTCGGCGCGGATGCCCGACAAGGTCTTGGACGGCGTGATCGCTTCCGGATCGATCAAGCAATGCAGGATCGACGGCTTGCCGGACGCCAGCGCGCGCTCGAAGGCCGGCGCGAACTCTGCCGTGGTCTCGACCCGCTCGCCATGGCCCCCGAAGGCACGGGCATAGGCGGCGAAGTCCGGATTCTTCAGTTCCGTCGCGGAGATCCGCCCCGGATAGTGCAGTTCCTGATGCATGCGGATGGTGCCATACATGCGGTTGTCGACCACCACGACAATGATGGGTAGCTCATACTGCACGGCAGTCGCGAACTCCTGACCATTCATCAGGAAACAGCCATCGCCCGCAAACGCCACAACCGTGCGCTCCGGCATGATGCGCTTGAGCCCGACCGCTGCCGGCACGCCATAGCCCATCGAGCCCGAGGTGGGTGCCGCCTGCGTGCCGAACTGTCGGAAGCGGTGAAAGCGATGCACCCAGGTGGCATAGTTGCCCGCGCCATTGCAGATGATCGCATCGGGCGGCAACCGATCGCGCAGCCAGACCACAGCCTCGCCAGGATGAAACGAGCCGGGAATGGCCGCCGGTTGTTCCGTCCAGCCATGAAAGGCCGCATGCGCCGCCAAGGCCGCGCCCGCCCATGGCAGGGTCTGCGGCGGATGCACCGTCTGGAGCGCAGCCGAGAAGGCCGTCGGTGAGGCATTGATCGCCAGAGCCGGATGGTAGACCCGGCCCAGTTCGCCGGCATCGGGATGCACATGGACAAGCGTGCGGCCCGGCTCGGGAATGCCGAACAGCGCATAGCTCTGGCTCGGCATCTCCGACAGTCGCCCGCCGACCAGCAGCACGAGATCGGCTTCCCTGATGCGCGCAAGAAGTGCCGGATTGGGCGCGATTCCGAGATCGCCGGCAAAGCAGGGATGATCTGCCGGGAACAGCATCTGCCGCCGGAACGTCACGGCCACCGGCAAGTCGAAGCGCTCCGCAAACTCCCGGAAACGGTCCACGGCCTGCTGGTCCCAGCGCGAGCCGCCCAGCAGCGCAACCGGGGCCTTCGCCGCCCACAACATCTTTTGCAGCGCGATCATCTGCGTCAGCGAGGGATGGGTCTCGACCGGCACGCACGGCGTCGCGTCCATGACCACAGCTGCCTCGGTCAGCACATCCTCGGGCAGCGCGATCACCACCGGGCCGGGGCGGCCGGAGGTGGCAACATGGAAGGCACGGCTGATGATTTCGGGAATGCGCGCCGGATCATCGATCTCGGTGGCCCACTTGACCATGCTGCCGAACACGGCGCGATAGTCGAGCTCCTGAAAGGCCTCCCGTTCACGCATGCCGCGCTCGATCTGGCCGACGAACAGGATCATCGGCGTGGAATCTTGCTTCGCGATGTGAAGGCCGGGCGAGGCATTGGTGGCCCCGGGTCCGCGCGTCACCATGCAGATGCCGGGCCGGCCAGTGAGCTTGCCGGCAGCCTCGGCCATCATCGCAGCGCCACCTTCCTGCCGGCAGACGGTGATGCGGATGGCAGCGTCGTGCAGGGCATCAAGCACCGCCAGATAGCTTTCTCCCGGCACGCAGAAAACATCCTGCACCCCTTGCAGCAGCAATTGATCGACCAGGATCTGGCCCCCTGTGCGCGCTTGGGCGCCCGTCTTCGCCGCTGTGCTCATGGCTGGCCTCCCCAGGCTGGATCTTGAAGAACATCCAGATTGTGTTCACCGAGACGCGGGCTGGGCCGCACCGAAACCTGACGGACGCCGTCCATCACGATCGGCGAGGCAACCGTGGGAATGCGGCCATCCCTCGCAGCCGGTGCGGCAAGGTCGCGGCGGATGCCGCGCGCCACCACCTGCGGATCGGCGAACACTTCGCCCATCCCGTTGATCGGCCCCGCCGGCACGCCTGCCACTTCCAGCCGCGCCAGCAGGTCGGCCTTGGCAAAGGTCCTCGTCAGTCCGTTGAGCACCGGGACCAGCTCGGCGCGGGCGCTGATGCGGTCCTTGTTGGTGGCATAGCGCGCATCGGTGCCAAGCGCCGGCTGGCCGAGAGCCTCGCACAGCTTGCGATACTGGCCGTCATTGCCGCTGGCGATGATGACATGGCCATCGGCCACCTCGAACACCTCATAGGGCACGATGTTGGGGTGCGCATTGCCCAGCCGGCCCGGTGCCTTGCCGGAGACCAGATAGTTCATGGCCTGGTTGCCCATCACGGCGATCTGCGTATCCATCAGCGCCAGATCGAGCGTGGCACCGATGCCGGTCTGGTCGCGCTGCCGCAGCGCCGACAGGATGCCGACACTGGCATAAAGGCCGGTGAAGATGTCGGCTGTGGCATAGCCTGCCTTCGTGGGCTGTCCGCCCGGCTCGCCGGTGATCGACATCGGCCCGGCCATGCCCTGGATCAGGAAATCGTAGCCGGCGCGCTCCGCATAGGGGCCGTCCTGCCCGAAGCCGGTGATGGAGCAGCAGATCAGGCGTGGAAAGGCCGCCCTGAGCGATGCGGCATCGAGGCCATACTTGACCAGCCCGCCGACCTTGAAGTTCTCGACCACCACGTCGGCATGGCTTGCAAGACGCATCACCAGCGCACGCCCTTCCGGTTCGCGGAAATCGGCGATGATCGAGCGCTTGCCGCGGTTGCAGGCATGGAAATACGCGGCCGAGAGCGCCTCGCCATCAGCGGCCTCGACGAAGGGCGGCCCCCAGCTGCGCGTGTCGTCGCCTTCCGGTGCTTCGACCTTCACGACGTCGGCGCCAAGATCGGCCATGAGCTGGCCAATCCACGGGCCGGCCAGAATGCGCGCCAGTTCCAGCACCCGGATGCCGTGAAGCGGACCTGCCATGGTCATTCCTCTTCCGAAAGATCGAGCACTTCACCCAGTGCCATCAGCCCGATGATCTGCGCAACATAGATTTCCAGCGAATACCGCCCGCAGAAGCGCAAGGCCGGGCCGGCAGCGGGCGGGATCGGCCAGGCCAGGTCGAGGCGGCGGAAGCGGAGCAGCAACCCGCTGACCAGGATGATCGAGCCGGCCGCGATGAAGGCATCGACAGTGCCCAGTTCGTAGTCATGGATCTCGTTGGCGACGAACAGCAAGGTGGCGACGGCCCCCACCGCCCGGCGTGCCAGCCAGGCCGGATCGCGCGGCTTGTCCGGGCCCGCTTCCAGCGCGCGGCGATGGAGCAGGCCAACCAGCGCCAGGAGCCAGCCGGAAGTGCCATAGTCGATCACGAGATCGGCCGGATAGGACAAGGCCAGCAGCACGGCGACGAGCGCCGCCAACCGCCAGCCAGAGCTGGCCACATGGCGATCAACCCATGGCATGGCCCAGCGCAGAAGGGCAAAGCTCAGCAGGATGTTGAGCGTCACATCATTGATATCGCCACCCACATGCCACCAGTCGAGGCCTGTCAGGGCAAGTCCGGTGGCGATCCAGAACCACGGCACATGCCGCGTGCGGGCGAAGCCGATCAGGAAGAAGAAGATCGGCAATGCGCCGCGCCCGACCGCGTGCATCCAGTCCTGGTCAGGCTGGATGTAATAGGCCCAGTGGTCGAACAGGATCAGCACAAGGCCGAGCGTCTTCCACAGATCCGTGCTGGTCACCCCGGCACGGATGGCGACAGGCGACGTCGCAAGACTCACGTCAGAACATGGTCCAGGCCGCGTCGGACGCCCACCAGGCCCGACACCTTGCGCGCCGCCAGCAGCGTGCCGGCCACATAGGGAGCCGCCGAAGAGCCCGCATCGTGGCGGATCACCAGCCGTTCGTCGGGCGCACCGAAGATGGCCTCGCAGGACAACACGAAAGATGGCATTCGCACGGAATGCACCTGAACGGGAATGGGCTCGCCCAGCGCAGCCCCGCGCGTCTCGCGGGCCCCGCCAAGCTCGTCAACCGGTTTGGATGTTCCCTGAAGCCGGACCTGAGCCAGAAGTTCGCCCAGTTCCCGGCCCGTTCCTGACGGCGTGTCGGGCTTCTTGGCGGAGGCATAGTCGATCACCTCGACATCGGGCACATACCTGGCCGCCTCAAGCGCGAAGCGGCGCAGCAAGGTGGCAGTGATCGAGAAATTACCGGCGGCCAGAACGCCCTTGCCGGCACTCTCTGCGGCCACGTTGATCTTGTCGTAGTCCGCTGCGGTCAGCCCGGACGTGCCGATCACCACATGCCGGCCCCGCGCCAGTGCGGTCAGGGCATGGTGCTTCACCACATCCGGCTTGGTGTAGTCGATCATGACGTCGGACGGGGCAGCGAGCGCCTCGGCAACAGTCGCATGGACAATGACACCGATCGGCCCGATGCCGGCCACCTCGCCTGCATCCCTGCCGGCGGCATTGCGCGAGACGGCAGCCACCAGCAAGAGGTCGGGCGCGGCATGGATCGCCGAGACGAGCGCCTTGCCGACCCAGCCGGACACGCCGGCAAGAACGATGCGGACAGGGGATGTGGTCATGCGGTGAACCTCTCGCGGATCAGATGCAGCAGCGGAAACAGGGCAAAGGCAACCTGCGGCATCATTTCAAGCATGCCTTGGGTCGTTGCGTAAGTCGCAAGATGCATGGCCAGCGTACGGCCAAAGCCGAACACGGCCACGGCAGCCTCACCCAGCATCAGCACGACGAAGGCTACCGCACCCATCGCGAGCCGCCGGCTTGCCAGGCCCGCAACGCCATGGCCGCGGATCAGCCACCATGCAAAGAACCACGCCGCCAGCAGGATGAGCGGGCCTTCGACGAGCACGACGACATCACGCCCGAACAGTGGTGCCAGCCAGAGTTCGCGCAAGGAGCCCAGCAGGAAGCCGAGTGCGAAGATGCCGGAACCATAGACAAGCCCTGCGTTCAGCGCCGGCCTCATGACAGCTCCCGGCGCATATAGCGGACGATCTTGCCATCGCCCAACTGCCGCCGGCCTATCTCGGAAAACCCCAATCGGGCATGAAGCGCATCCGAGCCGGGATTGGGCGGCACCAGATTGATCTCACAGCCGACCACGAGCCGCCCTTCAGCACGCGCTTGATCCATCATCGCGCCATACAGGATTTGCGCCAGCCCGCGTCCCCGTGCCGACAGCGCAACGATCACGCGGTCCACATAGTAAAAGCGCCGGTGCCGCTCCCGGAACCAAGTCAGATGGCCATTGTCGTGCACCGAGGCATCGCTGAACGCGATCAGGAAGGCATCCGGTGCATGGCCAGCCGCCATCGCAAAGCCGGCTGCGTCGATGAGCCGGCCATAGCTCCCGGCATCCAGCGCGGAGGTTTCGACCTGATGCTCGTTGTTCAGGGCAAGCGCCGCACTAGCCGGGACAGCTTTCAGATCGACAAGGGAGACGGACGTTCGGGCATCGCCGTCCATGGCCAGGGCCTCAGAAGAACGCCTGAAGCCCGGTGATGGCGCGGCCCAGGATGAGAGCGTGGACATCATGCGTGCCCTCGTAGGTGTTCACGGTCTCGAGGTTCGCCGCATGGCGCATCACGTGATACTCGATCTGGATGCCGTTGCCTCCGTGCATGTCGCGCGCCATGCGGGCGATATCCAGAGCCTTGCCGCAATTGTTGCGCTTGACGATCGAGATCACCTCAGGCGGAAGCTTGCCCTCATCGAACATGCGGCCGACCCTGAGCGAGCCTTGCAGGCCCAGCGCGATTTCGGTCTGCATGTCGGCCAGCTTCTTCTGGAACAGCTGCGTCTGCGCCAGCGGCCTACCGAACTGGTGCCGGTCGAGGCCATACTGGCGGGCCTGCGCCATGCAGGCTTCGGCAGCGCCCATCACGCCCCACGAGATGCCGTAGCGGGCGCGGTTGAGGCAGCCGAACGGACCCTTCAGCCCCGACACATTGGGCAGAAGCTGGCTTTCAGGGACAAAGACGTTGTCCATCACGATTTCGCCGGTTGTCGAGGCGCGCAAGCTGAGCTTGCCGCCGATCTTGGGGGCGGACAGACCCTTCATGCCCTTCTCGAGGATGAAGCCCCTGATCTCGTCGCCATGGGCGGCAGATTTCGCCCAGACCACGAACACATCGGCAAAGGGCGAATTCGAGATCCACATCTTGGAGCCGTGCAGCATATAACCGCCATCGACCTTGGTGGCGCGGGTCTTCATGCCGCCGGGGTCCGAGCCGGCATCGGGCTCGGTCAGGCCGAAGCAGCCGATGAATTCGCCGCTTGCGAGCTTCGGCAGATACGTCTTGCGCTGGTTCTCGTCGCCATAGGCATAGATCGGATACATCACCAGCGAGGATTGCACGCTCATCATCGAGCGATAGCCGGAATCGACCCGCTCGACCTCGCGGGCCACCAGACCGTAGGCCACATACGAGGCTCCCACGCCGCCATATTCCTCCGGCACCGTGACCCCGAGCAGGCCGATCTCGCCCATCAGCCGGAACAGCTCCGGATCGGCCTTCTCCTCCATGTAGGCTTCGGCCACGCGCGGCAGCAGCACATCCTGAGAGAAGCTGCGCGCCGTGTCGCGGATCATGCGCTCCTCTTCCGTGAGCTGCTCGTCGAGCAGGAAAGGGTCTTCCCAGTTGTAGACGGCCTTGGCTGGCTTGGCGGATTTCGTCTGGGGGACAGCGCTCATGATGTGGCCTCTTTGCGGATCGATATGTCGGGACAATCTCTAGCGCCCATCGCGGAGGGTTCCAAGCCGCGTGATGATCGCTTCGGCCCCGGCCATGGTGCGCTCGATGATCGCAGCGGCGCTCTCGATATCCTCGATCAGGCCTGTGGCTTCGCCGACCCAGACGCCGGCATGGTCCGGATCGCCCCCTGCCACGGCAGCCTGATAGGCGGCCCGGAGTTCGCCGGCCCGCGCGCGATGTTCGTCGGGACGATGTTCCCATTCCTGCACGAACCGATTGTTGATCACCCGTGCCGTGAAACCTGGCGGCCAATCATAACCCCGCGCGATGTCGGTCGCGCTCTGCCGGACCGTCTGATCTCCATCTGATTTCAAAGCCACCGCCTGATGGCCAGGATGGGCCAGCGATTCCCTGCAGGCCCAGAAGCGCGAGCCCATGAGCACGCCGTCGGCACCCAGCGCGAGGGCTGCCGCCAGCCCGCGGCCATCCGCGATGCCGCCCGCAGCCACCAGCAGCGTATCGGGCGAACGGCGCTGGAGCAGCGTCGCGATTTCCGGCACGAGCGTCATCGTCGCCCGCCTGGCCCCGTGACCGCCCGCCTCGCTGCCCTGTGCCACGATGATGTCGACACCAGCCTCAAGCGCATCCTCGACATGGGCCAGCGTCTGGACCTGGCAGATCAGCAAGGCACCGGCAGCCCTGACCTGTGCAGCATGGGGACGCGGATCGCCAAAGGACAGCATCAGCGCGACAGGCGCATGGGCGAGGGACTGGTCCAGCAAGGACGGGTTCCGCGCCATCGACCAGGTGATGAAACCGCAGCCGATACGGGCATTGCCGGCAGCGGCGAACTCACGGGTCAGCCAGTTCGCGTCGCCATAGCCGCCGCCGATCAGCCCAAGACCGCCAGCATGTGTCACAGCAGCCGCCAGTTCCCCTCCTGCCGCAAAGGCCATAGGGGCCGACAGGATCGGGTAGCGGATGCCGAGACGGTCGGTCAGGCGCGTGTTCAGCATGTGCGCACCACGCCCGATCGGGCCAGCACTGCGCGGTCAGCCCTCGACATCGAAGACCACGCCCTGCGCCAGCGGCAGCGTCGTGCCGTAGTTCACGGTGTTGGTGGCGCGGCGCATGTAGGCTTTCCACGCGTCGGAGCCTGCCTCGCGGCCACCGCCGGTCTCCTTCTCGCCGCCGAATGCTCCGCCGATTTCCGCGCCGGAGGGGCCGATGTTGACGTTGGCAATGCCGCAATCCGACCCCGCCGCCGACATGAATCGTTCCGCCTCGCGGATGTCGAGCGTGAAGATGGAGGATGACAGGCCCGCCGCCACGCTGTTCTGCGCCGCGATGGCCTCGTCGAGCGCCCGATAGCGCGTGACATAGAGGATCGGCGCAAAGGTCTCGTGCAGCATCGGCCCGCACTGGTTAGGCATTTCGACCAGCGCCGGCGCGACATACCAGGCATCGTCTCCGGCGAGGCCTGCCACGCGCTGTCCGCCATGGATCACGCCGCCATGGGCACGGGCATCACCCAGCGCACGCTCCATGGCATCGAAGGCGGCTCGGTCAATCAGCGGACCGACAAGAGTGCCAGCTGTGCGCGGGTCTCCAACCTTGACGGAACGATAGACTGCTGCGAGGCGCGCCACGAACGCGTCATGGATGCTCTCGTGCACGAACAGCCGCCGCAAGGTGGTGCAGCGCTGGCCGGCGGTGCCCATCGCGGCAAAGGCAATGCCCCTCAGCGCCAGATCGAGATCGGCGGTCGGGGCCACGATGGCGGCATTGTTGCCGCCCAGTTCGAGGATGGCGCGTGCAAAACGCTTCGCCAGACGCGGGCCGACCTCGCGGCCCATGCGGGTCGAACCCGTGGCAGAGACCACGGCAACGCGCGGATCGTCGACCAGCATCTCGCCGAGCGCCCGCCCGCCCATGATCAGCGCACACAGCCCTTCGGGCGCATCGGCGCCGAAGCGCTTCAGGGCCCGCTCCACAATGGCCTGGGTTGCCAGCGCCGTCAGCGGTGTCTTTTCCGATGGCTTCCAGACCACAGGATCGCCGCAGACCAGCGCCAGAGCAGCATTCCAGGACCACACGGCGACGGGGAAGTTGAAGGCCGAGATCACGCCGCAGACGCCAAGCGGATGCCAGGTCTCCATCATCCGGTGGCTGGCGCGCTCGGTGGCGATGGTCAGGCCATAGAGCTGCCGCGACAGACCGACCGCGAAATCGCAGATGTCGATCATCTCCTGCACCTCGCCGAGGCCCTCGGAGGTGATCTTGCCCGCCTCGATGGTGACCAGCAGGCCCAGATCATCCTTGGCGGCGCGCAGTTCCTCGCCGAGCAGACGCACGAGTTCGCCCCGGCGCGGCGCAGGCACCAGCCGCCAGGCCCGGAACGCCGCATCGGCGCGGGTGATGACGGCGCTGGCCTCTTCAGGCGTATGCTCGCGCACGCTCGCGATGAGCTCCCCGGTGATGGGCGTGCGGGCAGCGAGGCCCGTCTTGGCAAAGGCGCTGTCGGGCACGCCCAGCCGCGTCATCACGTTCTGCACATCGGCGCGCAACGAACCCGTCATGTCTCAACTCCCGATCACGAAACGGGCGGCAAGATGCGCCGGGCGCGTCGCTGGCGCAATCGCCAAGTTGGCGCGGCGCCATGCACAAGGGGCAAGAGAGGCTGGCAAGAGAGGCTGGCAAGGGAGCGGCACGTCGCCATGCCGACACCGGGGCTTGTCAGACGCAGGGCAGCCCGGTCATGGTCGCAAGCATGAGCACGTCTGATTTGTCTGCCGATGTCGTCATTGCCGGTGGGGCCGCCATCGGCTCGTCGGTCGCCTGCCATCTGATGGCCGAACCCGGCTTCAACGGCAGCGTTCTGGTGATCGAAAAGGATCCGACCTATCGGCTGTCAGCGTCCGCGCTGTCCGCCGCCTCGATCCGCCAGCAGTTCTCGACCTCGGTCAACATCCGCATCTCGCTGCACGGCATCGGCTTCCTGCGCCGGGTTTCCGAGCATCTGGCCGTCGGGGACGATGTGCCCGAGATCGGGCTGAAGGAAGGCGGCTACCTCTATCTGGCCTCCATCGAAAACCTGGCGGCCTTTCAGGCGATGAATGATCTTCAGCGCCGCGAGGGCGCGGACATCGCGCATCTGGATGCCGCCGCCCTGGGCCAGCGCTTCGGCTGGCTGAACCTTGAGGGCGTCGCGGGGGGCAATCTCGGTCTCAGCGGTGAGGGCTGGTTCGATGGCTGGGGGCTGCTCCAGGCCTTCCGCAAGAAGGCACGGTCCCTTGGCGCGACTTACCTGACCGGCGAGGTGGCCCATTATATCCGCGAGGCCGGCCGGATCGCGGCGGTCGTGCTGGCCGATGGGCGGCGCATCGCCTGCGGCGCGGCCGTCAACGCGACCGGCAGCCATGGCGCCCGCCTCGCGGCAACCGCCGGTATCGCCATCCCCGTGAGGTCCAAGAAGCGCTACGTCTTCACCTTCACCTGCAAGGGCGATGTCACAGGCTGCCCGCTGCTCATCGACACGACCGGCACCTATTGCAGGCCAGAGGGCCATCGCACTCAAGAGGGCCAGATGTTCATCTGCGGAGCGTCGCCGCCCGAAGCAGTGGACCCTGACTGGGACGAAACCTCGCCCGCTGTCGCCGATGTCGATTGGAGCTTTTTCGAGGACACCGTCTGGCCCCAGCTGGCGGCCCGCGTTCCCGCGTTCGAGGCCATCCGCCCCGGCCAGGCCTGGGCCGGGCCATATGACATGAACCTGATGGACGCCAACGCCATTGTCGGCCCTGCCGTCGGCATTCCGAACCTCTATCTCGCCAACGGCTTCTCCGGACATGGCCTGCAGCAATCGCCGGCGGTCGGACGAGGGCTTGCTGAATGGATCAGCCATGGCCGGTATGTCAGCCTCGATCTGTCCGATCTTGGCCATGAGCGCATCGTGCACAACCGTCCATTGCTGGAAGCCAATGTGATCTGAGGGACCAAGGATGATTGCTCAGGACCATGTGCGCCTGATGGCGCGCTACAACGCCTGGCAGAACGTGAGCCTCTATCGTGAGGCGGACGCGCTGGGCGAAGTGGCGCGGCGGCAGGAGCGTGGTGCGTTCTTCTCGTCGATCCATGCGACACTCAGCCATCTGATATGGGCTGACAAGGCATGGATGCACCGCTTCGACGGAACCGGGAAGCCCGTCGGCGGTATCCGTGAATCAGCGGGTCTCTACTCCGACTGGCTGGTGATGCGTGAGGACCGCGTCAGACTTGATGCGGCCATCTGCGACTGGGCCGATCGTGTCGACGAAAATTGGCTCGCTCTCGCGACGACCTGGTATTCCGGTTCGCAAGGCAAGGACGTCACGCGGGCCAACTGGCTGCAAGTGGCGCATTTCTTCAACCACCAGACCCATCATCGCGGCCAGGTCCATGCCATGATCACGGCGGCAGGCGGCAAGCCCGATGACACGGATATCGTCTTCATGCCAAACGTCGAAGCGTTCTAGCCGAGCTCTCCCAAGCGCGGCGGATCGCATCCGGGGCGTGAGCAAGTGATCGCCGCTGCTTTGCTGGCGAAGGTCATCCATCGCTGCAACTGCTCCGCATCAGGCACAATCCCCGGCATCCCCAACGCGCTCTCCTGCGCCATCGCCCCCAGAAGGCCAGCGGTGAAAGTGTCGCCTGCGCCGACCGTGTCGACAACCGCAACGCGTTGGCCCGGCACCTCGACGAAGCTGCTTGCGGTCAGGGCCAGCGCGCCATGCTTGCCGCGTGTCGCGATGGCTATCCTTGCCCCCAGTGCCAGCCAGCGTTGCAGGGCCTGATCGGGCGGCAGGCCCGGATAGAGCCAGCCGAGATCGTCTTCGCTGGCCTTGGCGATGGTGGCATGTGCCACGCGCGCCTCGACCAGCGCCACGGCCTCGTGATGCGGAGGCAGACAGGCGGCGCGGATGTTGGGATCGTAGCTCGACGTGCCCCTTGCCTTGCCATCAGCCAGCAGGGCGAGGCTCGCGCTTGCTGCGGCGCCAACCGTGGCGGCGAAGGACGCAGCATGCACATGGGCCATGCCGGGGGGCAGGGCTTGCGGCCAATCGGCTGCGTCTTCATGCGCTGTCCCTGCCAGATGGAGCGCGAACATGGCGCCATGGCTGGCCTGGGCCGGGCTGACGATGGCAACCGGCATCGGCTTGTCGCTCGGCATCAAGCCGGACGTGTCGGCCTGCTCCTGCTCAAGCGCAGCCCTGAAGCGCCGGCCTGGCGCATCTGTCGACAGGGCGGTGACATAGCGCGGCTGAAGCCCGAGCCGCGCGAGCGCCATCGTGGTGTTGAAGCCCGAGCCGCCGAGCACGCAGACAAAGCGCTCCGGAACCTCATCGAGCGGCAGGAAATCGGCAATGGCCTCGCCGATCACCAGAACCCGGTTCACAGCACACCGCGCCGCGCCAGATGGCGCATCAGGTGGCTGGCGCCATAGGTCCAGGGCGGGCAGGCATCGGCATGCTGCATCCGGTTGACCAGGCTGCCGAGTCCGGGCGCGCTGATGGTGACGATATCACCGAGCTTGTGCGTGAAGCCGCCGCCTGGGCTGTCGCGGTCCTTCACCGGTGCGAACATCGTGCCGAGATAGAGCGCCGCGCCGTCCGGATACTGGTGATGCGGCCCGATCATCTGGCGGACGATATCGGCCGGGTCGCGGCTGATCTTCGCAAGCGAGGACGAGCCTTCGAGCACGAAATCATCCTCTCCCGTCACGGTGAGTGAAACGACCGTGCTGCGGACATCATCCAGCGAGAATGTCCTGTCGAACAGGCGCACGAAGGGACCAAGCGCGGCACTGGCATTGTTGTCCTTGGCCTTGCCGAGCAGCAGCGCCGAGCGGCCCTCGACATCCCGCAGATTGACGTCATTGCCCAGCGTCGCCCCGACAATCCGGCCATCGGACGCCACCAGCAGCACCACTTCCGGCTCCGGGTTGTTCCATGTCGAGATGCGGTGCAGCCCGGCATCCATGCCGGTGCCGACGGCGGACATCGCGGGAGCCTTGGTGAAGATCTCCGCATCGGGGCCGATCCCGACCTCAAGATACTGGCTCCAGGCGCCCTGCGCGATCAGCACCTGCTTGAGTTGCATGGCTTCGGGCGAGCCCGGCTTCAGCCGCGACAGGTCATCGCCGATCAACTGGCTGATGCCGGCCCGGATGGCTGATGCCGCCTCAGGGTTGCCGCGCGCCTTTTCCTCGATCACGCGCTCCAGCATCGAGACAGCGAAGGTGACACCGGCAGCCTTGATTGCCTGGAGGTCGATCGGCGCCAGCAGCCATGGCCGCGATGGATCGCGCGCGTCGGGGATGGTGTTGGCCAGGATCGCATCAAGCGTGCCCAGCACAGGCCCGCTGGCCGCTTTCAGCGCAGCGGCAGGGTCGGGCTGTTCGGCCAGATCACGCACAGTGGCATGGCTCGCCGTGATGTCGACCAGCCCCTCTGGCCGCACGGCCACGACGCAGGGGCCGCCAATGCCGGGATCCCAGACACGGCCGACCAGCGCTCCCGCGAGGCGGTCAACGGGAAGCGTCTGGAGCGGATCAAGCCTGAACATGGGAACGTGCCTCGCGTGGCCGGACCGGCCCGGTGCAAACATGCTCCGGGCAGCCCCTGCAAGGCAAGAGCCCGGCAACGCAGCTCAGGCCTGCCCGGGCCTGAGCTTGTAGAAGGTGTGCCGACCGATCGTGTCCATTCGCTTCAGGCGCTTGGCCCAATGGGGGCGCACATAGTCGGCGTGATAATGCGTCGAGGCGCCGACATCGCTGAGGTAGGTCTTGCCGCTCACGACATCGGTGGCGATCTGCACGGCCACGCGCCAAGGCTCGGCCTCGGTGATCCTGAGCGACCTGCCTTCGCAGGCGAAGGTGAACTGGCAAGCCAGGAAGCGGTGCCGGTTCTGGTAGACCACGCCGCAGACGGTGTCCGGGTAGTTCTGGTGGCGCACCCGGTTGAGGATGACCTGCGCAACCGCAGCCTGTCCCTCCTCCGGCTCGCTGCGGGCCTCGAAATAGATCGCCTCGGCAAGGCAGCGCATTTCGCGGAAGTGGTTCTGCGGAGCAATCAGCTCGGCATAGCTCAGACGCGGAGATGGGTCCGACTTCGGCGCAATGGTCAGCCCGCCGGTTGAGGCCGGCGCATCGGGACCTGCCGGAAGGGCAGCAAGCAAGAGCGCGCCACCCGGTTCATCAGCGGGCGGTAAAGCCGCCGGCTGTTCCAGCCGCGGCAGGTCGAACGAGCCGGGGCCGAGCAGGGCCAGATCGGTCCGTTCCATGATGAAGCCGGCCGAGACCACACCCTCCCCCTCGAACCCGAAGATCAGCCGGTCGAGATCGGCCTTCGTCGGGCTGCGCAGACCCTCGGTGGCATCCGCCTCGATGATCCGCCTGAGGCCGACGAGTTGGTCACCCTTGCGGCTCCGGTCGATGTCGGGAAAAGCTGCCTCGGGGGAGCGAGCTGCGGATTTCAGGTCCGGCCGTGGCTCGAGCAGCATCTGCCGGGGTGAGATCGCCTGTGGCTCTTCCGGGCTGAAGGCGGCTGGCTGGACCAGGCCTGGCAGGTCAAGTCCCGGCAGCCTGAACGCGCTCGACGCGGCGAGGATGGATGATCCGATGGGCAGGTCGGAGCGCGGATGCGCTGCTTGCCGCTCCAGCGCCACCAGCGATGAGCCGCCTGTTTCCTGCCCGGCACTGGCCGTGAAGGAGACGAGCGCGCCGGCAGACAGCGCCCATGGCGCAACTGTTGCCAGAGCCCAGCGCGCCACCGAGGCATGCATACCGGATCGACGCCGAACAGGACGCATCACATTTCAACCCACGCGACAGACACAACACGACACCAGACGCGCGCACCGGAATGCGCAACATGGTTATCGCCCCGGTAAGGTTGATGCCCGGTTAATCGCGGTCGCCGCATACCCCGCCATGACCGCAGCGTATTGGGGGCCCGCACCATCGCGGTCTGGTCCGTCTGACCTGGCCTGCTATCGTGCGTGCCGATCCTGCCTGCGAGTCAGACCGCCATGAACAGCCCTTCCCCCGCATCATCCACTCCTCCTGCACCTGCGGGGCAAGCCGTGCCATGGTGGCGCACGCCCGAAGCGCTGATCGTCTGCGGCTGCCTCGTGGCGCTGATCACCTTCGGGCCGCGCGCCTCGGCTGGCCTGTTCCAGGTGCCCATGACCACGGAACACGGCTGGAGCCGCGAGATCTTCTCGCTTTCATTGGCCATCCAGAACCTGCTCTGGGGGGTGGGTCAGCCCTTTGCAGGCGCGATTGCCGACCGCTACGGCACGATGCGCGTGTTCATCGTTGGACTGCTGATGTATGCGCTGGGCCTTGTCGTCATGGCCTATGCCTCGACGCCATGGATGCTGCATCTGGGCGGCGGCGTGCTGATCGGCTTCGGTTTGTCAGCCTGCTCGTTCAATGTCGTTCTGGCCGCCTTCGCCAAGCTCCTGCCTGACAGCTGGAAGCCGATCGCCCTCGGGGCCGGCACCGCAGCCGGCTCGTTCGGCCAGTTCTTCTATCCGCCGATCGGCAACATCCTGATCGACAGCATGGGCTGGCAGATGGCGCTGGTGATCTTCGCGCTGACGGTCCTCGCAGCCTTGCCGCTGACACTGGCGCTGGCCACGCGTGGCACCAACAGTCAAGGCGGCTCGGCCGCCAATCTGCCCAACCAGACGATCGCGCAGGCCCTTGCCGAAGCGTTCCGCCACCGTTCGTATGTGCTGCTGGTGATCGGCTTCTTCACTTGCGGCTTCCAGCTGGCCTTCATCACCGTGCACATGCCGGCCTACCTGAAGGACATCAGCATGCCGGCCTGGGTCGGCGCCTGGACACTGGCCGCCATCGGCCTTGCCAACGCCTTCGGCTCGCTCGGTTCCGGATGGATCATGCAGCGCATGCCCAAGCGCCATCTCCTGGCCTGGATCTACCTTGGCCGCGCGGTGGTGATCACGGTTTTCATCCTCGTGCCGCCGTCACCGGCCACGGCGCTGATGTTCGGCGTCGCCATCGGCGTGCTCTGGCTGTCAACCGTACCGCCAACATCGGCACTGGTCATGCTGATGTTCGGCACCAAGTACATGGCGATGCTGTACGGGTTCGCCTTCTTCTCGCATCAGGTCGGCGGCTTCCTAGGTGTGCTGCTCGGCGGCATGCTGTATGAGGCCACTGGCAGCTACCTCGTGGTCTGGTGGATTTCGGTGGCGCTCGGCGTAGCCTCGGCGGTGATCAACCTGCCGATTGTCGAAAAGCCCGTGGTGCGCCAGCCCGAGCCGCAAACCGCCTGATCGCGGGCAGACCGATACCTGTTCATGGAGCCCGTCATGGAAACCTTCAAGGCGCTCGTGGTGCGCAAGTCAGAGGCCGGCCAGACGGTGGCCGTCGAGCAGTGGACCGACACCGACCTGATGGAGGGCGATGTCACGGTCCGCGTCAGCCATTCCACCGTGAACTACAAGGACGGGCTGGCACTGACCGGCAAGGCCCCGGTCGTGCGGCGCTGGCCCATGGTTCCGGGCATCGATGCGGCCGGCATCGTCGAGACCTCGTCGCATCCCGGCTTCAAGCCCGGTGACGCGATCATCCTGAACGGCTGGGGTACCGGTGAAACGCATCTGGGAGCCTATGCCGGCAAGACCCGCGTCAAGGGCGACTGGCTCGTGCCGCTGCCTCCGGGCCTTGATGCCGCACAGTCCATGGCCATCGGCACCGCCGGCTACACCGCGATGCTGGCCGTGCTGGCGCTGGAGCGACAGGGTGTGAAGCCCGCTGACGGACCGGTGGTCGTGACCGGAGCGGCGGGCGGCGTGGGCTCGGTGGCGATTGCCTTGCTGGCGGCGGCAGGATGGCATGTCATTGCCTCGACCGGCCGCAGCGGCGAGACAGACTATCTGAAAGATCTCGGTGCCGCAGAGGTCATCGACCGGGCCGAACTCTCGGGCCCAGCCAAGCCGCTGGCGCGGGAGCGCTGGATCGCCGGCATCGACGCGGTCGGCTCGCACACGCTTGCCAACCTGCTGGCCATGACCCGCTATGGCGGCATCATCGCCGCCTGCGGTCTGGCGCAGGGCATGGACCTTCCATCGTCTGTGGCCCCGTTCATCCTGCGCGGCGTGACGCTGGCCGGCATCGATTCGGTGATGTGCCCGATGCCACGCCGGATCGAGGCCTGGGGCCGGCTGGCCCGCGATCTCGACAAGGCCAAGCTCGCGCGCCTGACAAGCACAATCAGCTTCGGGCAATTGCCCGAAACCGCTGCTGCGATCCTGGCTGGCACCGTGCGCGGCCGCGTGGTCGTTACCATCGATTGAGCCACAACAATCCGCATCGGCACCGGCCTTTACCTCAAGGGTAAATCACCCTCGATCAGCTTGCGATGCCGGCCGATTTCCGCCGCCAGCATGTCGAGCGTGGTGCGGATGCGGGGACTTTGCCGGATGTCCGGGTGGGTCAGCAGCCAGAGCGCCGTCCCAAAATCCGGATTGGGGGCCATCATGCGCTTCAGGCCCGGCTTGGCGTCGCCGATGAAGCAGGGCAGCGGCCCGATGCCGAGGCCCGCCTCGATGGCTTCCGCCAGACCGAGCACGGCAGACGTCTTCAGCACGATCCGCTCTGGCGCAACCCTGTCCTTGACATAGCGTGCGGCCTTCACGTGGCCGAGCTGATCGCCAAGGCAGACCCAGTCCCGGTCGAACAGCGACGCTGATTCGTAGGCTTCCGGCTTGGCCAGCGCGTCATCGGCACGGCCATAGACGGCCCAGGCGAGCGTGGCCAACCGCCGCCCGATCAAGGTGTCCGGCGGTGAATCACTGGCCCTGATGGCGATGTCGGCATCGCGCTTGGACAGGTTCAAGGCCTGATTGCCGATGACCAGATCGATCCGGATGCTGGGATGAGCCTTGCGAAAGGCGTGCAAGATCGGGATCAGCAGATGCAGGAACAGCGTGTCGGTGGTCGTGATCCTGACCTCGCCGGAAGGCTCGATCTCGCGGCCTGCAATGCGCCGCGCGAAAGCGCTGACGTCGTCGTCCATGCGGGCCGCGAGCGCAGCCATTTCCTCGCCTGCCGGCGTCGCGACGTAACCGGTCTTGCGCCGCTCGAACAGAGGCAGGCCGACGGCCTCCTCGATCTGGCCGAGGCGACGGAAGACGGTCGAATGGTTGACGTGCAGATAGGCCGCCGCCCCGGTCAGGCCGCTCGAATCCACGATGGCCTTGATCAGCCTGAAGTCATTCCAGGACAATGGGGACATGTTTATCCTTGCATGTACGCAAAATCAAAGATGCACCAAAAGATATTTTCTTGCAACAAAGAAAGCGTGAAAAGCCCGCCATCGAAACCGGACCGGAGCCCCCACCATGATCGATCGTCGCACCGCAGACGATGGACCTGCCCTTCTGCGCATCACGCTGGGCGTGATGTTCGTTGCACATGCCGGCCTCAAGTACGTCGTTTTCACCATGCCAGGCTTTGCCGGCTTCCTCGGTTCCATCGGCCTGCCGTCACTGCTGGCATGGCCGATTGTTCTGGCCGAACTCGTCGGCGGCCTCCTGCTGATCGTCGGCTTCCAGGCCCGGCTTGTCTCCGTTGCGCTCTTGCCGATCCTGCTGGGCGCACGCGTCATCCATTGGCCGAATGGCTGGATCTTCACAGCGAGGAATGGCGGCTGGGAATATCCGGCGTTCCTCATCGCCGCCCAGATCTCCCACATCCTTGCAGGCGATGGCGCGCTGGCCCTCAAGCCATCCAGCCTGTCTTTGCCCGGCAGAAACATGGATGTGCAGCCGGCGGAATGACGGCCCGGAGCATCTGAGACCTTTGCCGCGCTGGCTCTTCAGAAAGGTCAGCGCGGTGCCGCCGCCCGGCCCAGCCGGTCGAGTATGGCCTCCCCCAACCCGTGAGGCGGAATGCGGGCCACGGCGATCCGTCGGGCACCGCTGGCATCGAGCAGGCGCAACAGGGCAAACAGGTTCGCTGCTGCCTCGATCAGGTCACCGCGCACGCTGAGGTTGGCGCGCGGGCAGGCACCCGGCAGCTCGGGGTCAGGTCCGAAGCCGAGCCAGGCCTCGCCGTCCATCGGCACAACGGCATCGAGCCGCAGTGTCGCATGGGGTGCATAGTGCGAAGCGAGCTGGCCCGGCGCGATCGGAGAGGCACCCGTCTCTCCCGCATCGACCAGCGGCCGGCCGATCACCGCCTCAGCCGCCGCGCGTGTGACGCCACCGGGCCGCAGCAGGCGCGGGCTGCCGCCCAGACAAGCGATGATCGTCGACTCAACGCCAATGCTGCAAGGGCCGGCATCGAGCACGGCGTCGATGCCCTGGCCGAGATCCGACAGCACATGCCCGGCACTGGTCGGGCTGACATGCCCCGAACGATTGGCCGATGGTGCCGCGACCGGCCGGCCAAGCTGTTCGAGGACTGCCCGTGTTGCGGCCTGGTCCGGAACCCTCAACCCGACCGTGGCGAGCCCTGCCCGCGCCAGATCACAGACCGTGCAATCGGGTGCGATCGGCACCACCAGCGTCAGGGGGCCTGGCCAGAAGGCCCGCGCCAGCGCCAGCGCCGGGGCGTTGAACAGGCCCTGCTGGCGCGCTTGCTCGGTGTCTGGCACATGGCCGATCAGCGGATTGAAGGCCGGCCTGCCCTTGGCTGCGTAGATGCGGGCCACAGCCACGGGGTTGGTCGCATCCGCGCCGAGACCGTAGACCGTCTCTGTCGGCAGGGCGACGAGCCAGCCAGCTGCCAGCAGCCGCGCTGCCTCGGCAACGCCATGTCCATCGGCGGCGAGGAGCGCTGCGCGGCCAGCATGGCTGGCAGTTGACGGCTGTTCGTTCATATATAAACTATCTGTCATGATCATCTCTGCATGATCATCTCTGCATGATCATGTCTGGACGTCTCGGTAGGCTCTGGCCCATCATGGCGTCAATCGCTATCAGCCGCGCGACACCGGCCCGGCTTGCGGCGTTCCGGCAAAAAGCCCAGAAAGAGCCAAACCAGCACAGGCGGGCGTCCAGCAACGCCTGCCTGCAAGCAAGAACACCCGAGGGAGACACCGCCATGAGCTACCGCGCGCCCGCCGACGAGATGATGTTCACGCTGAAGGCAGTGGCCGGGCTCGATCGTTCGATCGCCGATGGCACCTACCCCGACCTGTCGGATGATCTGGTGGCCTCGATCCTCGAAGAGGCTGGCAAGTTTGCCTCCAGCATGATCGCGCCGCTGAACCGCGTCGGTGACCGCACTGGCACCCCGCTGCACGATGGCGCGGTCACGATGCCGGCGGGATGGAAGGACGTCTACACGGCCTGGGCGGAGGGTGGCTGGAATGCCTTGCCGGCAAAGGAGGAGTTCGGCGGCCAGGGCCTGCCGGCGTTGATCAACGCGCCGTGCCTCGAAATGTGGAACGCCGCTTCGCTGGCCTTCGCACTCGGCCCGCTGCTCACCTGCGGCGCGATCGAGGCGCTGACGGCACATGGCTCCCAGCATCTCAAGGACACCTATCTCGGCAAGCTCGTCGCCGGCACCTGGATGGGCACCATGAACCTGACCGAGCCGCAGGCCGGCTCCGATCTCAATGCCCTGCGCACGCGGGCGGAGCGGCAGGCCGATGGCAGCTACCGCATCACCGGCCAGAAGATCTACATCACCTATGGCGAGCATGACCTGACCGACAACATCATCCATCTGGTTCTGGCACGCCTGCCCGATGCACCCGCCGGCACGCGCGGCATCTCGCTGTTCCTGGTGCCGAAGTTCCTCGTCAATGCCGATGGCACGCTGGGGGCGCGGAACGACGTGCGCTGCTCGGGCATCGAGCACAAGCTCGGCATTCATGGCTCGCCGACCTGCACCATGGTCTTTGGCGATGCCGGCGGCGCGACCGGTTTCCTGATCGGCGAGGAAAACCGGGGCCTCGCCTGCATGTTCACGATGATGAACAATGCCCGGCTCGGAGTCGGCATCCAGGGCGTCGCCATCGCGGACCGCGCCTATCAGCAGGCGCTCTGGTATGCGCATGAGCGCCGGCAGGGTCGCAGTCCGGGGTTCACCGGCGAGGGCATGAGCCCGATCATCGAGCACGCCGATGTCCGCCGCAATCTGATGACGATGCTGGCCCTGACCAATGCCGCGCGGACCATCTGCTACCTCACCGCTGCCGAACTGGACCGCGCGCACCATGCCGCAGACCCGAAGGCCCGGAAGCAGGCTGCCGAGATGGGCGCGCTGCTGACGCCTGTCGCCAAGGCCTTCTCGACCGATACCGGCGTCGATGTCGCATCGATCGGGGTTCAGGTCCATGGCGGCATGGGTTTCGTCGAGGAGACGGGCGCGGCCCAGCACATGCGCGATGCCCGCATCCTGACCATCTACGAGGGCACCAACGGCATCCAGGCCATCGATCTGGTGCAGCGCAAGCTGCCGCTGGCAGAAGGTGCCACCGTGCGGTCCGCCATCGCCCGCATGAGGGCGGTTCAGACCGCAGCAACGGCCTGCCGCAACCCGGCGATGGGGCAGACAGCAGCGCGGATGCGCGACGCCGTCGAGAGCCTCGATCGCACCACGAGCTGGATGCAGGGCGCCATGGCCGGCAACCGGCCCGACGATGCGCTCGCCGGCGCCACCCCCTACTTGCGCCTGTTCGCGCTGGCGCAAGGGGCAACCGGGTTGTGCCAACTGGCGCTTGCATCTGACGCTGCGCTTGCCAGTGGTGACAGCCACCCGGCCCATGCCGGCAGGATCGCCGTGGCCCGGTTCTTTGCCGAGAACCTGCTGACGGCAGCCCACGGCCTCGAGATCTCGATCACCTCCGGTGCCGCCTCGGTGCACGACGCGCCGCTGGCGCTGGCAAGCTAGCCGAAGCCGGCTGTGACGGCGCTCGCCTCCCGCGTTTGCCTCGTGGCCGGTGCCTCGCGCGGGGTCGGGCGCGGCGTGGCGCGTGCCCTCGGCGAGGCCGGCGCGACCGTCATCGTCACCGCACGCTCGACCGAGACGGGGCAGCGCACCGATGGCCGCGCTGAGGTCATCGAGGACACCGCCCGCGAGGTCGATGCAGCCGGCGGGCGCGGCCACCATTACATCTGCGACCATACGAAAGAGCGCGATGTCGACACGCTGGTCTCGTGGTGCCTGCGCCGCTTTGGCCGCATCGATGTGCTTGTCAACGCGGTCTGGGGCGGCAACGAGGGCTTCGACGGCACACGCCATGCCGATGGCTCGCAGTTCGGAACACCGTTCTGGCGGCGCGGCTCCCGCTCGCTCGGGCATGCGCTCGAAAGCGGGCTCTACGCCCAGTTCCTCACATCCCGCGCCGTCACACCGGCCATGGTCTCCGCAAAGAAGGGCCTCATCGTCAGCATCAGCTTTGACACTGGCCCCGGCTATCTCGGCGATGTCGTCTACGATCTGGCCAAGACGGCGATGAACCGGCTGTCGCTGGCCATGGCCGAGGAACTCAAACCGCATGGAGTCAGCGCGATGGTTGTCTCTCCCGGCTTCGTGCGCACCGAGCGGGTGGTCGATGCCGGCATGTCGGCCGACGCAACCGAGACCGCGCGCTATGCCGGCCGCGCCGTCGCAGCGCTCGCCGCCGATCCCGATGTGGGCCGCTTTTCCGGCCAGATCGTCCATGCCGCCGACATGGCGCGGCTTTATCACTTCACCGACGATGACGGCTCGCAGCCGTCCCGTTTCATACCCGATCGAGGGAACTGACCATGACCAGCCAGACAGCCAGCGCCGACAAGCCACTCGCCGGCAAGACCGTGTTCATCACCGGTGGCTCACGCGGCATCGGCCTTGCCATTGCGCTGCGCTGCGCGCGGGATGGCGCCAACGTGGCGATCGCCGCCAAAACCTCCGAGCCGCATGCCAAGCTGCCTGGCACGATCCACGAATCCGCCCGCGAGATCGAAGCCGCCGGCGGCAAGGCCCTGGCGATCCAGATGGATGTGCGCGAGGAGGCCCAGGTGGCAGACGCGCTGGCGCGCACGGTCGAGACCTTTGGCGGCCTCGACATCCTCGTCAACAATGCCTCGGCGATCCAGCTCACCGGCACGGCCGCCACCGACATGAAGCGCTATGACCTGATGCACGGTGTCAATGCGCGCGGCACCTTCATGACCACCAGGCTGGCGGCACCCTACCTGGCCAAATCCGCCAATCCGCATGTGCTGATGCTCTCGCCACCACTCGACATGAAGGAGAAGTGGTTCAGCCCCCATGTCGCCTACACCATGGCCAAGTATGGCATGAGCATGTGTGTGCTCGGCTTTGCGGGCGAGTTCCGGCGCGACGGCATCGCCGTCAACGCCCTTTGGCCGCGCACCACGATCGCAACCAGTGCGATCCGGTATGTCGTCGGCGACCAGCTCATGGCCATGAGCCGCACGCCCGAGATCATGGCTGACGCTGCGCACGCGATTTTCTGCAAGAGCGCCCGCGCCTTCACGGGGCAGTTCCTGATCGATGACAGCTTCCTTGCCAGCGAAGGCGTCACCGACTTCCTGCCCTACCGGGTGGACCCCTCCAAGCCACTCGCACCGGATTTCTTCGTGCCCGACGAGATGCTGCCGCCCTCCGGCGTGAAGGGCGGCATCTGACATCGTGCATCTGGCGGGCGTGCATCAGCCGGTCAGATCGAACGGTGGCCGCACGCACCGCTGGCGGTGCTGCACCTTCCTGCATCAAGGCCTCGCTTGACCTGCCCCCTGCCGGCAGGCCAAACACCGCCTGTTCACCCAAGGCGCTTTTTGCGATGACAACACGAGCCGACAGCACCCGATCCGCTTCCCTCGATCCCGCACGCTCCTTCCAGGGCCTTCTGCTGACCCTTCAGCGGTTCTGGGCCGAGCGCGGCTGCGTCATCCTCCAGCCCTATGACATGGAGGTTGGTGCCGGCACGTTTCACCCCGCCACCACGCTGAGGGCTCTGGGGCCGCGCCCGTGGAAGGCCGCCTATGTGCAGCCCTCGCGCCGCCCCAAGGATGGCCGCTATGGCGAGAACCCCAACCGCCTCCAGCACTATTACCAGTTCCAGGTCATCCTGAAGCCGAGCCCGCCCGACCTGCAGCAACTCTATCTCGACAGCCTCGCCGCCATCGGCGTCGATCTGGCGCTGCATGACGTGCGCTTTGTCGAGGATGACTGGGAAAGCCCCACGCTCGGCGCCTGGGGTCTTGGCTGGGAATGCTGGTGCGACGGCATGGAGGTCAGCCAGTTCACCTATTTCCAGCAGGTGGCGGGCTTCGAGTGCGCGCCCGTGGCCGGCGAACTGACCTATGGTCTGGAGCGCCTCGCCATGTATGTCCAGGGCGTCGAGAACGTCTACGATCTCAACTTCAACGGCCTCGAAGGGCCGGACAAGGTCACCTACGGCGATGTCTTCCTTCAGGCCGAGCAGGAATACTCGCGCCACAATTTCGAGCATGCCGACACGGTGATGCTGTTCGAGCAGTTCCGGATGGCGGAAGCCGCCTGCCAGTCCTATCTGGCCGCTGGCGA
>Ga0164293_10000126_pt1 | contig 51810 bp, 50 predicted proteins | sample GEODES118metaG_FD_111487 | JGI IMG/M metagenome (GOLD analysis project Ga0164293, IMG submission 111487) | Eutrophic lake water microbial communities from Lake Mendota, Wisconsin, USA - GEODES118 metaG | ecosystem: Environmental > Aquatic > Freshwater > Lake | place: USA: Lake Mendota...
ATCATCCGGAACACGCCTTTGCTGGTCCAGCTCTTCTTGATCTTCTTCGGCTTGCCCAGCTTCGGCATCAGGCTGGATGGGCTGACGGCCGCGATCCTCGCACTCGTCATCAATCTGGGGGCCTATGCAGCGGAGATCGTCCGCGCCGGTTTCGAAGCGGTGCCGAAGGCGCAAATCGAGGCGGGGCACTCGCTCGGCCTCTCCGGTTTGCAGGTCTTTCGCTACGTTGTTGTCTTTCCCGCGCTCAAAGCGATGTATCCGGCGCTCGCCAGCCAGTTCGTCCTTCTGATGCTGGCGACCAGCGTGGTCTCGCAGATATCGGTCGAGGACCTGTTCCACGCCGCATCGATCATCCAGTCCCGCACGTTCCGGGATTTCGAGGTCTACACGGTCATTGGCGTGCTCTATCTCGGGCTTGCCTTCGCCTTTCGCGGCCTGTTCGCCGGACTCTATTTCTGGGTGTTTGCGAGACGATGATCAGGACCTTCTCCTACATCGACGTCATGTATCTGGTCGCGGCAGCCCGCTGGACGCTCGCCCTGACCGCTACAGCCTTCTGCGGCTCGGCGCTGCTTGGCCTTGTCCTCGCCATCGCCCGCATTTCGCCCATCGCACCCCTGCGCTGGCTGGTCGCGGCCTATATCTATGTCGTGCAGGGTACGCCCCTGCTGGTCTGGCTTTTCGTGATCTTCTTCGGTCTGCCGCTTCTTGGCGTGTCGGTGAACCCATGGCTTGCGGCGGCCATCGCCTTCTCGGTTTACGGTAGCGCCTTTCTGGGCGAGATCTGGCGGGGGGCGCTTATCTCCATCGCCCGTACGCAGTGGGAAGCCGCCGCTTCGCTCGGCCTGTCGATGTCGCAGCAATTGCGCTACATCATCATTCCCCAATCCGTCAGGATCGCGATCCCGCCTACCGTCGGTTTTCTGGTCCAGCTCATCAAGAACACGTCGCTCGCGGCCACGATCGGGCTGGTCGAGCTCACGCGCGAGGGTCAGCTCACGGCTGCCGGCACCTACATGCCCTTTGCTGTCTTCACGACGGTTGCCTGCATCTATTTCGCCATGTGCTTCCCTCTGACCCAATGGAGCCGCTCGCTTGAGCGGAAGCTTGATGTCGCTCGTTGATATCCAGGCCATCAGCAAGAGCTACGGGTCCCTGCCCGTGTTGAAGGACGTGTCGCTCGGCGTTGCCAAGGGTGAGGTCGTGGCTGTGATCGGCCGCTCCGGGTCGGGCAAAAGCACGCTGCTGCGCTGCATCAACGGTCTGGAACCGATCCAGGCTGGAACGATCACAGTCGATGGCGTTCGGGTGAATGATCCGAAGACGGATCTGCGCAAGCTCCGGCAGGAGGTCGGCATCGTCTTCCAGAGCTTCAACCTGTTTCCGCATCTCTCTGTCTGCGAGAACATCACGCTTGCGCCCCGTGTCGTGAGAAAGCAGTCGCCGGACGCAGCCCGCGAGGTCGCCCGTGAAGTGCTGCACAGGGTCGGTCTCGAAGAGAAGCTGGATGCGTATCCCTCGCAGCTTTCGGGCGGTCAGCAGCAGCGTGTCGCGATTGCCCGATCGCTGGCGATGCGGCCCAAGGTCATGCTGTTCGACGAGGTCACGTCCGCGCTGGACCCCGAACTGACAGGGGAAGTTCTGAAGGTGCTGGAAGCGGTCGCCCAGGAGGGCATGACCATGATCCTCGTCACCCACGAGATGGGCTTCGCGCGTCGGTTCGGCTCGCGCGTCGTCTTCATGCATGAAGGCCGAATCCACGAAGAAGGCCAGGCCGCGGCGGTTCTCGCCGCGCCGAAAACCCCCGAACTGCAGACTTTCCTCAGCGCAGTCCTGCACTGAGGGCCCAACCGCAAACAAAGCAATAACAGGGAGAAAGACATGCGTTCATACATTGCAGGGCTGGCCGCGTTGGCCATTGCCTTCGTCGGCTCCGTCGAAGCGAAAGCCGACAAGCTTCAGGACATCCTGTCGAAGGGCGTCGTCCGCATCGGGGTTCCGCTTGACGCCCCGCCTTTCGGCTCGCAGGACGCCGCCCGCAAGCCAATCGGCTTCGATATCGAGATGGCCGAGATGGTGGCCAAGGGTCTCGGCGTGAAGCTCGAGATGCAGCAGATCACCGGTGCCAACCGAATTCCGTTCCTGCTCACCGACAAGGTCGACATCGTGATCTCGGTCATGGGGCTGACGCCCGAGCGAGCAAGGCAGATCCAGTTTACAGCCCCCTATGCGAATACCTTCCTTGCCGTCTATGGGCCCAAATCATCGCCGGTGAGCAGCCCCGAGACCATCGGGACGGCGCGCATCGCGGCGGCGAGGGGCACGACACAGGAACTCGCGATCAGCGCCTCGGCCCCTCGGGCCAGCCTGATGCGGACCGAGGACGACGCGACGGCCGCAGCCGCCTACATCAGCGGACAGGCCGATCTGCTGGCCACGAACAGTATCGTCGCCCAGGCGCTCGCCAAGCAGAACCCGAACAAGGAGTTCGAACGCAAGTTCACGATCCGGCGCAGCCCTGCGCACATGGGCGTTCAGATGGACCAGCACAATCTGGTGCGCTGGCTGGACGGCTTCATCTTCTTCAACACGATGAATGGCGAACTCGACCGGATGCACCGGAAGCATCTCGACATGCCGATGGACCCGCTGCCGACCCTTTGACTGCTTTGCTTCCGGGCCGGGCAGCGATGCCCGGCCTTTCCTCGCCGCATGCCAGGCCAGGATACCCGGTCTCACCACGGGCGTGAAAGCCGGGGATTGAGGCCGGGGCTTGGCACCCATTCCTTTCGATCCGAGACAGAGCCAGCAAATGCCAGCCAAGCAGCAGCCCTCTCCACGCCCTTCCAGCGCGTTCCTGACGCTCGACCCTGAGCGCGAGGGCAAGCAATCCGGCTTCCTCATGATCCCGCACTCGCCCCATGACGATGCCTGGGGCGCAACGCGGGTTCCCATCGCCGTGATCAAGAATGGCTCAGGGCCAACCGCCATCCTGGAGGCGGGCAACCACGGCGATGAGTACGAGGGGCAGATCACGATCTGCGACATGATCAGGGACCTTGATCCCGGACGTGTCCAGGGCCGCCTCATCCTCATGCCGGCCAACAACGTCCACGCGGTGATAGCCGGCAAACGCACATCTCCGGTCGATGGGCTCAATTTCAACCGCACCTTCCCCGGCGACCCGCGCGGGACGATCACGCAGCAGATCGCCGCATTCGTCAGCGATCATATCATGCCGCTCGGCGATGCGTTTCTCGATCTGCACTCCGGCGGCTCATCGCTCGACATCATCCCGAGCGCGATCGTCGAGCCAACAGACGACCCCGACCTGCACAGGCGCAATGTCGCGGCGGTGCAGGCTTTCGACGCGCCCATGACCGTGGTCATCAGCAATCTGGGGGAGCCACGCACGGCCACGGCCACGGCATGCCGGTCAGGGCTCGTCACGGTCGGCACCGAGATGGCGGGCGGCGGCACCGTATCGCTCGCGGCCTTGAGCGTGTGCCGGCGCGGGGTCGCCAACGTGCTCGATCACCTCGGAATCGTTCCCCGTGATGTGCCTGAGCCGCGGCGTGGCGACGGGGCCGTGCTCGAACTTCCCGGCACGGCAGCCTACGTGTTCGCGTCATCTGATGGCGTCTTCGAACCATTTCACGCAAACGGTGAGAAGGTCAGCGCCGGCCAGCCCGCAGGGCGCATCCATTGCACCTGGGACCCTGGGCGGGCACCCGATCTGCTGCACTACGCCGCTGACGGGATCCTGTACGGACGCCGGCAGCCAGGTCGGGTCAGGCCGGGAAACTGCTGCCTGATCGTGGCGGCGCCTTACAAGGGGACGTTGTCATGATCGATCTTGCAGGCATCGAAGCTGCCCGCCAGCGCATCGCCCCTCATGTCCGCAGGACGCCGACGCTGGCCTATACGCAGCAGAAAGACGGCGCGACAGACCGAGCCTCCGTGATCATGAAACTGGAATTGGTGCAGGCAGCCGGTTCCTTCAAGGCGCGCGGCGCAATGAACCGGCTGTTGACGCTCGACGAGGCGCAGCTGGCCCGCGGCATTGTCACGGCCTCGGGCGGCAACCATGGTCTGGCCATCGCACGATCTGCGCATGTGTTGAAGGCAGCTGCGCAGATCTTCCTTCCTGCCAATGTCGCACCCGACAAGGTGGTGAAGTTGAAGCAATGGGGAGCGTCGGTGGAGATTGTTGGCCATGTCTGGGACGATGCGAACGCTGCGGCTCTTGCCTGGGCGGAGCGGACCGGAGCGACCTACGCCCATCCTTTCGCCGACCCCGTCGTCGTGGCCGGTCAGGGCACGCTCGGGCTGGAAATCCTCGAAGACATCCCGGATGTCGACGTCATTCTCGTCGCCATCGGCGGTGGTGGCCTGATCAGCGGGCTATCAACGGCCGTCAAGGCAAAGCGGCCTTCCGTGCGCATCATCGGCATCGAGCCCGTCGGCTCGCCGACGCTGCATGCCTGTCTTGAGGCTGGAAGGCTCGTGGCTCTTGACCGGCTCGAAACGCGCGTCGCGACGATGTCATGTCGCCAGACGGACGAAGCGATCTTCGAGGTCGTGCGGCGGAATGTCGACGAGATCGTCCTGATCAGCGATGACGAGATGGAGCATGCAGCGCGCTCGCTCTGGTTCGAGTTCGGCATTGCGGCCGACCTGTCCGGCGCTGCCTCCGTGGCGGTCCTTCAGTCAGGACGGGTGGCATTCAAGCCGGGGGAGCGGGTTTGCGCGCTTGTCTGTGGTGCTGGCGTGGATGGTTTGGCCCAAGCCTGACGAGCGCCCGGCGCCTTGGCGCACCGGCTCGCTCAGCCGGCCGTGACGCCGCCATCGACCAGGAGCACATGGCCCGTGACGAAACTTGCCGCCGGCGAAAGCAGGAAGCGTATGGCGCTGGCGACCTCGTGCGCCTCGCCGAAGCGGCCCAGTGGTATCGAGGCGATCATGCGCGCATGCCGTTGCTCATCGGCGCGCGCGACTGCGGTCATCGGCGTGGCGATGGGCCCAGGCGCGACCGCGTTGACCCTGATGCCATCGGACGCGAGCTCAAGTGCCAGCGCCTTGGCCAGGCCGTTGAGGCCTGCCTTCGAGGCAGCATAGGCTGCGGCGCGGGGGTGCCCGATCAATCCGATCTGGCTCGACACGAGGACCATCGAGCGGCTTCCCCGAGCGCCGGCCTCGGAGCGCATCGCCGTTGCGGCATCGCGTGCGAGGATGAAGCCGGCAGACAGGTTCAGGTCCACAGTGCGGTCCCAGGCATCGCGGCTTGTCTCGAGGCCGGGCAGATGTTCGAAGATGCCGGCACAGCCCGCGAAACCGTCGAGCCCGCCGAGGATAGCAGACGCTTCAGCGACGATGCCTTCGGGGCCTTCGCTCAGAAGATCGCGTACAAGGACATGCCGGCTCGGCAGAAGCGCTTGCAGCGTGCTGGCTTCCGCTGCATCACGGGCGAGGGCTGCGACCGCAGCGCCGTCCGCGACGGCCTGATCGACCAAGGCGCGACCAATGCCCGATGCGGCTCCGGTCACGAAAAGGCGCAGGCCGGAAAGATCTGAGCGGGACATCATGGCAAGATCCGGGAGTTGAGCATGGAGGACCAGAAGGATGGCACAGGGACTGCGCCCGACATAGGCATGAAGTTGGCGGCTTTGAAAGCCAAGCGCGGCTACCTGCTGCCACATCATGGCCTGATGGCGGTGACCTCCGAACGGCTGCTCGAAGCCTATGATGCCACCTACACGGCGCTCGCGCTCGATATGCGTGTCCTGAACGTGCATGACCGCGAGTTTGTCTGGCTCGCTGTCCTCATTGCGACGGATGAGGCATTGGCGACCCATCATATTCCGAAGTTCCGCAACGCTGGTGGCTCGGACGCCGAGATCGCGGCCATCCTGCGGATCACGGCCTGGGCGGTCGGCGCCCGTGCCTATGGGTTTGTCGGCCGGCACTGGATGGACCATTTGCCGGGCTTCGATCTGGATGCTGCCTATCGTGCGGCGGTGCCCAGGCTCGCGGAGGATTGCGACATGCGGCTTGCCGTGATGGCGCTGGCTGCCGTCCATGCCGCAAGCGGCGATTTCGACCTGCTCGGCAGGGCGATCCTGCTGGCCTACGATCATGGCATCCCCGAGCTGGAGCTGGCCGAGGCGTTGTCCCTGATGATGTTCCCTGGAAGCATCCCTTACTTCGTCGAGGCCGCGCGGGTTTGGCTCGAACTCATCCGTGCCGGCAAGGTGTCGCCTTCGCCCGACTTCGCGGCCTGGGCGCGGCTGGAAGGGCAGGGTGGCTATGATGAGGCCAGCGGTGTCGCGAGCCGCTGAGGCCGTCAATAGGGACCGGGAACAAGACCTTCACGCGCGGCTTCCTCCCAGAAGGAGACGGCCTCGATCAGGGTGTTGCCGCCGCACGGCAGCAGCAGGTAGCTGAGACCTTCGCAGATCTCGCCGGGCACAGCGCCGGCTGCGATGGCGAGGCGCAGATGGAGCGTCATGCCAGCTCGCTCGCGCCGCGCCGCATGACAGACGAGCGCAGTCAGATGCGTCAGCTTGGGCGCAAGATCGCCGCTGACGGCTTCGACCATCACCAGATAGGCTTTCTCCAGGGCTGCCGGCAGCGTCCATGCTGCCCAGTTTTCGCCGGAAAAGCGCATCGTCGCGTAGCTTTCTGTTGCGGCAGCGATGGCCACAGCCCTCACGATGTCAGCCTCTGTGAGCCCGGCCTTCACCGCGCGCTTCATGTGGATGAAGCCATGCACTTCACGGGCAGCCGCCAGAAGGCCGGCCCAGACCGTCTCGCGCTCGACCGGGGTCAGGACGCGCGGCACGAGCGTGAGGGATTCATAGAAGGCGTCATAGCGCTGGAGCAATGCAGGTGCCGAATCCGCGAACATGCGGTGATAGGGCAGCAGATAGCCACGCTTGGCCTCAACAGCGGCGAGGATGGACGCGGCGTCGGCAGGCAAGGGGCGGGGCGTTATCGGAGGCTTGTCCATTGTCGGTCCTGTTCAGGGCTGGATGGCGATCATGTCGGCTGCTCGTTCGGCGATCATGATGGTAGGAGCGGCTGTGTTGCTGGAGGTGATGCTGGGCATGACCGAGGCGTCGACGACGCGAAGCCCTTCGACCCCGCGCACGCGAAGGCTGCCATCGACGACGGCGTTTTCATCATGGTCGGCGCCCATGCGGCAGGTCCCCACCGGGTGATAGACGCTTTCGGCTGTGTCCGCGATGAAGCCGTCGATCTCGGCATCGCTCCGCAGATGTGGGCCCGGTGCGAGTTCGGCGCCCCGGAAGACATCGAATGGAGCCGTTGCGAAAATCTCCCGAAGCCGTTTCACGCCCTCCCGCAAGACGATGCGGTCAGGCATGGCTGACAGGTAGCGGGGCTGAATGCGGGGCGCCTGCCTTGGATCGGCCGAAGCCAGTGTGATTTCGCCCCGGCTCGCTGGACGCATCTGGAAGATGTTCGCGAAGAAGCCTGTGCCGGGATCAGCGGTCTGGCTCATGCCTGCGAAGGGCAGGCGGATCGTTGCGCTCGACAATCCGGGCATGAAGCTGGCCTGGAGATCGGGCAGGTCGAGGTCAGGCTGCGAGCGGAAGAGGCCGCCCACCTCGATCGGGAAGCTGGCGGCCGGGCCGGTGCCAAAGAGCCAGGCCTGCAGGGCGGCCAGCGCCGCGCGGTCGATCCGGCGCAGCCGGTCGATGGTGTCAGGTGCGTTTGTCGCGTGCATGACCCGGATGAGCAGGTGATCCTGAAGGTTTCGGCCGACGCCGGGCAGATCGGTCACGACCTCAACTCCATGGTTGCGCAGCTGTTCCGCGGGCCCGATTCCCGACAGCATGAGAGTCTGCGGTGAGTTGACGGTTCCGCCGCACAGGATGACCTCACGGCCCGCGCGAACGAGCCGCTCGCGGCCCCCATCCGCCAGCATGACACCGATCGCCCTTCCGTGTTCCATGGCTATGCGCGTCACCAGGGCCCGTGTGATGACCGTCAGGTTCGGACGGTTCCCGGCCGGGTCCAGGAAAGCACGCGCCGTGCTGGCGCGGCGGCCGGCGGCGATGGTGAAATCATAGGGGCCGGCGCCTTCGGGGGCAGGTCCGTTGAAATCCTCGGTTCGAGGATGTCCGGCCGCCGACGCGGCATCGAGGAAGGCGCCAAACAGCGGATGACCCAGCTTCCGGCGCGAGACCCGAAGCGGCCCGCCGCGCCCGTGCCAGCGCGGGTCGCCGTCCGGATTGTTCTCGCTGCGCAGGAAGCTCGGCTGCACCGAAGCCCAGTCCCAGCCTGGCAGGCCGGCCTGCGCCCATCCGTCGAAATCCGAGGGTAGTCCACGCATGTAGACCATGCCGTTGATCGCCGTGGACCCGCCGAGGCCCTTGCCGCGCGGCCAGCGGATGCGGCGCGCACCCAGTTCCGCTTCGGGTTCAGTGACATAGGACCAGTTGGCGATCGTGCTCCGCAGCAGCACGCCCGTCATCAGCGGAACCGAGAAGAGAGGCCCGCGTGCCTTGCCTCCTGCCTCGAGCAGCAGCACGGAAACATGCGGGTCTTCAGAGAGCCGGGCGGCCAGCACAGCGCCAGCAGCGCCAGCTCCGATGATGATGAAATCCGCTTCGCGCATGAGGCTTGCCTATCCCGAAACTTGGTATAGGTTCTGTATTACGAGTGATACAAGTTCAAAAGTCGCATCGGGAAAACTCAGGTCGACCCCTGAAGGGTTGCGACCATCCTTGGGAGGGGAAGACGTCATGCTTTCACGCCGTAATCTGGTCGCTGCCTCGGGGGCTGTGCTGCTCGCTCCTGCCTTTTCCCATCGGGTTTTCGCCCAGACAGCCATTCCCGAACTCCAGACGATGCGCTCGACCGCGAAGTCCTGGCTCTGGGCAGCCGAGGATTATGCCAGCTCTGCAGGCTTTTTCGAGAAGGCCCGGGTCAAGGTCGTCTCCAACGCATCCAATCGCGGCACCAACATCGCGGCACTCGCCGGCAGCGGCGTTGACGTCGTGCTTGGCGATCCTGGCGAGGCCATGCGCGGCAAGGGTTCGGGCATGGCGATCAAGACCTTCATCCAGACCGTCAACAAGTACGCTTCGAACGTCGTGATCAAGAAGTCCGTGCTGGAGCGGCTTGGCGTGAACGAGGCCTCGCCCGTCGAGCGCAAGATTGCCGCGATGAAGGGGCTGCGGCTCGGCACGACCGGTCCCGGGGCAGCGCCGGATGCGCTGTTCCGCTGGCTTGCCGTCTCGGGCGGCATGAACCCCAATACCGACATGCGTCTCGTCACGATCCAGGGCGGCGGACCGGGCATGCTCGCCGGCCTCCAGCAGGACGTGATCGACGGCTTCTGCCTGTCCTCACCCACCTCGGACCTGGCGGTGCAGACGCGCGATTGCGCCTATCTGTTCAACATGGCGCTGAACCCGCCGCCGTATTTCCGGAATTATCTCTATATCTGCGCCTCGACCTCGGAGGCCACGCTGCGCAACGCCGACAAGCGCGAAGCGCTGGTGCGCTACTCGCATGGCATCTCCATGGCGCTCAAGTCGATCAATTCGGAACAGGCCAAGCTGAAGGAATGGGCTGACAAGTGGTTCGAGGGACTGCCCCCCGAGATCGCCCAGGTCTCCTTTGACATCAACTCGAAGATTTTCTTCAACGATCCGACGCCCCAGCCGACGCTGTTTGCCAACAATGTTGACTTCATCAATACGGTCAACAAGACCATGAGCGCTGACCTCATCCCGGCCTCCCTCACTTTCGAGGCACAGTTCGACACGGCTGTGGCGCGAGAGGGCGTGGCGCGCGGCTGATCGACGGATCCGATGAGCATCGTTATCCGCGGAGCGGCCAAGCGTTACGTCAGCCGTGGACGCGAGATCCGCGCGCTCGATCCCGTTGATCTGGACATCAAGGCAGGGGAGTTCATCGCCTTCGTCGGGCCATCAGGTTGCGGCAAGTCGACCCTGCTGAACATGGTCGCGGGCATCCTGCCGATGACAGGCGGCACGATCAGCCACGATGGCAAACCGGTCAGCGGCATCAACCGCGCAGTCGGATACATGACGCAGGTCGACTCGGTGCTGCCCTGGCATACTGTTTTCGACAATGTTGAGTTGCCGCTCAAGTTCCGCGGCGTTCCGGTTGCCGAACGTCGCCGGCGTGTCACGGAGATGCTGGCGCTGGTCAACCTCACCGGTTTCGAGAACAGCTTTCCGATCGAGTTGTCGGGTGGCATGCGCAAGCGTGTCGCGCTGGCGCAAGTCCTGGTCTATGATCCCACGACCCTGTTGATGGACGAGCCGTTCGGCGCGCTTGATGCGCAGCTCAAGCTGATGATGCAGGCCCAGTTGCTTTCGATCTGGCAGGCGACCGGCAAGACAGTCGTGTTCGTGACGCATGATCTTGCCGAGGCCGTCACGCTGGCTAACCGCGTGGTGGTTTTCTCTGGCAGGCCGGGCCGTATCAAGGTCATCGAGACCGTGCCGCTCAGCTATCCGCGCGATCCGTTCAAAGTCCGCTTCAATCCTCAGTTCGAGACGGCCTACGGCACACTCTGGGCAGCTTTGGCGCCCGAGATCGCCAAAGGGGAGGCCATCTGATGGCGGGTCATGCAGACGAAGCCGCTGCGATCGGCGGCGGCAAATCGGCGGCAGTTGCAGCCTGGGATGCCGAGAACAGCGCGCGGCGACGGTTGATCCTTATCGGTCGCATCGTCGTTGGCGTCGTTTTCGTCTCCTTCTGGGAGTTCTCGTCGGGTCGGCTGATCGACAAGCTTTTCGTATCGTCCCCGTCGGCGGTCTCGTCCCGGCTGTGGAAGTGGCTGCTTGAAGGCAGCTTGTGGAATCACCTGTCGATCACGCTCTATGCGACGGCGCTCGGCTTCATCATCGGCTCTCTGGTTGGTTTCGTCCTTGGGCTCCTGTTCGGCCGCTTTCAGACCGTTGCCGACATCTTCGATCCCTACATCACGGCGCTGTATTCGATCCCGAAGATCGCGCTCGCGCCCCTGTTCATTATCTGGTTCGGCATCGGCATCGAATCCAAGGTCGCGGTGTCCGCCTCGATCGTTTTCTTCGTGGTGTTCCTCAACACCTATGCCGGCGTGCGCGATGTGAACCCGATCTTCGTGCATGCGACACGCATCATGGGTGGCAACGAACTGCACGTGCTGCGCCATGTGATGATCCCGTCGGCAGCCTCATGGGTGATCACGGGGCTGAAGGTGTCGGTGCCCTATGCGCTGGTCGGCACCGTCATCGGTGAGTTCATGTCGTCCAATCGCGGAATCGGCTTCATCATCGCGCAGGCCACCGGGCTGTTCGATACGACCTCCGTTTTCGCCGGACTTGTTCTGCTCGGCGTCGTGGGTGCGATCATCAATGTCGCGCTGCGCCATGCCGAGACATGGCTGCTTCGCTGGAAGGCTTCGAACTGAGGTTGGCAGGTTTTCATCACATTGCGCCGCTCTGATCGCTGCCGGAATTGCGGCAGGACCGCAGTTCTCGCCTTGACTGGCCTGAGCCCGGCTCTCGGCCATTGCGCCTGCCGACCGCGCTGCAGTGCACGCGCTCCTGCTTTGTCAATGGTTTGCCGCGCCTTTCTTGGAAAGTGATTCAGGCGATGTCGGTTGTGGTCTTGGCTCTTGCACCATCCATGGTCCGGTCATGATGCGGCGAAAGCGGTCCGGCGCGGCAGTGTTCGCTCTGCAGCCTGCGTGACGGGCTGGAAACATGGCGGATCGCTATGGCACTGAGTCCGGTAAGTCAGTCAACGCTCTGATATCGAAGAAGTTTGTTTGCCGAGGCCGACTTTTCGTCTGGCTGTCCTCGCCCGATCGTCACGTTCCGGCAATATGCTCCTGTGCCGGCTCCACTGCGCGCACAACGGTCGCCGAACAGGTTGCTTCGGCGACAATGGCGGTCGAGACGGAGCCGAGGTAGCGCCTGACGCCGCCTGATCCGCGCGCGCCGACGATCCGATGATCGACATGGTTGTTGCAGGCGAAGGTCAGCAGAACCTCCGCAGGGTCGGGGCCTTCCAGAACATGGAAGGTGAGCCTGTCGGCAGGCAGCTGCATGGCGGCGGCCCAGTTCTTGAGGTCCACCAGCCGGTTCACATGGATCGAACTGCCGTCATTCTTGGTGAGCGTGTCGAGGCCGATCCGGGCCGCCTTGAGGACATTGACGCAGGCCAGCCTCGCCATGGGTCTTGCGTCCAGCAGGGTCGCTGCCAGTGACTGGATCGGCTCGGTGAGCGGGCCTCCTTCCGATGACAGGTCGACCGCGACCATGATGATGGGGGCCGTGGTCGCGTGACGATAGCCTGCGGTCGTGCCGAACGAGGCCGCGCCGGCATTCCAGAACCGGCATTCCAGAAACGGCCTGCAGAAAGTTCCGCAAGCGGCCGACCGGCTTGCGGTTGCTGCGCTCGGTGAGGGAGACATGCTCGGGGTGGCACAAATCAAAGGCGAGTTGCCGCGCCGTGGGGTAGCGCTGCCCGGGTTTCACCTCGAGGCAGCAACCGGCATCGTGGCCAGCACCTGCATCCTGTCGCTGGTCGACATCCTGACCCGTATCGGGACCGCATCGCAGGCACTGGTGACACTCTATACCCGCGATGTGCAGGATACGATCATCGCCACCTATGCCGCGCTGGGCTTTGCCTGTCCCGCCGAGCGGCGTCCGGGACAATTCCAGCTTCGGTGCGGTGGATGAGGAGACCATCGGCCGGATGATCGCCGATTGCCTGCCGGCGGCGCCCGACGCCATCACCATCCTGTGCACCAACATGATCGGCGCGCGCGTCGCGGCGGACATGGAAACGCCTGACGGGCGACGATGCTCGACACCGTCGCGGTGACCCTATGGGCCTGCCTGATGGCGCTGGGCCTGCGCCCTGACCTGATCACGGGGCAGGGGCGCCTGTTCAAGGAGCCGCGGCTCAACCCCTGAGCGTGACGGCTACTCGGCCAGCAACTGCATGCGCTCCGGTGCCAGCGCCACCGTAACGCTGTCGCCGACGTCGATCAGGGCTGCGCCGCTCTGGAACGGGGCCTCGACCGTGACTTCGCCTGTGCCAAGTCCGACACTGTACCGGACGGTCGCACCAAGGAATTCGCGGTGGACGATGGTCCCCGTCAGGCCACTGGCGGAGGATGCGGCGGCGCGCGTCACCTCTGCATATTGCGGCCGGAACACCAGCTTCGCCCCCGGCTTGCCGGCCAGTCCCGGCGGGATCGGCAGGGCGACTCCGCCAGCGAGGCGGAACACGCGGTCCTTGCCTGTCCCGGCAATCTCGCCATCGAGGATGTTGGCGGCGCCCAGAAATCCGGCCACGAACAGGTTGGCGGGCTTCTCATACAACTCCATGGGGCTGCCGACCTGCTGGATGATGCCGTCATTCATCACCGCGATGCGATCGCAGATGGTGTTGGCCTCTTCCTGATCGTGGGTGACGAAGATGGTGGTGAGCCCGAGCCGCTGCTGGAGATCGCGCAACTCGCGCCGGACCTGTACGCGCATCTTGGCGTCGAGGTTGGAGAGCGGCTCGTCGAGCAGCAGAACCTTGGGCTCGATGACCACGGTGCGCGCCACGGCCACGCGCTGCTGCTGCCCGCCCGAAAGCTGCGATGGCCTGCGGTCGGCGAGATGGGCGAGCCCGACCAACTCAAGCGCAGCCTTGACGCGCCGGTCGATCTCGGCGGCTGGCACCTTGCGCTCCTCAAGGCCGAAGGCGACGTTGCGTGCCACCGACATGTGTGGCCACAGCGCATAGGACTGGAAGACCATGCCCACATTGCGCTTCCACGGCGGCAGGGCCGAAATCTCCTCGCCGCCAATGCTGACGCGCCCTGACTGGGCGATGTTGAAGCCGGCAATCAGACGCAGCAGCGTGGTCTTGCCGCAGCCAGAAGGGCCGAGGAAAGCGAAGAACTCTCCGGGCCGGACCTCAAGGTTGATGCTCTTGAGCACATGGGTGGTGCCATAGGACAGGTTAACGTCCTCGACGAGGACGCCGGCGGCCCTGGCGCGCGTTGCCATTTCGAGAGCCATGGGGCTGCCTCAGTGCTTGACGGCGCCGGACCGCTCGCGGTCCAGAAGCCAGTGGGAGAGATAGGTGCAAAGCCCGACGATCACGACCGCGATCATGCCCAGCGCCGCACCTGGACCGCGCCCCGCCGGCGACTGCATGTAGACATAGAGCCCGTAGGCGAGGGGAGCGTCCGACGTGTTCTGAACCAGCATCATCGTCGCGGACAATTCGACCGATGCTGTGGCAAAGGCCGTGACGAAGCCCGCCAGCATGCCGCCGGCCATCAGTGGCAGCAGGATCCGGCGGACAGTGCGGGCCTTGGTCGCGCCGAGGTTTTCGGCAGCCTCCTCCAGTTGCGGCGACACCTGCTGCAGGCCGGCTGTGCAGGCCCGCAAGGCATAGGGCAGGCGGCGCACCGCCAGCGCGATCACGATCATGAACCAGAAGGTGGCGAGCGACTGGCCCGATGGCAGGTTCACGCCATAGTAGGTGCGCAGGTAGCCGATACCGATCACCACGCCGGGGACGGCCAGCGCGCCCATGGCGAGATAATCGAGCACATGCCGGCCCGGGATGGTGGTGCGCTGCACCAGCCAGGCGATGGCCGAGCCGATGACGACCGAGATCAAGCCTGCCAGCGTGGCATAGAGCAGCGTGTTCCAGATGAACTGCGGACTTTCCGCGAAAACCTTGGCGTAGTGGGCCAGCGTGAAGCCATCCGGCAGGGGCGAGAACGACCAGACCGTCGCCAGCGACAGCAGGATCAGGCCGACATGCGGCGCCAGCGTCAGCGCCAGGATCAATCCGACCACGCCATAGGCCAAGACCTTGTCGCGGCCCTTCATGGCCCGCTTGGCCAGCCCGCCGCCTCCGCGCTGGACCGTGGCATAGTCCCGGCCCTTCGTCGCCAGCGTGGCAATCCACATCGCGCCCATCGAGACGGCAATCAGCACGACCGAGATGACATAGCCCATCGGATCGGTGAGGCCGATCGAGGTGATGCGCAGGTAGGCCTGCGGCGCCAGCATGTCCTTGACGTTCAGCAGCAGCGGCGTCGCCAGATCATCGAAGACCTTGATGAAGACGAGGCTGGCGCCGGCCACATAACCCGGCATCGCGAGTGGGAAAACGATCTTGCGGAACAGGCGGAAGCCGGAGGCGCCAAGGTTCTGCGCGCTCTCTTCCATGGCCCGGTCGATGTTGGCGAGGCTGGCCGAAACGTTGAGCAGGATGAACGGGAAGTAGTGGATCGCCTGAAGCAGGATGACCCCGTTCAGGCCTTCCATGAAGGGGATGTTGATGCCGACGTAATCGCCCAGCAGCAGGTTGATCGAGCCGTTGCGGCCGAACAGGAGTTGCATGGCCACAGCGCCGGCAAAGGGCGGCATGATCAGCGGAATGACGCCGAGCGTCTGGATCAGCACCGCGCCGCGGAACTGGAAGCGCGAGGTGATGTAGGCCAATGGCAGCGCGAAGGCCGTGCCCCAGGCGACCGACATGGCCGAGACATAAACCGAGTTCCAGAACGAGCGCATGAACAGGTCGTTGCGCACGAAATCGGCGAAGTTGACCAGCGTGAAGCCACCGCTCCGCGTGTCGATGAAGGCCACGATGATGACGGTTGCCACCGGGATGACGAGGAAGAACAGCAGGAACAGCGCCACCGCACCGGCCACCAGCCATTGGCCCAGCGGGATTGCAGGCCGGCGCGGGATGGAAAGCAAGGAGGGCTGATGGGTGGGGACGGCGGTCATGGGCTGGCTTCCGCTGCTCGGCCTGTCGTTGTCATCGCGGATCCGGCCACAGCCCCTGATCCCGGCTCAAGGCCGGGATCAGGGGTGGCAAGGGCGCAAGGGCTGCGGCCTGGCTCAGGGCGCGAGCTTGGCGGCGTCCGCAACCTTGGCGGCGGCGGCTGCGTAGTTCTCCTTGGCGAAGGTCGACCACTTCTGCTCGAGCTCGGCCTGACGCGGGGCCTTCTGCTGGGCTGTGGAGCCCTTGAACGAGGCCGTGATCTCGTCGGAGGCCGCTTCGGCCGCCGTTACCGGCATCCTTGCGATCAGCGCACGCGCCTCGGCGATCAGGGCCCGCGCCTGCGGGTTGTCGCGCCGGGCGAGCTTTGCCTCGACATCATGGATGGCCTTGGTCACGGCCTTCAGCGGTTCGAGGTTAAAGGTGATCAACTGGTCGAACAGCGTGTCGACAACGGCATAGCGTGCGCCGGACAACCCGACATCGAACTGGAAACCGGGCAAGCCGACCGAGCCCTTGAACGGGTTGGGGTAGCCTTCCGGTGCCTTTGCATAGATGGCGGGGTTAACCGGCAGACGGCTGATCGCTGGCAGCAGCAACAGTTCCTGGCCCTTGTCCGACAGGATGAAATCGACGAAGGCGCGGGCCCCGGCCTGATTGGGCGGGTTCGCGACGATGCCGACATTGGCTGGAACGACCGTCGAGACCGTCGGATAGACGAACTTCACCGGAAACCCGGCGGCCTTGGCGGAGAAACCGAAGAAGTCGATGACGATGCCGAGGCCGACCTGCCCGGAATTGACGGCATCCGGCACGCCGAAGGAGCGATCGGTGACCGAGCGCATGTTGCCGGAGAAGGCCTTCATCGTGCCCCAGCCCTTGTCCCAGCCCTCGCCCTGCAGAATCGTCTCGACGGTGAGATGGGTGGTGCCGGAGCGCGACGGCGTGGTGATCATGACGTGGTCGTAGTATTCCGGCTTGGCCAGATCTGACCATTCCTTCGGCTCTGGCAGGCGGTTGGCGCGCATGTAGCGCTCGTTCCACATGATGCCGTAGCCGGATGCGGCAAATCCGAAATACATGCCGTCAGGGTCGGTGATGTTGTAAGGGCCAATCTTGGCAGGAATGCCCGGCGTGTTCGTCTTGTAGGCCTGGAGCAGGCCGGCGGTCTTGAGCACCTCGAACGCGTCCGGCGCAGACGCCCAGAACAGGTCGACCTGGTTGTTGGCGCGGGTTTCCTGCACGAAGCGCACGCCGGCATTGGTGTTGCGGTTCTGGACTTCCAGGGTCACACCGGGGAAGGCCGTCTCGAAGGCCTTCTTGTACGGATCCGTCACATCCTTCGAAAACGAGGTGACGATGGTGACCTTGCCGGTCGGGGCCTGCGCCAGCGCCGGGCTGGAAAGGGTGGCTGACACGGCCACGGCGGCAGCGGCCAGAATCATGCGACGATCAAGCATCTGATGTTCTCCCTGAAACGATGCAGGCTCGTTACCGGCACCATGCCTGTCCCAGAAATGGTTGCCTGTGCTGCCTGCCTGCCTAGCCACATAGTGCGTCTTCGGGATTTGGCATAGGGGCCTTGAGCCAGATGTCGTGGCAGCCGGATGCCGGCCTCAGCGCGGCTTGCGGCGCCGGCCGTAGAGTTCGAGCCGGTGGCGCACGATGTCATAGCCGAGTTCGGCAGCGATCTTGGCCTGGAGACGCTCGATCTCCTCGGAGGTGAACTCGATCACCTGACCGGTCTCGATGTCGATCAGATGATCGTGGTGCTGCTGGTCGGCATGCTCGTAGCGCGAGACACCATCATCGAAGGCGTGCCGCTCGATGGCGCCGCGCTCCCCGAGCAGTTTCATGGTGCGGTATACGGTTGAAACCGCCAGCGTCGGGTCATGCGCGAAGGCACGTCCGAAGATGGTCTTCGCATCGGGATGGTCGTTGGCCTCCGACAGGATGCGCAGGATCAGACGGCGCTGCTGCGTCATGCGCAAACCAGCCTGCTTCAACTCCGCCTCGAACAGCAATGCCCGGTTCTGGGCCGTGGTGCGCGGCAAGGTTTGGGACAAGGTCTCGGGCATTCCTGTGGTCCTGCCTCTGGCTGCATCCATGGCCGATTTCATAGCTTGTTGCGTCGCATGTGCAAATACCAAAGTTTGTCGCACATCATTCGCAAGAGCATTGACAGATGCGATCCAGTTGCAATAGCGTGCTGATGGGGCATGATGCGGACAATGGAGCGAAGCATGAAGGAGCGATCTGACCGGCAGCATGACGGGGCAGGGCGCAAGAATTCGCGTGGTCTGACCCGGCGCGGGCTGTGCGCGCCCCTTGCCTTGCTGGCGCTGGCGCCATGGGCTCTGTCCGGCAGGGCCGTGGCGCAAGCGGGTCCGGCCCGGCGCGCGGCGAACACACCTTTGCGTGTGGTCACGACCTTCACCGTGATCCAGGACATCGCGCAGAATGTGGCCGGCTCGGCCGCCATCGTCTCCTCGATCACCAGGCCCGGTGCCGAGATCCACGACTATCAGCCGACGCCGCAGGATGTGGTGAAGGCACAATCGGCTGATCTGGTGCTGTGGAACGGCATGAACCTGGAACGCTGGTTCGAGCGCTTCTTCGATAATGTCGGCAAGGTGCCGAGCGCGGTCGTGACCGACGGCATCGTGCCGCTCGCCATCAAGGATGGCCCCTATCAGGGCAAGCCGAACCCGCATGCCTGGATGTCGACCGCCAATGCGCTGGTCTATGTCGAGAATATCCGCAAGGCGCTGGCGGCTGCCGATCCCGCCAATGCCGAGACTTATGCGGCCAATGCCACCGCCTATGCGGCGCGGATCAGGGCGCTGGAGGCACCGCTGAAGGCGCGCCTCGCGAAGGTGCCGGAGCCCCAGCGCTGGCTGGTCAGCAGCGAGGGGGCTTTCAGCTATCTCGCGGCGGATCTGGGCTGGCGCGAGGCCTATCTGTGGCCGATCAATGCGGAGGAGCAGGGCACCCCGCAGCAGGTGCGCCGCCTGATCGATCTTGTGCGGACCAACAAGGTGCCGGTGGTGTTCAGCGAGAGCACGATCTCGGACCGGCCGGCCCGGCAGATCGCCCGCGAAACCGGGGCGCGCTATGGCGGCATGCTCTATGTCGACTCGCTCAGCGCCGCTGGCGGGCCTGTCCCGACCTATCTCAAGCTCATCGAGACCACGGTCGAGACCATTGCGAAAGGCTTCGGAACCTGATGGCACACAGCACCGGCCAGCCGGTCGCCGGGATCGAGGTCTCGGGCATTTCGGTCAGCTACAGCAGTGGCGTGATGGCGATCCGCGATGCCAGCTTCGTGCTGGGACCGGCGTCGATCTGCGCGCTCGTCGGTGTCAACGGATCTGGCAAGTCCACCCTGTTCAAGACGCTGATGGGCTTTCTGGTGCCGTCCACCGGCCATGTCAGCATCAGCGGCCTTCCCGTGCAGCAGGCGCTGAAGGCCGGCCTCGTGGCCTACGTTCCGCAAAGCGAGGATGTCGACTGGACCTTTCCGGTGCTGGTCGAGGATGTCGTGATGATGGGCCGCTATGGCCACATGGGATTCCTGAGGCTTGCCTCGAAGGAGGACAGGAAGGCCGTGGATGACGCGCTGGAGCGGGTCGGCATGGCCGCTTTCCGCTCCCGGCAGATCGGGGAACTCAGCGGCGGGCAGCGCAAGCGCGTGTTCCTGGCCCGGGCGCTGGCGCAGGGCGCGTCGGTCATCCTGCTCGATGAGCCGTTCACGGGGGTCGACGTCAAGACCGAGGCCGCCATCATAGACCTGATGCGCGACTTGCGTGACCGGGGCTGCCTGATGCTGGTCTCGACCCACAACCTCGGCTCGGTGCCGGAATTCTGCGATCAGGTCGTCCTGATCAACCGCACGGTTCTGGCCTATGGCCCGACGGAGCAGGTGTTCACGCAGGCCCATCTCGCGGCGGCCTTCGGCGGTGTCCTGCGCCATGTCCGTCTTGGCGGTGCTGATCTGCACGATGACGCGGACCAGCGCTCGATCACCGTGCTGACCGACGACGAGCGGCCACTGGTGCTCTATGGCGAGCGCCAGTCGCAGCGCATCGTCTCGCCGGATGGCACACCTGCGGAAGGTGGTCTGCTTTCCGCAAAACCACCCGTCGCGCCATGATCGCGCTTCTGCTGGAGCCTTTCGGCTATGGCTACATGGTCCGGGCCATCTGGGTCAGTGCGCTGGTCGGAGGCGTCTGCGCCTTTTTGTCGTGCTATCTGATCCTCAAGGGTTGGGCCCTGATGGGCGATGCGCTGTCACACTCGGTCGTGCCCGGCGTTGCCGTCGCCTATCTGGCTGGCTTGCCCTATGCGATCGGGGCGTTCACTTCCGGGCTGATTGCAGCGCTCGGCATCGTCATCGTCAGGCGGCTGACACTGTTGCGCGAAGATGCGGTGATCGGGCTCGTCTTCACCAGTTTCTTTGCGGCGGGACTGCTGCTGGTCTCGATCAACCCCACAGCCGTCAACCTCCAGGCCGTGATCTTCGGCAATGTCCTCGCCATCTCCGACGAGGACGTGGTGCAGGTCGTGATCATTGCCGGATTGTCGCTGGCCATCCTCGGGCTGCGCTGGAAGGACATGATGCTGGCCTTCTTCGACGAGAGCCATGCGCGCAGCGTCGGCATCAATCCGCTGCATCTGAGGGTGTTGTTCTTCGTGCTGCTCTCGGCCTGCACGGTCGCGGCGCTGCAAACCGTCGGCGCGATCCTTGTCATCGCCATGGTCGTGACGCCGGGCGCGACGGCCTACCTGCTCACCGACCGCTTTGGCCGCATGGTCTGGATCGCTGTCGCCATCGGCGCGGGATCCAGCGCCGTGGGAGCCTATGCCAGCTACTTTCTGGATGGCGCGACCGGCGGATTGATCGTGCTGTTGCAGACAGCGCTGTTCCTGGCCGCCTTCGTGTTTGCGCCCAAACATGGCCGCCTTGCCGCGCGGCGGGCCGCACGCGGTGTGCCGGCGGGCGAGGTGGCGCCATGACTTCGCTCGGTGCCTTCGTGCTCGATCCCTTCGTCCACGGCTTCATGCAGCGCGGATTGGTGGTGGCCGTGCTCGTGGGCACGGTCTGTGCGCTGCTGTCCTGCTACCTTGTGCTCAAGGGCTGGTCGCTGATGGGCGACGCGGTCTCGCATGCCGTGCTGCCGGGCATCGTGCTGGCGCAGATGCTCGCTCTTCCGGCGGTGATCGGTGCCTTTGCCGCCGGTCTCGCCTGCGCGCTGGCCACCGGCTACCTGCGCGACAACAGCCGGGTGAAGGAGGATGCGGTGATGGCCATCGTCTTCTCGGGCATGTTCGCGCTGGGGCTCGTGATGTTCGCGCGCGGCGGGGGCGGGCAGCATCTGATGCACATCCTGTTCGGCAACATGCTGGGCGTGCGCTGGAGCGATGTGGCCGAGACCGCGCTGATCGCTGTGCCGGTGACGGTGCTGGTGCTGGCGAAGCGGCGGGATCTGATGCTGTATTGCTTCGATCCGGCACATGCCCGCGCCATCGGGCTGCCGGTGCCATGGCTGCACTACGGGCTGCTGATCCTGCTGGCGTTGACCATCGTGGCGGCCCTGAAGGCCGTCGGCATCATTCTGGTGATCGCGATGCTGATCGCGCCGGGATGCATTGGCTCGCTGCTCACCCGGCGCTTCGATGCGATGTTGATGGTTGCCGTGCTGGCTGCGGTGTTCTCGTGCATCACCGGCACGATTCTCAGTTTCCATCTCGATGCCGCGACCGGCCCGACCATTGTGGTGGTGCAGGCGCTGGTGTTCTGCGCGGCGCTGGGCTGGCGGGTTGTGTCTGCGCGCTTCGGTGCGGAAGGCAGCGCTGCGTCGCCCTGAGGAGGGCTCAGTCGTCGTCGGAAATCCCGCGCCAGGCAGCGCCATCGAGATCCTCGAACTGGCGGTTGCGCAGTGACCAGAAGAAGGCCAGGAGGCCGAGCAGCCCCATGCCGAGGGCCAGCGGCATCAGCACGATCAGCACATCCATAGCGCAGCTCCCGTTCCTGAGTTTCTTGGCGGTGCCGAAGCAAAGCCGCCCGGCTGCAAGGTGAACACCAAGGTGAACACCAAGGTGAACAATCTTGGCACGTCAGCCCCGTGCACGCAGCGCGTTGAGCGTGACAATGATCGACGAACCCGACATGGCCAGTGCCGCGACCAGCGGTGTGGCGTGGCCGGCAATGGCGATCGGCACGGCAATGGCGTTGTAGATGACCGCCAGCCACAGGTTCTCGATCATGATCCGCCGCGCCCTGCGCGAGATGCGGATGGCATCCACGACCGGGCCAAGCCTGTCGCCGAGGAACACGGCATCCGCCGCGTTCTGGGTGAGGTGGGCCGCGCTGGCAGGTGACATCGAGACATTCGCCGCAGCCAGTGCCGGCGCATCGTTGATGCCGTCGCCGACCATCAGCACCTTGTGCCCCTCGGCGCGCAGGGCTTCGATGGCGGCAATCTTGCCGGCGGGCTTGAGATCCGCCGTTCCGTGTTCGATGCCGAGTGCGGCAGAAGCCTTGGCCACAGGGGCAGGGCGGTCACCTGACAGGATCGACAGGTTGAGGCCAAGTCCGCGCAGGGCCGCCATGGCTTCGACCGCGTCGGGCCTCAGCGCCTGGGCGATGGCGAAGACCACAATGTGCTGAGCCCGCCGATAGGTGATGAACGAAGCATCGGGGTAGCGTTCCGCCAGGGAGGCGGTCATGGCCGCGATGGCCGCGTCCGCACGGGCATCGCCGCCACAATGGGCCGCGCTGCCAAGCCTGATCCGGTCTCCTGCGTGCTGCGCTTCCAGCCCGAAGCCGGGCCGCTCGGTGACCCCTTGCAGCGGATCGTTGGCCTTCGCGGATCTTGCCAGCACGGTGGCGAGCGGGTGGGTGCTCGACAGGGCCAGGCGGCCGGCGAGGTGCAGGTCGCACAGCCCGATCTCGGCGGCGTTGGCGATGCTCGCGGTCGGCAAGGTCAGCGTGCCGGTCTTGTCGAAGACGACGGTGTCGATCGCGGCGAGACGCTCCAGCGCATCGCCACTGCCGAGCAGGACACCGCGGCGGAACAGGGCGCCGGCGGCCACAACCTGAACCGCCGGTATGGCAAGGCCGAGCGCGCAGGGGCAGGTGATGATCAGCACCGTGATCGCGATGACCAGCGCCGGTTGCCAGCCGAGGCCGAACAGCATCCAGCCGATGAAGGTGGACGCCGCGATGACATGCACGACAGGCGCATAGAGCCGAGCCGCGCGGTCGGCGAGCTGGACATAGGCGGAGCGGCTTTCGGTGGCGCGGGCCAGAAGCTTTTCGACCTCGTCGAGCAAGGTGCCCTCGCTGGCGCGGGCCACCCGGATGCGCAGAGCGCCGGTGATGTTGAGTGTGCCGGCATAGACCGACGAGCCGATATCGACCGGCTGGTGGCGGGTTTCGCCGGTAACGAGGCTCTGGTCGATCTCCGACCGGCCAGCCTCGATGACGCCATCGACCGAGACGCGCTGGCCGGGACGAACCAGAACCAGATCGCCTGCGGCCACTGCCGAGATCGGCACCTCGGACAGCTCGTGCTCACCGATGAACTTGACGGCGGTTTCCGAACGCAGGGCGGCAAGATGGCCAGCCGTATCACGCGTGCGCCGCCGCATGGCCTGGTCGAGATAGCGACCGATCAGCAGGAAGAACAGCAGCATCACGACGCCGTCGAAATAGGCATGCTCGCCCGAATTCAGCGTCTCGAACACGGACATGGCGAGAGCCAGCACCACGCCGAGCGTGATCGGCACATCCATGTTCACGGCACCGGCCCTGAGCGCCCGCATGGCGCTCTCATAGAAGGGGCGGCCCGCATAGGCTGCCGTTGGCAAGGCGATCAACGCCGATATCCAGTGGAACAGATCCCGCATTTCCGCCGGCATCTGGGTCTCATGGCCTGACCAGACCGACACCGAGAACAGCATGACGTTCATCGCTGCGAACGCAGCCACGCCCATGCAGAGCAGCAGGCGGCGTTCCTCGCGCGCTTCGGCGCTCTCGATCTTGTCGGTGGCGAACGGGTAGGCCCGGAACCCCATCTCGTCGAGGCGGCTGATGACGCCTTGCGGATTCTCGCGCCCATCCTGCCAGGATACGGTGACGCGCTTGCTGGCAAGGTTGACACGGGCCGAAACGAGGCCGGGCTCAGTCTTGAGGCCCTTTTCGATGGTGGTCATGCAGCCGGCGCACTGGATGCCGTCGACAGCCAGATCGATGGCGGCGAGACCATCCTTGTGACGCACGAAACTGGTGAAATCGGTGGCGAGGCTGGTCATGAGGAGAGTGTCCGCTCAGATTCGGGTGCGGTTGCGGCTCTGGTAAAGGCGTATTCCGTCCCGGCTGGCGGTGATGACGACGTCCCATGCGCCGCGTCCAAGATCACCAACCTGCGCACTGTAGGTGCCAGGCGCCATCGCCTGCAGCGATGCCGAGCGGTCAAGCTGCCGGCTCGTCGGATGCAGGATCTGCACGTCCACAGTGAGCCCGGTGATTGCAGCGCCTGCCTTGTCGGTGAAGACCACAACGGCCTGCGTGCCCGACGCGTTGCCGGCCAGCTGCGCATCAATGCGCCAGCCACGTGCGGCCTGGGCCTCGGCAGCCTGGATCTCGCCATTGTAGCGCTGGCTGACGTCATAGCCGTTCCGGCCGGCATCCAGCCCCGGCATGGTCGAGATGGCAGCGAACATCATGTATCCGTTGACCGCCGCAATGACGAGGAAGAACGTCACGAAGCTGAGCAGCACATGCTTGCCCGTGAGCACGAAGGAGGATGCTGGCACCGGCGAGGCCCCGGCGGGGCTGGCAGGCAAAAGGTCCACAGGCATGACAAAGGCTCCACAACAGCTCATTCGACGTCTCCGCCAGGTGCCGGCCCGCAAGGGCCGGCGGCTTTCCATCACGGCGCGAAGAAATTCTCCGCGATGGTCACAGTCTCCCCTGCGAACAGGTCTGATGCCTTGATCCGGATCATGTTTGTCCCGCTTTGCAGGGAGCTGCGCGGAATGGTCACGAGCACCCGGATTTCCCGGGTCGTATCCGGATCGACGCTGACAATCGGCCGCCAGTCGCTGGTGGGCGTCGCGCCCTGCACGTCCATGGCAACGCTGGTCGGGCCATCGATGGTGAGCGCGATCTGTCTGCTTTCGGAGCGCTTGTTGATCAGGCGCACAGTGTAGGTGTTGCGGATCGAGCCATCGCGCAGGGTGACGAACAGCGGCGTCCGGTCATGGATCAGGTTCATGCCGAGGAAAGCGCGGGTCGCAAGCTGGTAGACCATCGCCCCGCCCACGAGCGCGATGATGGCAGCATACAGGATGGTGCGAGCCCGGATCGGCTTGTAGGTCGGCGTCTGGCCGACCTCGCGCGCCATGATCGCCTCGTCGGTGTCATAGGCGATGAGGCGGGTGGGACGGCCGATCTTGGTCATCACCGTGTCGCAGGCGTCGATGCAAAGCCCGCACTGGATGCAGCCGAGTTGCGAGCCCTGGCGAATGTCCACGCCGGTCGGGCAGACCGCCACGCACTGGTGGCAGTCGATGCAGTCGCCTGCCGGCTGCTCCGCCTCGCGGGCACGCTTGGCGTCCTTGACCGACATGCGTGGTTCGCCGCGATCGTAGCGATACGAGACGTTCAGCGCGTGCTCGTCCGTCAGGGCAGCCTGGATGCGAGGCCACGGGCACATGTGCAGGCAGACCTGCTCGCGCAGATGGCCGGCAAGGATGTAGGTGGTGGTGGTGAGGATGGCGATCCACATGTACGCAGTAAACGGTGCCTGCAAGGTGGCCAGATCGCGCACAAGCGTCGGCGCGTCGGCGAAGTAGAGCACCCAGGCCCCGCCGGTCCACCAGGCGATCATCAACCAGACAAAGTGCTTGCCGGCCTTGCGGGCGACCTTGTCCGCCGTCCACGGAGCGTCGTCGAGCTTGATCCGGTCGCGCCGGTCGCCCTCGAAGAAGCGCTCGACCCTCAGGAAGAGGTCGGTCCAGACGGTCTGCGGGCACAGGTAGCCGCACCAGACCCGGCCCGCCAGCGCGTTCATCAGGAACAGGATGATGGCCGCCAGGATGAGCAGGCCGGTGAAGTAATAGACCTCCTGCGGCCACAGCTCGATGAAGAAAAAGTAGAACCGGCGACGCTCGAAATCGACCAGAACCGCCTGATCGGGCAGGTTCGGTCCGCGATCCCAGCGCACGAAGGGCAGCAGGTAATAGATCGCCATTCCGACGATCAGCAGGCCCCACTTGATGCGGCGATATGTGCCGCTGACCTTCTGGGGATAGACCTTCGGCGTCGGTGCGAACAGCGGGATGTCATCATCGTCGGTGTAGGGCACTGGCGCCGAAGGCTGGGTCACTGGCCGCCTCCGAGGCTGCCGACATAGACGGTCAGCGCCTTGATGGTGACCGGATCAAGACGGCCCGACCAAGACGGCATCGCTCCTGCGCGCCCATTGACGAGACCTTCGGTCATGGCCGCGCGGGAGTTGCCATAGAGCCAGATGGCGTCGGTCAGGCTGGGAGCGCCAAGCTCCTGGTTGCCCTTGCCCTCGTCGCCGTGACAGCTGGCACAGTTGGCCGCAAAGACCTCCTTGCCCTTGGCGAGGTTGGCGGACTTCTCCACATCGAGACCGGCCAGCGAGCGGACGTACTCGACGGTTTCGGCAATCTCGTCGCGCTTGAGCATCCCGGTCCGGCCAAAGGCAGGCATGTTGCCGACGCGGGTGTCGGGGCTCTGCTCCCAGCGGATGCCATGCAGGATGGTCTGCTGGATCTGCTCGGGCTTGCCGCCCCAGATCCAGTCATCATCGGCGAGGTTGGGATAGCCGACGAAGCCCATGCCGCCTGCACCGTGGCAGCCCATGCAGTTGTCACCGAAGGCGGCCTTGCCGCGGGCGAGCGCGATGCGGTTCAGGTCCGGATTGGCCTTGATCTGCTCGAAGCTGGCATCGGCGAGGCCGGCGGCCTGGATGGTGCGCTGGGTCTCGAGCTTGGCGAGTTCCACCTGCACGGCCGCGCGGTTGGTATAGCCGAGCAGGCCGGCCGTGTGCGAGCTGATCAGCGGAATGGCCGGATAGACCACCATGTAGCCGATCGCCCAGACGATGGTTGCATAGAAGGTCCACAGCCACCAGCGCGGAAGCGGGTTGTTGAGTTCCTTGATGCCGTCCCATTCGTGGCCGGTCGTGGAAATGCCCGTGAGGCGGTCCACTTCGGGTTGGGTGTGCTTGTCGTCAGCCATGGGATCAGTCCTCATTCAGCGGCATGGAAGCGGCGCGGTCGAAGCGCGCCCGATTGCTTGGCCAGAGTGCGTAGACGCACACGCAGGCGAAGATGCCGACGAAGTAGACGAGCCCGACGGACTGGGCGATGCCGGCAAGGTAGGCGTATGTGTTGGCCATCATCTCACCTCAGGTTGGCTTTGTTGTCGTAGAGCTTGAAGTCCACCATCGTGCCAAGAACCTGAAGGTAGGCGATCAGGGCATCGGCTTCGGTGACGCGTTTCGGATCGCCCGCAAAAGAGCGGATGATGGCCTTGGGGTAGCGCTTCTCGACATCGGCAGCACCGGGGTCTTCGGGGTTGATCTGGGCGCGCAGGTCTGCCTCAGCGTTGAGGATCATTTCGTCGGTGTAGGGCACGCCGGAGAGACGGTTGACCTTCATGTCGATGGCGATGTCGTTGTACTTCAGGTCGGTTGTCGCCAGCCAGGGATAGGCGGGCATGATCGACAGAGGGACCACGGAGCGCGGATCGTTGAGGTGGCGCAGTTGCCACTCATCCGAATACTTGCCGCCGACGCGGGCGAGATCGGGGCCGGTGCGCTTTGATCCCCACTGGAAGGGCTTGTCGTACATGCTCTCTGCCGCCAGCGAGTAATGTCCATAGCGCTCGACCTCGTCACGCAGCGGCCTGATCATCTGGCTGTGGCAGTTGTAGCAACCCTCGCGGACATAGATGGCGCGTCCGGCCAGTTCGAGCGGCGAATAGGGGCGAACCCCCTTCACCCTCTCGATCGTGCTTTGCAGGTAGAAGAGCGGCGCGATCTCGACGAGCCCGCCGATCGAGATCACGAACAGCACGCCCAGGATCAGGAATATCGAGTTGGTCTCGAAGATCTTGTGCCTGGCCCAGAGCGAGGTCTTGCGGGGAACAGTTGCAGGTATTTCGGTCATGAAAGAGTCCTCGCCTTTCAGCGGGTTGCGGGGAGGGCGTCGCCGAGGCTCGCTTCGCGCGCCTCGGGTGCGCCACGCACCGTCATCCAGAGGTTGTAGGCCATGATCAGGGCACCGGCGAGGAACAGGCCTCCGCCCAGGGCACGGATCACGTAGAAGGGTTTCATGGCGGCGACCGTCTCGATGAACGAGTATTCGAGGAAGCCGAGCGGGGTGTAGGCGCGCCACATCAGGCCCTGAAGGATGCCGGAGACCCACATTGCCGTGATGTAGAGCACGATGCCGAGGGTCGAGATCCAGAAGTGCCAGTTGACCAGGCGGTCGGAGTAGAGCGACTTCTTGTTCCAAAGCCAGGGTACGAGGCAGTAGATCGCGCCGAAGGAGATGTAGCCGACCCAGCCGAGCGCGCCGGAGTGCACATGGCCGATGGTCCAGTCGGTGTAGTGGCTCAGCGAGTTCACCGCCTTGATCGACATAAGCGGGCCTTCGAAGGTCGACATGCCATAGAAGGCGACCGACACGACCATCATGCGCAGCACAGGGTCGGTGCGCAGCTTGTCCCAGGCGCCCGAGAGCGTCAGCAGGCCGTTGATCATGCCGCCCCAGGAGGGCATCCACAGCATGATCGAGAAGGTCATGCCGAGGGTCTGAGCCCAGTCGGGCAGGGCGGTGTAGTGCAGGTGGTGCGGACCTGCCCAGATATAGAGGAAGATCAGCGCCCAGAAGTGGATGATCGACAGCCGGTAGGAGTAGATCGGCCGCTCGGCCCGCTTGGGGATGAAATAGTACATGATGGCGAGGAAGCCGGCGGTCAGGAAGAAGCCCACCGCGTTGTGGCCATACCACCACTGGAACATCGCATCCTGCACGCCTGACCAGACGATGTAGCTCTTGGGCGAGAAGATCGAGACCGGAATGGTCGCGTTGTTGCCCAGATGCAGCACGGCGATGGTGACGATGAAGGCGAGGTAGAACCAGTTGGCCACATAGATATGCGGCTCCTTGCGCTTCCAGAGGGTGGCCAGAAAGACGAGCAGGTAGACTACCCAGACCACGGTCAGCCACAGGTCGGCATACCATTCCGGCTCGGCGTATTCCTTGCCCTGCGTTATGCCGAGCAGATAGCCGGTGCCGGCGATGACGATGAACAGGTTGTAGCCGAGGGTCACGAACCAGGGCGCGATGTCGCCGGCCAGGCGCGCACGGGAGGTCTTCTGAACGACATAGAACGATGTGGCGAGAAGCACGTTGCCGCCGAAGGCGAAGATCACTGCCGAGGTGTGCAGCGGGCGCAGCCGGCCGAAGCTGATCCAGGGAAGTTCGAAGTTGAACACCGGGAAGGCCAGCTGCAAAGCGATGATGAGGCCGACCGTGAAACCGGCAATGCCCCAGACCATCGCTGCGATGGTGGCGAACTTGACCGGGCCCATGTTGTAGTTGGGCTTTCCGTCGATCTCCTGGGGGATTGCGACCGGCCCGCGGCTGGTGGCGTTGTCGAAGACCTTGAAACAGGCCCAGCCACTGGCGATGGCGAAGACCAGCGCGTGGAAGGCATAGGCGGGATACTCGGTCTTGCCGGCAATGATCAGGGTGAGCAGGGCGAGTGCGCCAAACGCGATGCCGGCCCCCAGATCAGTGCTCTTCAGTTGTGGTGCGGGAAGTGTAGCTGCCATCTGCCCCTCATGCGTGTTCGCGGACACCGGTTCGGAACGGAAAGGCATCCTGTCTCGACTAGCCTTGTCGGCTCCGGGCGATGCTGGTGTTGATCCAGGTCAAGCACGGTGGCACTTCAGGCCCCGGAAACCTTGGTGCAAGGTCGCCTCCCGCCACCGCATCCGGAGCATCCCCAGGGCCAACTATGTGTCACACCGGTGTTGCAGGCTCATGCGGACTTGCGCATGATGCCTGCAATTCAATCGTTTCATTCGAGCTTTCAAAGGTTTGAGATGTCCCGTCCGATCGAGGTCATCAGAAGCAGCGAGGAGCGCTTCTCCAAGATCGTGGCCATGTCGGCCGATGCGATCATCTGCATCGATTCAAGCCAGAGCATCACGCTGTTCAACGAAGGCGCGGAGCGCACCTTCGGCTATGATGCCACGGAGGTCCTTGGCCGCCGGCTTGACCTGCTGCTTCCCCTGCGCTTTCGTGCCGGCCATGGCGATCATGTCAGTGGATTCGCCCGCGGCGGCCCTGCGTCGCGCCATATGGCCGACCGGCAGGCCGTCTTTGCGCTTCGCAAGAATGGCGAGGAGTTCCCGGCCGATGCCAGCATCAGCAAGATCATGGTCGGTGAGGAAGCCGTCTATACGGTCGTGCTGCGCGATGTCAGCGACCGGGTCCAGCGCGAGACCGAGCGGCAGCTCGAAGCCCAGCGCCTGCGCCTTGCCATGGATGCGGGCCGGCTCGGAGCCTTCGAGCATGACCAGCGGACCGACACGGTGCGCCTGCTCGGCCATGCCGCCGCGATTCTCGGCCTTCAGGCGACGCAGATCGATATCGACACGTGGTTCGAACTCATCCATCCGGACGATTCCGGCCGCGTGGCCGACAGCATCCGCCAAGCCGCCTCGGGCCAGCATCAGGTCGAGATCGAATACCGCATCAGGCGCACCGATGGCGCGCGCCGCTGGGTCAGGGCCATCGCCTCGCGCGGTGGCCAGAGCGGGCCTTGGCCCAATCTGTTCGGAACAATCCAGGACATCACCGAGCAGAAGGCGCTCCAGCAACTGCTTGAAGAGCGCGTGGCGGAGCGGACTGCAGCGCTGGAGGCGGAAATCATGCAGCGGGAGCAGGCCCAGGGCACGCTGGTCAGGGTGCAGCGCATGGAGGCCTACGGCCAGCTCACCGGCGGTATCGCGCACGACTTCAACAACCTGCTGACGGTGATCGGCGGCAACATGGAACTGGTTGCGGAAAACATTGCCGACCCGCGGCTGGCCCGGATGCTGAAGCGCGCCACCGATGCTGTTGACATGGGCTCGCGCCTGACGCGGCGGCTGCTGAGCTTCGCCCGGCGCAGCCGGCTTGAGCCCGAAGTCCTCAACCTCAACGAACAGGTCGTCGGTGTGATCGACCTGCTGCGCCGGACCATCGGCGAAAGCATCGCGATCTCGTCTGATCTTGCCCCCGATCTCGGGCAGGTTCGGGCCGATGCCAGCGAGATTGAGAATGCCATCCTCAATCTGGCGATCAACGCGCGTGATGCGATGCCCGGAGGCGGGCAACTGGTGATCGAGACCGCCAACGTGCTGATCGACGCTGGCTTTCGCGCCGCGATGCAGATCGATGCCATCGCGCCTGGGCCGTATGTCCGGCTCTCTGTGTCCGACACCGGCACGGGCATGCCGCCGGAGGTGCTGTCACGGGCCTTCGAGCCGTTCTTTACAACCAAGGAGCCGGGGCGCGGCACCGGCCTTGGCCTGGCCAGCATCTATGGCTTCGCGCGCCAGTCCAATGGTGGGGCTACCATCGACAGCGAAGTGGGGCGCGGCACAACGATCCATCTGTATCTGCCGCAGGTCGGACCAGGCGAGGAGGCGGTGGCGCGTCATGACGAGGGCGGACAGACACGGGCACTGCCCGGCACGAGCGTGCTGGTCGTCGAGGACAATCCGGATGTGCGGGATGTGGCGATCGCGCGGCTGCAACGGCTCGGCTACGGCGTGCTCGCCTGCGACAACGGCCCGGCTGCCATCGCCTTGCTGCAAGGCAAGGAGCGAATCGATCTGGTGTTCAGCGACATCATGATGGCCGGCGGCATGTCGGGGCACGATGTCGCGCGCTGGGTCACCGAGCATCGTCCGGGCCTGCCGGTGCTGCTGACATCGGGCTTTGCCGACAAGGTGGCGGACGCTCCGGCGGCGGACACCCCGCCCCACAAGGTGCTGCGCAAGCCCTATTCCACTGCGGAGCTGGCCCGCGCCCTTGCCGATGTCCTGACTTGATTGAGGCCAGGATGCCCGATGCGGGGCAGGCCGGTGGGTACGCCCGTCAGGCTGGCTCGACCGGACATGACAACATGTAACCGACGCCGCGCACCGTCTTGACCAGGCGGGGCGCTGCAGGGTCCGGCTCGATCTTGCGCCTAAGCCGCGAGACCATCGCATCGATGGAGCGGTCAAAAGGGGTCCAGTCATGGCCCTTGAGCACATCCATGATCGTGTCGCGCGAGAGCACGCGCTGGGGCCTGAGCACAAGGGCCTCCAACAGGTTGAACTCAGCCGTCGTCAGGTCCAGTGTCGCCTTGTCCGGCCCGGTCAGCTCGCGGCTGGCCAGGTCGAGCGTCCAGCCGGCGAACCTCACCCGGCTGCTGGCTCCGGATGGGGGAATGGCCGGCGTTGCGGAGGCCTTCGCAGGGCCTTCGGCAGCCAGACCGGGCGCGGATGACGCTATCGCTTGCACCGGCTGCTGCCGCCGCAGGACCGCGCGGATGCGGGCTACCACCTCGCGCGGGTGAAAGGGTTTGGTGATGTAGTCGTCCGCCCCCAGTTCAAGCCCGACGACCTTGTCGATCGTATCACCCTTGCCACTGATCATGACGATGGGCACGTCGTGGCTGACCCTGATCTGCCGTGCCAGCACCAGGCCGTTCTCGCCACCGAGCATCAGGTCGAGTGTGACCAGATCGATGCTGTCGGCTGCCAGCACGGCGGCCATGGCGCGGCTGTCGGCGGCCTCGGACACGCGGAATCCGTCCAGTTCGAGGCAATCGCGCAGGAGCTCGCGCACGGCCTCGTCATCATCGACCACAAGGATATGGGGTGATTCCGGCATCAGCCTTCAGACTTTGACGATACAGCTTGGCGATGGTTGCGACAGCACGCGATCACGATCAAGGGATCGAACGGACGAAGGCTGTTACACACTGTCACACGACCGCACACAATGTTGATCCTCCGTCGCATCCCGGTGGGTTGAACCGTTTAATTTGATCCTCGTCAACCCGACGCGCACAAGACGAGGAGACGCCACGATGATCAACATTGCTCCACACAGCTTCCATGATGCCACTGCCATCAAGCTGCCACAGCCTGCCATGGCGATCGCACCGATGCTGGCAGCCAAGGGTCTGCATTCCTCCGCCATCCGCAAGGTGGCCTGCAACGAGACCTTGTGGTGCGAGGGCGACGAACGGTCCCATATCTTCGTGGTGCGCACCGGTGCGGTCTGCCTGTCGCGGACCTTGCCCAATGGCCGGCGCATCGTGCTCGATTTCGCCTATCCGGGCGACATCATCGGCCTTGGGGCCGACACGCAGCCCTGCGATGCCCACACGGTGCAACTGACGCGGCTTGAAGCCATCCCGGTCGCCGCCTTCAAGCGCGCCGTGGCCGAGGACCCGGAATTCGGAAGGCAGGCCTCGATCCAGGTCACCAATGCGCTGAGCGCGGCCTACCAGCATGTGGTGGTCATCTCCAAGCTGTCGGCCAACGAACGGCTGGCCAGCTTCCTGATGGCGCTGTCGCGCCGCAACGAGGCCCACGGCCTCAGCGGGGCAAGCGTTGTGTTGCCGATGAAGCGGCTCGACATCGCCGACTTCCTCGGCCTGACGATCGAGACCGTGAGCCGTACCTTCACGCGATTCCGCGAGGCCGGGCTGATTGCGATGGATCAACACAACGTCGTGATTTTCCGCGATCTTGCCAAGCTCAGGGCATTGGCTGCGGGCGAAGGCGAGCATGATTGAAGCCGTATGCGAGACCGGTGCCACAGGTTCCGTATCCAGAATCCGACAACGGGCGGATGAAGCGATGGACGACGCCAAGCAGTTGTTCAGGATCGTGATCGGCGCCTTCATGAGGGCTGATCTGGCTGCATCCGCCACACGTGACCTGCACGACGACGGTCTGGCGGCTACGCAGGTCTGCGTGATCGGTGCCGCGGCGCTGCCAGGATCACCTGCAGGTGATCCTGCACGTGATCCTGCACGTGATCCTGCACGCTGCACGGAGCAGCGCCGGTTTGCCGGACAGATGGTCGAGGTCACGGCCCCCGAGTTGTTCGACCGGGTCTGGCATGAAGCCGCCCAGGTTTCATCCAGCGACGCTGGCAAGACACTGGCACCCTGGATGACGCCTGGCCAGTCGAAGGCGATTCTCGACAGCCTTCGGAGCGGCGCGCTGGTGCTGCTGGTCAGTGCCTCCACCGCCACCGAGCAGGTCCGAGCCTCGCGAATCCAGCTCAACCATCACCCGTCGATGGTGCAGGCCTACAGCTTCATGGCCTGAGGCGGCCTTTGGCCCCGCGTGTATTCCAGGCCTGCGAAGGCATGCCGGGTTCCGGGAAGGTCCAGGGCTGGCTCGTGGCCCGGTTCGCCCGATAATCGGCGATCTCGGCGGTGTGGCGCAATGTCAGGTCGATATCATCCCAGCCGTTGAGCAGTTGCAGCCGGCGCACGGGATCGATCACGAAAGTGAAGCGCTGTCCGTGGTGCTCCGTGGTGTTCGTCCCGGTCACCGTGATGGACAGAGCCTCCAGATTGACCGTGAGGCTGCCACCATCGGCGAGCAACCCGAGCAGGGTCTCGGCATCGGCTTCGCTGACCTGTGCCGGCAGCAGCCCGTTCTTCACCGCATTCGAGGCGAAGATGTCGCCGAAAGACGGGGCGATGACGCAGGCGATGCCGTAATCCCACAGCGCGTAGACCGCCGCCTCGCGCGACGAGCCGGTGCCGAAATTGCGGCGCGCGATCAGGATGCGGGCGCCGGCATGGCGTGGGTCGTCGAGCGGGATCGCCGGGCGCGGCGTGCCGTCCTCGGCAAAGCGCAGGTCGTGCAGCAGGAAGCCGCCATAGCCCTGCGCGCGTGACCGCTTCATGAAGCGCGCCGGGATCAACTGGTCGGTGTCGACATTGGCGAGGCCCAGCGGGCAGGCAGGTGCGGTCAGCGTGGTGAACGATTGCATGGCTCAGCCCTCCAGAGGCGGCAAGTCGCGCACGTCGGTCAGCCTGCCGGTGACGGCAGCTGCCGCGACCATGGCCGGCGACATCAGGTGCGTGCGGGCACCCAGCCCCTGGCGCCCCCTGAAGTTGCGGTTGGTGGTCGAGGCACAGCGCTCACCGGAGGCGACCAGATCGCCGTTCATGCCCACACACATCGAGCAGCCTGAGTCAGCCCAGGTCAGCCCGGCAGCGATGAAGATGCGGTCGAGACCCTCCGCCTCGGCCTGTCGCTTGACCAGGCTGGAGCCAGGCGAGACCAGGCCCGGCACCAGGGCTTTGCGCCCGCGCAGGACCGCGGCTGCCGCGCGCAAGTCCTCAAGGCGGGCATTGGTGCACGAACCGATGAAGATGCGGTCGATGGCGATCTCTCCCAGCGGTACGCCCGGCATGAGCCCCATGTAGCCCAGTGCCTCGACAATGTAGGCCCGGCGTGCCGCATCGGCGGGCATCGCCGCCGGATCAGGCACGCGGCCCGTGATCGGCAGGGCATCCTCGGGGCTGGTGCCCCAGGTTACGGTGGGTGCGACCGCGTTGCCATCGATGAAGATGTCGCGGTCAAATTCCGCATCCGGGTCGCCGGCCAGTGCCAGCCAGCGGGCCCGGGCCTCGGCAAGGGCCGCGCCCGAAGGAGCGCGCGGCCGGCCGGCAAGCCAGGCGAAGGTGGTCTCGTCCGGTGCCACCATCGCACAGCGCGCGCCGGCTTCGATCGACATGTTGCACAAGGTCAGGCGACCTTCCATTGACAGGGCGGAGATGACCGGACCGGCATATTCGAGGGCATGGCCCTGCGCGCCGTTGGTGCCGATGCTCGCGATGACATGCAGCGCAAGATCCTTGGCGCTGACATGGGGCCCAAGGCGGCCCGACACCGAGATGCGCATGCGTTTGGGCTTCCGCTGCCACAATGTCTGCGTCATCAGCACATGCGCTACCTCGGATGCGCCAATGCCGAAGGCATAGGACCCGAAGGCCCCGTGCGTCGAGGTGTGGCTGTCGCCGCAGACGATCAGCAGGCCAGGCAGTGTCAGCCCCTGCTCGGGACCGACGACATGGACGATGCCCTGCGCCGGATCATCCAGCCCGAACAACCGGAACCCATGCCGCGCGGCGTTGCCCGAAAGACGCTCGACCATGCCGGCCACTTCCGGATCGGCGATCACGGGCCGGCCGCGCGTCGGCACATAGTGGTCGGCGACGCCGAAGGTGAGACCGGGCTCGGCGACAGCAGCCCCGCGCTCGTCGAGCTTGCGGAAGGCGTGGTGCGAACCCTCATGCACGAAGTGCCGGTCGACCCAGAGCAGGGTCTCGCCATCCTCGCGCTCGGTGATGACATGCTCGTCCCAGAGCTTGTCGAAGAGGGTGCGGGGCGCTGTGCTCATGCGGCCTCGATCTCGGCGAACATCGCGGCGATCGTAGCGATCCGGCCGACCGGGCGCAGTGCGTCGATGGCCGTCTGGTGGACTTTCGGCGAGAAAGCCGCGCAGCCATCTTCCAGCACAATGGTCTCGATCTCGCGCACATGGGCGTCGCGCACCGTCGAGGCAACGCCGCCATTGGTGACGATGCCGCAGGCCAGCAGGCGGGTGATGCCGAGCTTCCGCACAAGCCACTCAAGTCGCGTCATGTAAAAGGCCGAATAGGCGACCTTTTCCACGGCGGCATCGACCGGCTGGAGTTCATCGACGGTGGCATTGCCCCATGAGCCAGGCGCGAAATCGCCCTTGCGCAGGAACGGCCGCAACTCCTTGAGGTGCGGCGCGATCAACGGCTCACCCGCCCGGCCGGGCACAAGCGTGAACTGCGTGGCGAGCACGAGGCCGCCCCGCGCCCGCAAGGCGTCGGCGAGAGGCCTGATCCTGGCCGGCAGCGCCGCGATCTCCGGGGCCGACTGGCCGCCGCGCGCGTAGGCCCCATCCGGATGGATGAAATCATTCTGCAGGTCGCAGACGAGCAGGGCCGTGTTGACGAGGTTCATGCCGGGGTTGCTCATCGGCTGCGCTCCACGATCAGGTTGCCGAATGCGTCGACACGGGCGCTCAGGCCGGGGTCGATCACGGTGGTGGCATCGGGCTGTTCGAGGATGGCGGGGCCTTCGACCTCGGCATCCACAGGCAAGGCCAGCCGGTCCCAGATCGAGGCCTCATGCCAGTCGCCATCGAACCAGACCTTGCGGCTGCCGCGTCGTGCCGCCTCTCGCGTTGAGTCCGCCGAAGGGGCCAACGCCTTGAGATCAAAGGGCGGACGCCTGCCGATGGCTGCCGTGCGCAGGTTCACGATGCGGACGGGAATGCCGGGCAACAGGCGCGAGAAGGCCGCAGCATAGGCACGCTCGAAGGCCTCGCGGATGATGGCTGGCGAGATGCCTGTGCTGGCTGTGCCAGCGAGGGTCACCGGCAGTGGCACCGCCACCGTGTGGGTCTGGCCCTGGTAGTGCATGTCGAGTTCGTAGGTGATGTCGATCCGCTCCATGCTGAGCCCCGAGGCGGCCACCACGGCGTGGGCCTGCTGTCCTGCCTCGATCATGCGGGCATCGAGTGCTGCGGCATCCACGCTGTCCAGCATCAGGTTCACGGTCATGACCTGATCGTGGCGGATATCCGCCATGATGCAGCCCAGCGCCGAAGTGATGCCCGGATAGCGCGGTACGAGGGCGGATCTGAGGCCGACATCGCGGATCAGTGCACCGACATGCAAGGCACCTCCGCCGCCAAATGGCACGGCGGTGAAGCGCGCCGGATCATGGCCGCGCTCGATCGAGACCAGCCGGATCGCGCCGGCCATGCGGGCATTGGCGACACGGATGACGGCTTCCGCCGCAGCCTCCGCGCCGAGGCCCAGCGGCTCGCCGATGCTCTTGAGGATGGCTGCGCGCGCCGCCTCGACATCGAGCCGGGCGAGCTTGCCGCCAATCGGCTTGTCGGCATTGATCCGGCCCAGAACGATGTTGGCATCTGTGAGGGTGGGGCGGGTATTGCCCTGGCTGTAGGCGACAGGCCCAGGCCGCGAGCCGGCGCTTTCCGGCCCGACAGCCAGCATGCCGCCAGCATCGACATGGGCGATGGAGCCGCCGCCAGCGCCGATGGTGGTGATCTCGATCATGGGGGTGCGGACAACCATGCCGAAATCGATGGTGGTCTGGGCCGCGAGCGAGGCCTCGCCACCGGCCACCAGCGAGACGTCGAACGAGGTGCCGCCCAGATCGGCCGTGACGATGTCAGGATAGCCGGCGGCTCCGGCAATGGCTGCAGCTGCAATCACGCCGGCAGCCGGTCCTGACAGGGCGGTGCGGACCGGGAACTTGCGCGCCGTCGCCGTCGACATCACCCCGCCATTGGACTGGACGATGTGGAACGAGCCGGCAAAGGCCTCCGCCTCAAGGCCCGCCTCCAGCCTTGTCAGGTAGCTGGCGACCACCGGTTGGAGGTAGGCGTTGAGGGCGGTGGTCGAGGTGCGCTCGAACTCGCGGATTTCCGGGAGGATCTGGGCCGAGTGCGCCACATGGGGATTGGGCCAGACCGCTCTTGCGGCATCATAGGCGGCGCGCTCGTTGGCGGGGTTGGCATAGGCGTTGATGAAGACGATGGCGAGGGCTTCCGCGCCAGCGTCCAGCAGCCTGCGGCAGGCTGCCTCGACCGCCGCGAGATCGACGGCGGTGCGGATGGTGCCGTCGGCAAGCGTGCGTTCAGGCACTTCGAGGCGCATATCGCGGCTGGCGATCGGCGTGAAGTCTCCCCACAGGCCCCAGGTGTGCGGTCGGTCGCGGCGGCGCATTTCCAGCGCGTCGCGAAAACCGGGCGTGGTGATGAGGCCGATCCTGGCGCCCTTTCGTTCAAGCAGGGCGTTGGTTCCGACCGTGGTGCCGTGGATGATGGCCCCGAGCCCGGCAATCGACCCGAGCCTCTTCAGCCCCTCGATGAAGCCGACGGCCTCGTCGCCACGGTTGGAAGGGGCCTTGGCCGTGCGGAAGCTGCGGGTGGCTTCGTCAAAGAAGGCAAGATCGGTGAAAGTGCCGCCGACATCGACGCCGACAAGGGTGCGGTGCGGGCTCATGCTGCGCTGACCTTGGTCATGGTTGCTGCCGCGCCGGGCGAGACCAGTTCGTGCCGGATGTCGCGGGCGATGGCGTCTGGCGAACGTCTGGCGGGGTCACCCCAGCCGCCGCCACCGGGCGTTTCCAGCCTGAGGCGCTGGCCTTGCTTCAGCCGGACGCCGGTGACCTTCGATGCCATTGGCGCAGTGCGCGGGCCATCGTCGCTGTCCCAGGTGAAGGTGTTGAGTGCAGCAGGGCCACCGCCGCCGACGCCGAAGGGCGCATAGCGGCCGCGCTCGCCCAGCAGCGAGATGTCGGCACCGCCCGGTGAGAGGATCTCGATCTCGTAAACCGCTCCGAAGCCGCCACGATGCTCGCCAGCACCGGCGCTGTCGGGCCGCAAGGCCCACTGCGTGAACATCACAGGATAGGAGGCTTCGAGGATCTCGGCTGGCGGAATGGTGGCCGTGGAGATCGGGTTGTTGGCATGGTTGAGGCCATCCGAGAGCGGATTGCCGCCAAGCCCACCGCCGAAGAACGAGAACATCACCCAGCGTTCGCCACCAGGCCTGTGGCCGGCAATGGACAGCGCATTGATCGTGCCGAAGGGCGCTGCGGTGGCGCGGGCCGGGTCCGCCTTGGCCAGCGCACCGAAGACCACGCCGATCATGCGCAGGATGGTCTCGGTGTAGCCGGCGACCGGACGGGGCGCACTGACACCAAGGAACGTTGTTTCGGGAATGTCGAAGCTGATCGGGTTGAGGCAGCCGGCATTGGCCGGCACGGCGGTAAAGACGTGCTTCAGCGCGACATAGCAACAGGCGACGGCGGTGGACCGGGCGATGTTGACCGGCCCCCGGCAGGGCGGCGACGAGCGCGAGAAATCCAGCGTCATCGTGTCGCCCGCGATGGTCAGGTCGAGCGCGATGGTCAGCCGCTCATCAACGATGCCGTCATTGTCGAGATAATCCTCGAAGCTGTAGCGGCCATCGGGCAAGGCGGCGATGTTCTGGCGCATCAGCGCGTCGGCGCGGGCGGAGGCTGCGTCGAGGGCGGCCGTGACAACGTCGTCGCCATACTCGTCGATCAGGGCATGGAAACGCTTCTCACCGAGGTCGAGCGCGTTGAGCTGGCCGTTGAGGTCGCCCCAGTTGGAGCGCGGCAGGCGGGTGTTGGCCTGAAGGATGTCGACGATGTCCTGCTGGAGCACACCTGCTCTGAACAGCTTGACCGGCGGGATCAGCACGCCTTCCTGGAAGCATTCGGTGGCCTGCGGATTGTAGCCGCCCGGCACGTTGCCGCCGATGTCCAGCCAATGTCCGACCGAAGCGAGCCAGGCGAAGATTCGGCCTTGCCGGATGAGGGGCCGCACCAGCCTAAAGTCATTGAGGTGAGTGCCGCCGGCATACGGGTCATTGAAGATGAAGGTGTCGCCGGGCTCGATGCCGGCCCCCTCGGCCACCTTGTCGATCACCGCCTTGACCGCAAAAGCCATGGCCCCGACGAAGATCGGCAGGCCCTTTGCGCCCTGCACCAGCGTCGCGCCCGTGGTGGCATGATAAAGCCCGTGGCAGGCATCGCGCGCCTCGGCGATGATCGGGTTGAAGGCCGAGCGATAGAGCGTGGCGTCCATCTCGTCGGCAACCTGTTCGAGGCGGCCAGCGAGGATCGCGAAGGTGACGGGGTCGAGCGCGCTCATTGGCCTTCGCCTTCATAGGATTTGCCGAGCGCCAGCATCTCGCCGGTGCCAATGACCTCATTGAGGCTGCCAAAGTCGAACATCTGGTTGCGGAAGGCCGCGCTGGTGCCGTCTCGCACCAGTGTGGCGTAGAACGCCTGCGCCGTGCGGGCGATGGCGCGGACGATGCCACCGGGAAAGATGACCAGCGAGAAGCCGATGGCCTGCAATTCGGCGGTGGAGAGGATCGGCGTCTTGCCGCCCTCGACCATGTTCGCCATCAGCGGCAGGCGCTTGCCCAACGCGGCCACGACCTTGCCCAGTTCCTCCGCCGATCCGGGGGCCTCGACGAACAGCACGTCCGCGCCAGCCTCGGCATAAAGTGCTGCCCGGTCGATCGCGGCATTGAACCCCTCGACCGCGATAGCATCTGTGCGTGCAATGATCAGGGTGTCTGGGCTCTGGCGTGCGTCGACCGCTGCGCGCACCTTGCCCGCCATCTCGGACGGGCTGACCAACCGCTTCTCGGCAAGGTGGCCGCAGCGCTTGGGGTAGCTCTGGTCCTCGATCTGCAAGGCGTTGGCTCCGGCCCGTTCGAACAGGCGCACGGTGCGCTGCATGTTGAGGGCATTGCCGTAGCCATTGTCGGCATCGACGATCAGCGGCGTCGCCACGCGGTCACGGATCAGCGTGATGGTCTCGGCGACCTCGCTCATCGTCACGAGGCCAATGTCCGGCCGCCCGAGGCGCGTGTAGGCGAGGGCGGCACCGGACAGATACAACGTCTCAGCGCCTGCATCCGTGGCAAGGGCTGCGGTCAGCGGGTCATAGATGCCCGGCGCCAGCACGATGGGCGTTTGGGCGAGGCGAGATTTGAGGCTCATGACATCTCAGCGAGCTTGAGGATACTGGCAAGGGAGGGCGCTGAATCGAGATCGAGCACCGCGTCCAGAAGCTGGAGGGCGCGAGCGTGGCCGACAACCGGCGTGCTGCATTCCATGAATTTCTCATGCACCTCTGCGGCAGCGTAGGGGTCTTCGGTATCACCCTTGTTGGTCAATGCCTCGGCTTCGAAAGTGCGACCATCGGTCAGCACAAGCCTTACGCGCGCGGGGCGGAGAGCGGGCAATTGCGCCGTCAGCGAAACATCCTCATTGATGCTGATCCGGGTGGCAAGTTCGCGCGTCATGGCATCTTTGCGAGCCGGTTCGCGGAACGCGTCGAGCGTCGCCCCACCATTGACGATGTAGGTCGCCATCGAAAACGGCATCGAGAACTTCGCCGCCAGCATGTTGCCCGGTGCAGGGTGGTCGAGTTGGGCTGCCCAGACATACGTGTCGACGTTGATCGAGGCCACACTGGCCGGATCAAGCCTGCCACCCGCCTGGGCGATGATCCTGCCAAGGGCGTCGAGTGCGCCGTGGTTGTAACGGCATGCGGCATGCCGCTTGAAATAGTTGCGCGCGATCTCCCAGCGGTTGCCGAGTTCCGCAACCATCTCGCCGGGTCGCCAGTCGTCTGCAGCTATTCCGCCATAGACCGAGCCTACGCCGTCCACTTCACCGGTGAAGCCGCTGCTGACGAGATCCCACGCCATCAAGCCAATCATGTTGGAGAAGCCGGCATAGGTGTTGCGGACAGTTGCCCCTTCCAGCATGGTGCGGCGGCTGGTCGTCAGCCCCAGCGAAGAGGCGACGTTGATGACCTCCGTGATCTCGGCGGCCGAGGCCTTGTTCAGCTTGGCGATGGCCAGGGCCGCGCCGACGACACCCCACGTGCCGTGGGGATGCATGGTGACGTGCAGCTTTGAAGCGATGCCGATGCGTGCGCCAATCTCATAGCCGAGAGCGGTCGCCAGAATGGCATCCTTGCCGCTGAACTTGCGATTGCGGGCGGCTGCCAGCACAGCGGGTACGACATGGATGCCGGGATGGCCGCGCGCGTACTGGTTGCCTTCGTCGATCTCCAGCATCGTGCCGGCGGTGCCATCCATGAAGGCGTGCAACAATGGCGAACCTGCACGCCGCGCCCTGGCCGTTCTGGCAAGCCTGGCCGTCGCCGCCGCAACTTCCGGCTCTGCGCGGCCTGCAATGATCGCGCCGAGGCAATCAAGGATCACCAGTCGCGAGCGCGCCAAAACCTCCTCGGGCAAGTCCTCGAAGCGGGCCTTTCGGGCGAAGCCAGCCCATTGCTTCAGCCATGCCGGGCGCTTGCCCGTGACCAGGATGGAGGCGGGCACGACGCCGGGTGTCACGATTGCCATCAGCTTACATTCCCAGATAAGTGGTCATCAGGCGCGGGTCGCGGCTGAGGTCACCGGCGCTGCCCGCCATCACGACTGCGCCGTTCTCCAGCACATAGGCGCGCGCTGCGAGTTCGAGCGACTGCACCACGTTCTGCTCCACGAGCATGACGGCAAGCCCCTCTGCCGCAATACGGGCGATCAGCGCAAACATCTCCTCCACCAGCAACGGCGAGAGACCGAGCGAGGGCTCGTCCATGATGATCAGGCGCGGCTCGGCCATCAGGCCGCGGCCGATCGCCAGCATCTGCTGTTCGCCGCCAGACAAGGTGCCGGCAAACTGGCCGGAGCGCTCTCTCAGGCGCGGAAAGATGCCGAAGACCCTCTCCAGATTGCGGGCACGGTTGGTACGGGCGCGGCGATACGAGCCGAGTTCAAGGTTCTCAAACACGCTCATGTTGGGAAAGATCTTGCGGCCTTCGGGCACATGGATCAGCCCGGCGGCCATGATGTCCGGCGCTGATCGTCCGATCAGCGACTGGCCATCGAAACGGATGTCACCGCTGCTGGCGCGGATCAGGCCCGAGACGGCGCGGTTCAGCGTGGTCTTGCCGACGCCGTTGGCGCCAAGGACTGCCACGATCTCACCGGCACCGACCGAGAGCGAGACACCGCGCAGGATCGGCACGCCGCCATAGCCAGCGACCAGATTGCTGATCTCAAGCATGGTGCGCTCCCGGATTCCGGCCGCGCGCTTCAGTCTGCCGTATGTCCTGCGCCTGCATCCTGGCTGCTGCTCCGTGGCCGAGATAGGCCTCGATCACGGCGGGATCGCGCGAGACGGCGCCGGGCGGTCCTGCGGCGATGATCCGGCCCTGTGCCAGCACATGGACCGTGTCGCACAGGCTCATGACAGCCTGCATGACATGCTCGACGATGAGGATGGTGACGCCGCTGCTGCGGATGGCCTGCACCACGGGCATCATGTCCCGGATTTCCGACGGATTGAGGCCGGCCAGTACCTCATCCAGCAGCAGCAGGCGGGGGGATGTGGCGAGCGCGCGGGCGAGTTCGAGGCGCTTGCGGCCGGCCACGGTGAGTTGGCCTGCCGACTGGTCGAGCAATGGTCCGAGGCCGACCTGATGGCCCACCGCATCGGCCTGTTCGAGCGCTGCATGGCGGGCCTTGTGGCGCAGGAAGGCCCCGACCGCAATGTTCTCGCGCACGCTGAGCCCGGCAAAGGGCTGCACGATCTGGAAGGTGCGGGCGATGCCTTGCATGGCTCGCACATGGGCCGGCAGGGCGGTGATGTCGCGGCCCTCGAACAGGACGGTGCCGGCGGTGGCCGGCTCGAAGCCGGCGATGACCGTGAACAGGGTGGTCTTGCCGGCGCCATTGGGGCCGATCAACCCGGTGATCGAGCCGTCCACCACGTCGAGCGAGGCATTGTCGACGGCGGTCAGGCCGCCAAAGCGCTTGGTGACACCCTGAACGCTGAGCAGCGTGCTCATGGCCGCGCGCCCTTCAGCCTGCCGAGCCAGCCATGGGCAAGACCAAGAACCCCGCGCGGCGCATAGGCCACGCACAGGATCAGCAGCACGCCGAACACAACCAGATCGACACCGGGAATGGCGCCGCCCGTCAGGTTGGCGAAGGCGGTCTTGGTGACCTCGCCAAGGCCCAGCAGGACCACAGCGCCAACGAGCGGCCCGAACACCGTGCCCAGCCCGCCAATGATCGGGGCCAGCAGTGCCTCGACGGAAATCCACGGCCCGTAGGCGAGATTGGCATCCAGGTAGAGGAATTTCTGGGTGTAGAGGCAGCCCGCGCACGCGGTGATCGCGCCGGACAACGTGATGGCTTTCAGCTTGACGGCCAGGGCATCGACCCCGAGCGCCCGCGCCGCTTCCTCATTCTCGCGCACCGCGACAAGGTGAGCGCCGAAGCGCGACCGGGACAGGGCTAGCGTCAAGGCGAGGGTTGCGGCCACGAACGTCAGGGCGAGCCAGTAGGCCAGGCGCTTGTCGGCGAACTGCATGTGCTCGGCGCCGATCCGGAGCGGCACGAGCACGCCAGCGGCCCCGCCGGTGAAGCCCCAGGCATTGGCGCTGATGCGGAACACCTCGGCGAAAGCCAGCGTGACCAGCGCGAAATACGAGCCGCGCAGCCGCGCCCTGAAACTGAGATAGCCGATGGCGAAGCCGACGCCCGCACCCAGCGCCATTGCCAGCGGCAGCGCCAGCCAGGGATTGATGCCGAAGCGGACCTGAAGCAAGGCCATCGCATAGGCCCCGGTACCAAAGAACACGGCATGGCCAAATGAGAACTGGCCACCATAGCCGCCCAGGATGTTCCAGCCCTGCGCCGCCAGCGTGATGATCATGGCAAAGGCCAGGAAGTTCAGCACCGTGTTCGAGGTCAGCCCGAGCGGCAGCAGGGCGAGGCCAACGACAACCAGCACGATCGGCATGTAAGGTTGCCGGCTCATGCCTTGGCTCCGAACAGGCCGGTCGGGCGGAACAGCAGCACGAGGATGAAGATCAGGAATATCCCGATCTGGCCAAGGCTCTCGCCGAAATAAAGGCCTGACAGGCTTTCGACCACGCCGATGATCAGACCGCCGACAAGCGCGCCCGCGATCGAGCCCATGCCGCCGAGCACCACGATGGTGAAAGCGACCAGCACGAAGGCATTGCCGATGCGCGGATTGACGAGGAAGGTCGGCATCAGCAGGCAGGCGGCAATGGCCAGACAGGCTGCGCCCAGCCCGAAGGTGACGGCGTAGATGTGGTCGACATTGACGCCGGAAAGGGCGGCTCCGGTCTTTTCCTTGGCCACGGCGCGGATCGCCTTGCCGGTATCGGTGTGCGCCAGCAGCAGCCACAGCAGCAGCGCCACCACGAAAGAGGCGACGAAGGCCACCAGTTTGGGCACGGACAGGAACAGGTTGCCGACCTCGACCACTGAAAAGCCATAGGGCACGTCGATCGAGCGCGTGTCGGAGCGGAACCCCGCGAGCAGGGCATTCTCGATGATGATCGACAGGCCGAGCGTCACCAGCAGGATATTGCTGTCATTGCCGTGGCTGGCAGGGTTGATGACGAAGCGTTGCACGCCGTAGCCCAGAGCAAAGAACAGCGGCGTCAGGACAAACACCGCCAGATACGGATCAAGCCCGAACACGGTGTGGGCGATCAGGACGGCGAACATCGCGGCCGTCAACGTCGCGCCATGGGCGAAGTTGATGATGTGCAGTACGCCATAGACCAGCGTCAGACCCAGCGAGATCAACGCATAGACAGCCCCCGTCATGAGGCCGTTGGCGAGTGCGGACAGGAAGATGTCGAGCTTGAGCATCGTTTCGTTTCACAACGCGTGCGGCGTCATGGTCAGGCTTGACCCGACCATCCATAATGATCCCCGCGCTCCCGAGCGTCATGGTCGGGCCTGACCCGACCATGACGGTTTAAGAGCATCACAAAGCCGGGAAGACGGCCTTGGCGTCGGCGAATTCGGACGGGAAGATCACCTTGATGTCGCCATTCTGGACCTGGGTGTTGACCGGAGCCGCCCCCATGTTCTGGCCGTTGACGAACTTGGTCGGGCCATACGGCATGATGTGGTCCGAGAAGGTCGAGGCGGCCAGCGCTTCGGTGATCTTGCCGCGATCGGCGGAGCCGGCACGCTCGATGGCATCGGCCAGAAGCCGCACGCAGGAGTAGTTCAACGGCGTGTTGTAGAGCCAGAAGCGCCCGCCCTGTTCGGCCAGCGCCCTGACCTGCGCGGTCCTTGGCTTGCGCGGGTCGGCCCAGTGGTTGCAATCCATCACCAGGTTGGCCGCGTCGGGGAATTCCTTGACGAAGCGGAAGTTCGAGGCCGCCCCGTTGAGGATGGCGTAGATGCCCTTGGGCCGGATGCGCTGCTGCTGCATGGTGCGCGAGAGCAGCACGAACTCTGCATAGTAGCTCGACGGGATCACGAGGTCGGGGTTGAGCGCGCGGATGCGCAGGGCAACGTTCGACATGTCGCGCGAAGGTGTCGGATGGGCGATGGTTTCGAGGATTTCGAAGCCGCGCGGCGGCAACTGGGTCTGGAGCAGCTTGGCCATGCCGGCACCGAACAGGCCATCCTCATGCACAATGACGACGGTCTTTGCAGCCTTGCCTGCGGCGTCGTTGAGCTTGACGAGGTTGTCGATAGCGGTCGACGTTACATTTCCGAAGCCCGGGCCAAAGCGGAAGGTGTTCTTGAGCCCGCGCCCGACGATCTGGTCCGAGACGCCGACATCGCAGATGTAGGGGATGTCATAGCGAGAGGCAGCCTGGCTCGAGGCCAGGACGATCGGCGAGGCAAAGCCGCCGACGATGGCTGCAACGCCTTCGCCCTGCATGCGTTCGACCTCGGAGGTGCCGCCTTCGGGGTTCGATCGCGCATCGCCGAAGACCATCTGGAGGCGCGCACCGCCCATCGACTTGATACCGCCGGCGGCATTGATCTCGTTGAGTGCGATCTCCGCGCCGAGACGGCCATATTCGCCGTCCTGGGCCAGCGCGCCGGTGACGGGCTGGAGAATGCCGATCTTGATGGCCGGTGCCTGCGCCCGGACAAGGCCAGGGGCTGCAATCAGGGCGCCGGTGGCGGCGGCGCCCCGCAGGATGGTGCGGCGGTTGATGCTGGTCATGCTCGTCTCCTCGCTGATGAAGGGCCTGCGCGATCCGGGCGGGGCGCAGGTGTCCGTTGGGATGAAGGGGTGGAGGTCGTCTCTGGTGCAACGCGTGTGGAGGGCCGCCAGTGGCGGTTTGCGCCATCGCCGCTGCGCAGCATCTCCATGTGGAAGCTGTGCATGTCGGGCCGGTAGAGCGCCGACAGATGTTCGATGCCGCGGCCATCTGCGCCCTTGACCACGCGTGTCAGCGAGATCAGCGGCGAGCCGATCTCGACCCCGAGGGCTGCGGCGGTGTCCGGCCCGGCCAGTGTGGCTGACAGGGTCTGGTCGGCCTTGTTGGCCACGATGCCGGAACGCTCCAGCAACTCGAGCAGGGGCCGGCTCGACAGATCGTCCGCCGTGTAGGTCGAGCCGATCCGTTCCGGCACATGGGTGGACAGGTGCGAGAACGGCACGCCATCAAGGCTGCGCACGCGCACCGACCATTGGGTGCGCTCGCCGGGCTTGAGGTTGAGGGCTTCCGCGATGGCAGGCGGCGGCGTGACATAATCGAAGGACAGCAGCCGGACACCGGTGGCATGCCCCATCGCTTTCAGGTGGGTCAGCATGTTCGACAAATCGGCAATCAGCGGTGCATGGGTCCGTGCGACATTGACGAACGTGCCTGCGCCCGGTTGGCGTGTGATCAGACCGTCGCGGGACAGGCCATCAAGCGCGCGCCTGACCGTGACGCGGGAGAGGGCATGGGTCGCAGCCAGGTTCGGCTCGCTTGGCAGACGCTCGCCACTGCGAAACGCACCACTGACGATCCGCTCCTTGAGGAGCAGATAGAGCCGGTGCGTCTTCGATGTCTCGATGGCGTCCACGTGCTGAAAAGGCTCCCGCGCCACTTGCGTGATTGTATTACTTCTAGCACAAATCAGCCACGTCAAGAGCGGACTGGAGAGAAAGTGGCAGCAGCGGTTGAAATGTCCAGCGGTGTCGCCTTCGAAGCGGCCTGCGATGTGCTGGTGATCGGGGCGGGTGCGGCGGGCCTCGTCACCGCGCTCAGGGCGGCGGAGGCTGGCGCCGATGTGCTGGTGCTGGAGCGCGATGCGGTGCCGCGCGGTTCCACCGCCCTTTCGGCGGGGCTGGTGCCGGCGGCGGAAACCCGGTTCCAGCGCGCGGCCGGGATCGCGGACAGCAAGACTGCCTTCGCTGCGGACATCATGGCGAAAAGCCATGGCGAGGCGGACGTCGCCGCCGTGGACCGGGTGGTCGATATCGCAGGCGCTGCGCTCGAATGGCTGGCCGACAGCCATGGGCTGGGTTTTTCCGTGATCGACAACTTCACCTATCCCGGTCATTCCGCCCGGCGCATGCACGGTCTGGCCAGCCGCTCCGGCGCCGAACTGATGGACCGGCTGCGGGCTGCGGCGGAAGCGGCGGGCATCGCCATCGTCAACAACGCCACGGCGACCACGCTTTACCGTGATGGCGACGGGCGCATTGCCGGTGTCGGCCTCGTGCGGCCGGATGGCGGGGGCGACAGGATCGCCTGCAAAGCCCTGGTGCTGGCCTGTAACGGTTATGGCGGCAACAAGGCCATCGTCGAGGCTGAAATCCCCGGCATGGCCGGCGCGCTCTACTTCGGTCATCCCGGCAATCAGGGCGATGCGGTGCTGTGGGGGCGGGCACTGGGGGCGGCCAGCCGGCATCTCTCCGGCCATCAGGGCCATGGCTCGGTGGCGTATCCGCACGGCATCCTGATCACCTGGGCCACCCTCACCGAGGGCGGCTTCCAGGTGAACCTCGATGGCACGCGCTTCGGCAACGAGGCGCTGGGCTATTCGGAAAGCGCCGCCACCGTGATCGCGCAGCGCGATGCGGTGGCCTGGACCGTGTTCGATGCCCGCATCGCAGCGATTTCCCGCCAGTTCGAGGATTTTCGCCAGGCCGAGGCGGCGGGTGCCATCCTGATGGCCGACAGTCTCGCAGCGCTTGCAGAGCGCATGCGGCTGCCATTTGCCGCCCTTGAGGCAACAGCGGCGGCGGTGGCGCAGTTCAAGCGCGATGGCGAGGTTGACGGCTTCGGACGCAACTGGGCGGGCATCGCGCCGCTTGCCGCACCGTTCGCGGCAGTGCGGGTCACGGGCGCGCTGTTCCACACACAGGGGGGGCTCGTGGTGGATGGCGACGCGCGTGTCTTGAGGCCGGGTGACACGCCGCTGCCCAACCTGTTCGCGGTGGGCGGAGCGGCGTGCGGCGTCTCGGGCGCGCAGGCCTCGGGCTACCTTTCGGGCAACGGCCTGCTGACGGCGGTGTCGCTTGGCTACGTGGCCGGCGCGGCGAGCGCGGCGCTTGCGCTGACACAGGCGATCTGAGCTGCAACCGGCTGGTCAGGGCAGGGCCGCGAGCGTGGCGTGCGTGCCGTGACGATAGATCGACGCCAGCGGCACTCTGATGGCCGAGGCCAGGCGCGGGTCCTGCCCGACATCGCCGAAGCAATCGCGGATGGCGAGCATTTCGGTTGTCAGCCGCCCTGACAGTGCAGCGGCCGCCTCGTCATCGCCGACGCGGGCCACGCCGTGCGCCCCGGCAGCCTGGCTGGCTGCCGTAAAGCGGGCGGCGAGCGGGTCGTTGACCGGCAGCGGCTGGCCGTTCTCGCCCGTGCCGGTCATGAAGCGGCAGAAGCCGGCGAGCGCCACGCCAAGACGGGCGATTGGTTGGCCCGCATCAAGCCGTTCGCGCGCGGTGTTCAAGAGCCGCAGCGGAATCTTCTGGGAGCTGTCCATGGCGATCTGGGCCGTACGGTGCCTGAGCGCAGTGTTGTGGTAGCGCGCGATCAGCGCCGCCTTGTAGGCATCGACCTGCGCAACCGTGAAGCCGGGCACGGTCGGGCCGAGTTCGTGGTCCATCAGGCCGCGTACGAGGCGGTGGAAATCGGGCATGCGGATCACGTCGGCAATGGTCTCCAGCCCGGCCAGTTGCCCGAGGCAGGCCATGGTCGAGTGCGTACCATTGAGCAGGCGCAGCTTGAGCTTCTCGTAAGGGCCGACATCGGCGACGAGTTCAACGCCGGCGTCCTCGAAGCGCGGGCGGCCTGCGCCGAAATTGTCCTCGATCACCCATTGGCTGAACGGCTCGGTCATCACCGGCCAGGCATCGATGAGGCCGAGCGCCTGTGCGACGGCGGCCCGATCCGCGTCTGTGGTGGCCGGCACGATCCGGTCGACCATGGTGGAGGGGCAGGCCAGTTCGGCGTCGAGCCAGCGGCCGAGACCGGGATCGCGCAGCCGCGCCAGATCGCCCAGCACCCGGCGCACGGTGCGGCCATTGGCCGGCAGGTTGTCGCAGCACAGCACGGTGAAGGGCGCGATGCCGGCCGCGCGCCGCAGCCGCAGGGCCTCGACGATCAGCCCTGGCGCACTGACGGGAGCGTGCGGATGGGCGAGATCATGCCGGATGTCGGCATGGTCTGGGTCGAGAAGGCCGGTGCTGGCCGAGCGGCAATAGCCCTTTTCCGTGATCGTCAGCGTCACGATCCGCACACGCGGGTCGGCCATGGCCAGCAGCAGTTTGTCGCGCGCCTCCGGCGCGACAATGACCTTGCTGATGGACCCGATCACACGCAGGCGGGTTTCCTCGCCATCGCGTACAGCCAGCGTGTAAAGCCCGTCCTGCGGGGCCAGCGCGTCGCGCGTGTCGGCAGAGCGCAGGGAGGCTGCGATGATGCCCCAGCCTGTTTCTCCGGCCGCCAGCCTGTCATCGACGACAACCGCCTGATGCGCACGGTGAAAGGCACCGACGCCCAGATGCACAATGCCGGGCGTGATGGTGCTGCGGTCATAGGAAGGCCGGGCGATGGAAGCGGGAAGGCTCCCGGTCGTGGCATCGGACAGGCGTGGCAGGATCACTTGAACACCCCCGGAAGCCAGAGCGAGATCGCCGGCACATAGGTCACCAGCATCAGCACGGCCACCGACGCACCGTAGAACGGCCAGATGGTACGCATCGCCTCGCCGATCGAGATCTTGCCGACCGCGCAGGCCACGAACTGAACAGAGCCCACGGGCGGTGTATTCAGGCCGATACCGGCGTTGAGGATCAGGATCACGCCGAAATGGATCGGATCAACCCCGAACGACATCACCACCGGCAGGAAGATCGGCGTGCAGATGATGATCATCGGGGCCATGTCCATGAAGGTGCCGAGCACCAGCAGGATGGCGTTGATCATCAGGAGCACAGTGACGGGATCGTC
>Ga0164293_10000129_pt1 | contig 50918 bp, 50 predicted proteins | sample GEODES118metaG_FD_111487 | JGI IMG/M metagenome (GOLD analysis project Ga0164293, IMG submission 111487) | Eutrophic lake water microbial communities from Lake Mendota, Wisconsin, USA - GEODES118 metaG | ecosystem: Environmental > Aquatic > Freshwater > Lake | place: USA: Lake Mendota...
ACTCGGCGGCATCTTCGCCGCCTGCTACGCGATCGGCTGCCTGGCTGCGGTGCTGGCAGTCCGTCGGTCCGGCATCTTCACCGCGGTCATCCAGCCGCCACTGCTGTTGTTCGTGGGCGTCCCGCTGGCCTACTACCTGATGCACGATTCGGCGTTCGGTGGATTGAAGGACATCCTCATCACCTGCGGCTATCCGCTGATCGAACGCTTTCCGCTGATGCTGTTCACCTCCGCGGCGGTGCTGCTGATCGGGTTGGTGCGCTGGTACCTGGTCATGTCGGCACCCAGCCGGCCGCACACCGCGCCCCGGGCCGATGCCCGCCGACCGGGGCTACTGGCCGCCCTGACCACCAAACTGGCTTCGGCGTTCGCCGGCAACGGCTCGGTGGACGAAGATCCCGGGGCCCGCCCCGCCCGTCCACGGCACGTGGTCAACCGCGGCGAGGCCACACGGCCGCCCCGACCGCCCCGGCCGCAGCAGCGCAAAACCCGAGGCGCCCGGCCGCCCCGGCCGCCTGCTGAAGAGTTCGCCCAGTTCGCCCCGGAGTTCCGCGAGGCACCATCACGGCGTCGACAGTCCACCCGCCGCCCGGGCCGCGACGACGAGTGGGCACCGGAGCCACGCCGCCGGTCCCGCGAACCCGGCGAGCCACGGCGCACACCCCCGCCACCGAGGCGTGAACGCCCCGAATACCGCGACCAGAATCCACGGCCGACGCGCGGCAGCCGGTTCGAGCCCTACGAGGTCGGTCGCGGCTACCAAACCCAGCAGCCGTACAGCCCGAATGCCCCGTACGAGCCGCGGCGCCGACCGCCCCCGGCCGGTGCGGGAGACGCCTACCACCCGGTTTCGCGGGTGCGCTACCGCGACTCCGGTCCGACTGACGACTCCTACGACGCCGACCGGGGCTCCCCACCCCGCGGTCGGCCCCGACGTTAGGACCGGGCCGGGCGAATCTCGCGGGGCAGGGCGAAGACCAGAGTCTCGTTAGCCGTGGTCACCGTCTGCACTGTGTCATAACCCAAGCCGGCGAGGCGCTCGAGCGCACCGCGGACCAGGATCTCCGGAACCGAAGCACCGGATGTCACCCCGACCGTCGTCACCCCGTCCAACCAGGACGTATCGATGTCCTCGGCATAGTCCACCAGATGCGCGGCGCCGGCGCCGGCGCCCAGCGCCACCTCCACCAACCGCACCGAGTTCGACGAGTTGCGCGAGCCGACCACGATGACCAGGTCGCACTCCGGCGCCATGGCCTTCACCGCTCCCTGCCGGTTCTGGGTGGCGTAACAGATGTCGTCGCTGGGCGGGTTCTGCAAGGTGGGGAATCGTTCCCGCAGTTGCGCGACGGTCTCCATGGTCTCGTCGACGCTCAGCGTGGTCTGCGACAGCCAGATCACCTTGCTGGGATCACGGACGGTGACTCTGTCGACCCCGTCGGGGCCGTCGACCAACTGGACGTGATCGGGTGCTTCGCCGGCAGTGCCGATCACCTCCTCGTGACCCTCGTGCCCGATCAGCAGGATGTCGTAGTCCTCGCGGGCGAACCGCTTGGCTTCGTTGTGCACCTTGGTCACCAGCGGACAGGTGGCATCGATCACCTGAAGGTTTCGTTCGGCGGCGTTCTGATGCACGGTAGGGGCCACGCCGTGCGCCGAGAACACGACGATGGAGCCCTCTGGCACCTGATCGGTTTCGTTGACGAAGATCGCCCCGCGTTGGGCCAGCGTCTCGACCACGTGACGGTTGTGCACGATCTCGTGGCGCACGTACACCGGTGCCCCGTGTTTCTCCAGCGCACGCTCGACGGTCTCGACGGCGCGGTCCACTCCGGCGCAGTAGCCCCGGGGCTCGGCGAGCAGAACCCGCTTTCCGTCGCGGTAGGCGGCGGAACCGGTGGCACCCGGAATCCCCATGTTCACGGTTGGCGGCATGGAATCAGGGTACGTTCTCCCCCGCGAACGCGGGCCAGCCGTACGCTGGTGCCCATGGCTACCGCACCTTACGGGATCCGGCTGCTGGTCGGCGCTGCCGTGACCGCGCTGGAGGAGACGCGCAAGCTGCCGTACGCCATCGTCATGTATCCGATGACGATGGCCAGCACCGTCGCGCAGATCGTGATGAAGCTCCAGCAGGATCTGGCCGGTCTGGCCATCAAGGGCGACGCCACCCTGGAGACCATCTTTCCGCCCAAGGACGAAAAGCCGGACTGGGCGACCTTCGACGAGGATCTGCCCGCCGAGCCGGAGCGACCGTCGGTCAACGGGGAACGCAAGACCGAGGGCCGCTTCGCGCTGTACTCGGTGACCGATGAGGTGGCCGGCCGCAGCGGCACGCGCTCCGGCAATCCCAAACCCGGTTCGGCCAAGAAGGTTGCCGGCAAGCCTGCCCCGGCGGCGGGTGCCACCCCGCCGCCGATCGCGGTGGAGTTGGACTACGAGTCGCTGACCCTGGCCCAGGTGCGGGCCCGGATCCAGTCGTTGAGCGTGGCTGACCTGCGGGCGCTGCTGGCCTATGAGGAGACGGCCAAGGCGCGGGCTCCGTACCAAACTCTGCTGGCCAACAGGATCACCCGCGCGACCGCCAAGTGAGCACTGCACCGGGCAGTTCGGCTGAGAACCCCTTCCCGGTCCGCGCGGTCGCGATCCGGGTCGCGAGCTGGATCGAGAAGCTCGGCATCGTCTGGGTGGAAGGTCAGCTGACCGAGATCCGGGGCCGTGGTGCGACGACCTACATGGTGCTGCGGGACCCGGCCGCGGATATGTCGGTGCGGGTGACGTGCAGCAGCGAATTGGTCCGCAACGCACCGGTCGCCCTGTCGGAGGGAACCCAGGTGGTGGTGTGCGGCAAGCCGCAGTTCGACCCGCGGCGCGGGTCGTTTTCGTTGCGGCTCAGCCAGATTCGGGCGGTCGGCCTCGGCGAGTTGCTGGCCCGCATCGAACGGTTGCGCAGGCTACTGGAGGCCGAGGGGCTGTTCGACCCGCGACTCAAACGTCCGTTGCCCTTCCTGCCCAACCAGGTCGGGCTGATCACCGGCCGGGGCGGGGCGGCCGAACACGACGTGACGACGGTGGCCGCCGGGCGCTGGCCGGCGGTGCGATTCGCCATCCGCAACACCGCTGTGCAGGGCGTCAACGCGGTGGGCCAGATCGTTGAGGCGCTGCGCGAACTCGACGCCAATCCCGATGTCGACGTCATCGTGATCGCCCGCGGCGGCGGCAGCGTTGAAGATCTGTTGCCGTTCTCCGACGAGACGCTGTGCCGCGCGATCGCAGCCTGCCGTACGCCGGTGGTCAGCGCAGTCGGGCACGAGCCGGACAACCCGCTGTGCGACCTGGTCGCCGACGTCCGCGCTGCCACCCCGACCGACGCCGCCAAGAAGGTGGTGCCCGACACCGCCGCCGAGTCTGCCCGGATCGCTGATCTACGGCACCGCAGCGCCCGCGCCCTGCGCAACTGGGTGGGCCGCGAGCAGCACACCCTGGCCGCGCTGCGCAGCCGGCCGGCACTGGCCGAGCCGATCCGGATGATCACCGACCGGATCGTCGAGACCGAGCGGGCCAGGGCGGCTGCGCGCCGCGACATCACCCGACTGGTGGTGGCCGAGTCAGAGCGGGTGGGCCACCTGGGAGCCCGATTGACCACGCTAGGGCCGGCGGCGACCCTGGCCCGGGGGTACGCGGTGGTGCAGGCGGTTGACGGATCGGCGGCCGTGCTGCGGTCGGTGGCGGATGCGCCGGCCGGAACGGCGCTGCGGATCAGGCTTTCCGACGGCGCGGTGGGCGCCGTCAGTACCGGGCGGGAGGATGGAGCCGGATGAGTGCGACACCGGTCAGCGAGCTGGGTTACGAGCAGTGCCGCGACGAACTGATCGAGGTGGTGCGGCTGCTGGAGCAGGGCGGCCTGGATCTCGATGCGTCGCTGACGTTGTGGGAACGCGGCGAGGCGCTGGCCCGGCGCTGCGAGGAACACCTGGCCGGGGCGCGGGAGCGGATCGAGGCTGCGTTGGCCGCCTCGGAATCCGGGGACGACTGATCAGTTGTGGCCGGGGAAGGCGTCGGTGCAGTCGGACATGCTGCGGTCAAACCGGCCTGCCATCGGCGGGAATGCCGCAGAGCTGATTGAGCCGCACGAGAGCGGTGTCGACCGCTGTGCCGATCTCCGGGGTGTAGGTGCGGTCGCTGAGGGTTTCGACCTGCTTTCGCCGGGCCGCCACATACTGCTGGGCAGCCGCGGCGACGTCGGCCGGTTCGGCGGAGATCTTGGGCTCGAAAAGGTCAAGCGCCTTGGAGACCGGGGCGTTCTGATTCTTGATAAGCGTGGCGATGTCCGGGGTCTTCCAGTTCCAGCCGTTGGGAAGCGCGGGTATCGAGCGCAGGGTCAGCCGCGTCTCCGCCCAGGCGGAGCATGTCCCGGGGCCGCCGTCGGCCGCGGTGTCCTTCTTCAGGATGACGGCACCCGCGATGAGGCCGGCCGCGATGACGATCGCCGCGCCGATGATGGCAGCAGGTAGCCACGGACGCGACGGCCGCGGCCGACCGATGGGCTGCGGCAATGGCGGCCCCATCGGGGGTGGCCACTGCAGATTCGGATCCATGGATTGCGATGGTAGACCGCCACCCGGGCAGGCACCGGGGTGCCGACCGACCGTGGGGCAAGATGATGCTGCAGACCAGCAAGGGTGCGCCGCCGGTGGGGGCGCACCGGGACGCCGATCGGGGACATCATGAGCACGAATAAGCGGATAGCCGTCGTCGTCGGCGGCGCATCCGGAATCGGTTGGGCTACCGCCAAAGCGCTTGCCGCCGAGGGATTCGGAGTGACGATCGCCGACCGCAACACCGAACTGGCCGCCCGGTGTGCAGCCGAACTCGGCGACCCGCACACCTGGGCGGCGGTCGAGGTGAGCGACGAGGACAGTGTGGCAGCACTGTTCGATCAGGTCGGCGATCTGGACGCAGTCGTCAACTGTGCCGGTTTCAGCGGCTTCGGGATGATCACCGACCTCGATGCCGAACAGTTCCGATCCGTGGTGGACGTGTGCCTGACCGGCGGCTTCCTGGTGATCAAGCATGCCGGCCGGCACCTGCGGGAAGGCGCTTCGGTGGTCTCTCTGACCTCCCTGAACGCCCGTCAGCCCGCGATCGGGATGAGCGCCTACTGCGCGGCCAAGGCGGGGTTGTCCATGCTCACCCAGGTCGCCGCCCTGGAACTCGGGCCCCGCGGCATCCGGGTCAACGCCGTGGCGCCCGGCTTTGTGCACACCCCGCTGACCGAGGGCGCCGCGGCCATTCCAGGCGTGGTCGAGGAGTACGTCGAGAACACCGCACTGGGCCGAGTCGGCACCCCCGAGGACGTCGCGGCGGCGGTGGCGTTCCTGTGCTCCCCGCAGTCGGCGTGGATGACCGGCGAGATCCTCGACCTCAACGGCGGCGCACACCTGAAGCGGTACCCCAACATTCACCAGCATCTGACCAAGCTCATGGGACAGTAGAGCGGTGAAAACCGAGTTCACGCTCACTCAGAAGCGGGCGCTGGCCATCATCACCGGCATAGCCCTGCTGTTCGGCGCCTACTTCCTGCGCCGCTACTTCATGCTGATCGTGATCGCCGCGATCGTGGCCTACCTGTTCGCACCGCTGTACAACCGGCTGAAGGAAAGGTTCAACGGCGGAGTAGCCACCGCGGCGACGGTGCTGGCCGCTCTAGCCACCGTCGTCATCCCCATTGCGACTGTCATCTCGATCGCGACGGTGCAGATCTCCCGGATGCTGATCGCGGCGGCGGACTGGGCCCGGACCGCCGACCTGAACGCCCTCGGCGAAAGGGCCATCGGAACAGTCAACGGACTGCTGGGAAAGTTGCCGTTCCAGACCCCGCAGATCTCCGTGGAGTCGCTGCGCGACAACCTCGGGACGCTGGCACAGACCATCGGCGAGTGGCTGCTGCGCACGCTGAGCGGTGTCGCCGGCGGCGCCATCGGCTTCATCACCTCGGCGATCATCTTCCTCTACGTGCTGATCTCGCTGCTGGTCAACAAGACTGAAGTGATCACCCTGATCCGCCGGCTGAACCCGCTGGGCGAGGAGGTCACCGACCTGTATCTGGCCAAGATGGGTGCAATGGTCAAGGGAACGGTGAAGGGCCAGTTCATCATTGCGGTGATTCAGGGCATCCTGGGCGCGGTGTCGATCTACATCGCCGGCTTCCACGACGCGTTCTTCATCTTCGCCATCCTGCTGACCGCATTGTCGGTGATCCCGCTCGGCAGCGGGATCATCACCATCCCGTTCGGAATCGGGCTGATGTTCTTCGGCAATATCGCCGGGGGCCTGTTCGTGGTGCTGTTCCACCTGTTCGCCATCACCAACATCGACAATTTCCTGCGGCCCATCCTGGTGCCCAAGCAAGCCCGACTGGACTCCGCTCTGATGCTGCTGTCGGTGTTCTCCGGGATCGCGATGTTCGGGTTCTTCGGCATCATCGTCGGCCCGGTGGTGATGATCGTGATCGTCACCACGATCTCGGTGTACCTGGCGGTATACAAGGGCGTCGAGATGGAGGAAGAACAGCAGGAGGAAGACGAGGACGACGACCACAAACTGTTCGGCAGGCGACACAAAGACAAAGCGGAGAAGGACAGCCTGCCGGAGTCGGTCATGCCCGATCCCGACGGGGCGGCGCCGGAGTCGGCCCCGGAATCCGCTAAGCCAAACGTTCTTTGAGGAACTCCACCACCCGCTTGCGTGCCTCGTAGGCGGGTTGCCCGTCGGCCTCACGAACTTCCAAAGTCAGCACCGAGTGCGCGGCCCGGCCGAACCCACCGGCGTTACCCGCAGCGGAGTCGATCTCGATGACCTCGAAGTTGTCGCCCAGGCGGTCTTTGAGCGTGGAGAACCGCTGCGCCGGCGCCATCGGGTCGCCGCTGAACCGAAGCCCCAGCGCGCACAGCCCGTCTTCGGCGGCCCGCTTCTCGATGACCTTCATCTCACCCTCGGAGAACCCGGGGTCCCGCTTGTGCGACGCGGTCAGCGCGATCGGCACCGACGGCTGGCTCAGCACCGAGGCCAGCACGCTGTCGTCAACGGCGGCCGCAAGCGCGAAACCGCCGGTGAAGCACTGGCCGATCACCCCCACCCCCTTGCCGGGAGTCTTGGCGTTGAGGTCGCGGGCCAGCGCCCGCAGGAAGCGGGTCACCGGACGTTCCTTGTTCAGCGCGAACGCGGCGAATTCCTTGGCCACGCAACCCCGTACCAGCGTTCCTACCAAACCCAGCCCGCGGGCCGGGGCGCCGGGGGTGCCGAACAACGACGGGATCACCACGGTGAATCCGTTGTCCACCAGGTGGTTTCCCAGGGCAAGCACGCCGGGATGCACCCCCGGCATTTCCGGGATGAGCACAACACCGGGGCCGGAACCCTTGCGATAGACGTCGTAGCTGAAACCTTCCGCGGCGAACGGCTCACGGACCCAGCCGGACAGGTCGGCTTCGGGGGCTTTCATGGCGCTCCTATCGGGTCGGCGCCAGCGGCGGCTGGGTCTGGGTCGCCAGGGCTAGGGCGCGGAAGTCCTCGGGCTTGCCGGCGCCGGTGATCGCCAACTGGGCCTGCCCTCCTGCGCCGGTCAGCCGGGTGGTCCACACCGGTTCGGTGTCCTCCCCGCCCTGGTAGACGATCCAGGTCACCCCGCCGACATCCTCGGTGCCGGTGGGATACACCGCACTCTGGATCGAGCGCACCAGCGCGGTTTCGTCGGCGTTGCTCTGGGTGAGGCTGACGTACATCTTCGACGGTGCGATGTAGCCGACCCGGCTGCTCACCGCGTTGAGTTTGGCGCCGGTGGCCGGGTCGGTGCGACCGGCCTCGATGCCGCTGCGGGTTCCGGAGTTGGCCTGCCAGCCCTCCGGCAGCTTGGGCAGCCGGACCGGGTAGCCGACCGCGCCGGCGTCGGCCTGCAGTGCCGCGGCGGCGTCGTACGTGGGGGCCATACCGTCGGCGGGGCCGGTGGGGCGAAACGAGCACATCCCGACCAGCCCGGCCAACAACATGCAGGCCACCACCAACGGCGCCAGCGACCAGAACATGTCACGGCCGTCCTGCAGGACGCGTGGCTTGGGTGGCTTCGGTACCGGGAGGTCAAGGCCGGGGGCCGGCATCGCCTGATCGCCGGGATCGGGCTGGTGTCCGGTCGCATCGGGTTCAGGGCGGGTCACAACTGCCAGTATCCCAGGTCTGGACCTATCCAGTGGTTCTGGGACAATCTTGCCCATGCCTGAACCCCGCCGTCGCGAAGCCCCCGACCGCAACCTGGCCCTGGAACTGGTCCGGGTCACCGAGGCCGGGGCCATGGCCGCGGGACGCTGGGTGGGCCGCGGTGACAAGGAGGGCGGTGACGGCGCCGCCGTCGACGCCATGCGACAACTGGTGAACTCGGTCTCCATGCGCGGGGTCGTGGTGATCGGCGAGGGCGAGAAGGACAACGCGCCGATGCTCTACAACGGCGAGGAGGTCGGCAACGGCGACGGCCCGGACTGCGACTTCGCCGTCGACCCGATCGACGGGACCACGCTGATGGCCAAGGGCATGCCCAACGCCATCTCGGTGCTGGCCGTCGCCGAACGTGGCGCCATGTTCGACCCGTCAGCGGTGTTCTACATGAACAAGATCGCCGCAGGACCCGACGTCGCGGACTTCATCGACATCACCTCGCCGATCGCGGCCAACATCCAGCGCCTCGCCAAGGTCCGCAAGGCCTCGGTGTCCGACATCACCGTGTGCATCCTGGACCGGCCACGGCACGAGAAGCTGATGGCCGAAGTCCGTGGCGCGGGCGCGCGGATCCGGCTGATCTCCGACGGCGACGTGGCCGGCGCCATCTCGGCGTGCCGGCCGGAATCCGGCACCGATCTGCTGGTCGGGATCGGCGGCACACCGGAAGGGATCATCACCGCCGCGGCGATCCGCTGCATGGGCGGGGAGATCCAGGCCCAACTGGCGCCCAAGGACGACGAGGAACGCCAGAAGGCCATCGACCGTGGCCATGACCTTGATCGGGTGCTGCACACCACGGATCTGGTGTCCGGAGAGAACGTGTTCTTCTGCGCCACCGGCGTCACCGACGGCGACCTGCTCAAAGGTGTGCGCTTCTTCGGTGGTGGCTGCACCACGCAGTCCATCGTGATGCGCTCGAAGTCCGGCACCGTCCGCATGGTCGACGCCTACCATCGGCTGTCCAAGCTCAACGAATACTCCGCGGTCGACTTCACCGGGGACGCCGACGCCGCCTATCCACTTCCGTAAGAACCGCATTCCGTGCCAACCGACACTCCGCACAGTTCAACGCCGATTCAATCAACGCAGAGGGAGCACATGTCCAACGACGGCGAGTACCGCATCGAGCACGACACCATGGGTGAAGTCCGGGTGCCGATCAACGCCCTGTGGCGTGCACAGACACAGCGTGCCGTGGAGAATTTCCCGATCTCGTTCCGCGGTCTGGACCGCAACCAAATCCGGGCCATGGCGCTGCTGAAAGCGGCCTGCGCGCAGGTGAACAAGGATCTGGGCAAGCTTCCCGCGGATAAGGCCGACGCCATCATCGCCGCCGCCGGCGAGATCGCCGAGGGCGCGCATGATGACCACTTCCCGATCGACGTGTTCCAAACCGGCTCGGGCACAAGCTCGAACATGAATGCCAACGAGGTGATCGCCTCGATCTGCGCACGCAACGGTGTGACGGTCCATCCCAACGACGACGTGAACATGTCGCAGTCGTCGAACGACACCTTCCCGACTTCGACTCACATCGCGGCTACCGAAGCCGCTGTGCGCCAGCTCATTCCAGCGCTGGAGGTTCTGCACGAGTCGCTGGTGAACAAGGCCCGGCAGTGGCGGACCGTGGTTAAGTCCGGCCGCACCCACCTGATGGACGCCGTCCCGGTGACTCTCGGCCAGGAGTTCGGCGGCTACGCCCGCCAGGTCGAGGCCGGCATCGAACGGGTGCGGGCCTGCCTGCCCCGGTTAGGCGAGTTGGCCATCGGCGGCACCGCCGTCGGCACCGGACTCAACGCCCCGGACGGGTTCGGCGTGAAGGTGGTCGAGGTGCTGGTCGCCCAGACCCGCCTGGCCGAATTGACCACGGCCAAAGACTCTTTCGAGGCCCAGGCGGCCCGCGACGGCCTGGTCGAGGCCTCCGGTGCGCTTAAGACCATCGCGGTGTCGCTGACCAAGATCGCCAACGACATTCGCTGGATGGGTTCGGGCCCGCTGACCGGCCTGGGTGAACTTCACCTGCCCGATCTTCAGCCGGGCAGCTCCATCATGCCGGGCAAGGTCAACCCGGTGATCCCCGAGGCGGTCACCCAGGTGGCAGCCCAGGTGATCGGCAACGACGCCGCCATCACCGTGGGCGGGCTGTCGGGTGCCTTCGAACTCAACGTCTACATCCCGATGATGGCGCGCAATCTGCTGGAGTCGTTCACGCTGCTGGCCAATGTCTCGCGACTGTTCGCGCAGCGCTGCATCGACGGCCTGGTGGCCGACGAAGAGAGACTGCGGCGATTGGCCGAATCCTCGCCGTCGATCGTCACCCCGCTGAATTCCGCGATCGGCTACGAAGAGGCCGCCGCGGTTGCCAAGCAGGCACTCAAGGAGCACAAGACGATTCGGCAGACGGTGATCGACCGCGGGCTGATCGGCGAGAAGCTCTCCGAAGAGGAACTGGACAAGCGGCTCGACGTGCTGGCGATGGCCAAGGTGCGCGACGAGGGCTGAACGCCCAACGCTACGGCGTCGGCGCGGCCATGCGCGTCGAGGCCAACCGGCGAATTCCCGGCGCGATGGTCAGGCTGTGCAGCAGCAGGCTCAACGTGACCGTCACCACGACGACGGTGCTGATCAATTCGGTGTTCTCGATCTCGCCGCGATTGATCACCAGCAGGCCCAGCACCACGGTGCCGATCCCACGCGGGCCGAACCACCCGATGAACCATCGGTCGGACATCGGCAGGTCGGTACGCACCAGCGAAACCAGCACGGTGAGAATGCGAACCGCGAACAGCGCCAGGACGGCAAATAGTACGACCCGCCAGTCCGCGCGCAGCCAGCCGTCGATCACGGCGAACGCACCGAACATCGCGAACACCATGAGTTCCAGCAGTTGCGCGGCGGCATCGGAAACCTGGGTCGGAATCTCCTCGTCGGTGCGGCGCCGGGTGATCAGGGAGAACGCGAGCCCACCGGTGAAGGCCGCGACGAAACCACTGGCCTCGATCTGTTCACCGAGTTGGAAGCAGACGAAGGCCAGCGCCAGGGTGGCCAACTGCGCCCAGGTGTCGCTCATCCATTCGTGCCGCCGCGACCATGCCACCACCAGCCCGCCGATGAGTCCGACCGCAGCGCCGGCCAGCAGGGAGGCGAACTCGGTGCTGAGCATGAACCATGCCCAGTTCACGTCGCTGGAGTCGGTGTCCGCCGTGTGCTCGGATGCGAGCGCAAGTGCCGTCAGCAGGATTGCCAGGGCGAAGCCGTCGTAGAAGCCGCTCTCCACCGACAGGGCGTGCCGAACCCGCTCCGGTATCCGGCGATCCTCCAGCAGTGCCTCGATCAGGGCGGCCTCGGTGGGCGCCACGATCGCCGCCACACACACCGCTTCCCACCACGGCAGCACCGGAAGCAGAAGCGTCGCGGTGAGGGCGCCGAGTAGCACCGTCAGCGGGATACCGACGATGAGCAGTCGCAGCGTCACCGGACCGTGCACCCGGATGCGGTCCAGTCGCAGCTTGGCTGCCTGGTTGAACAGGATCACGGTGAGCGCCAGTTGCGCCAGGACCGTGTAGCCCTCCGTCCCCGCTCCGGCCTCCAGAACGCCTAATCCGAAGGGCCCCAGGCCCATTCCCAAAAGAAGGAAGATCAGTGCGGGCGCGATGAAAGAGCGGTTGACCCGTTCGGACACCACGGCGTAGCCGAGCACCAGCACGGCGAGGACGAGCGGGGTTGTGTAGTGCACGACGGAGGAGGCTAGACGCGCGGTGGTCTAGGGCAGCGCGCCGGGGCTGAATTCCTCCAGCATCTCGGTGACCAGTGCGGCGATCGGCGAGCGTTCACTGCGCATCAGGGTGATGTGTGCGAACAGCGGATGGCCTTTGAGTTTTTCGATCACCGCGGCCACCCCGTCATGCCGACCCACACGCAGGTTGTCGCGCTGGGCGACATCGTGGGTAAGCACCACCCGCGAGCCGGCCCCGAGCCGGGAGAGCACGGTGAGCAGAACGTTGCGTTCCAGGGACTGGGCCTCGTCGACGATGACGAACGAGTCGTGCAGCGATCGGCCGCGGATGTGGGTCAGCGGCAGTACCTCCAGCATGCCGCGGGACTGCACCTCCTCGAGCACCGCCGGGCTGGCCAGCCCCTCCAGGGTGTCGAAAACGGCTTGCGCCCAAGGGCCCATCTTGTCGCTCTCGCTACCGGGCAGGTAGCCCAACTCCTGGCCGCCGACGGCGTAGAGCGGGCGGAACACCACCACCTTGCGTTGGCTGCGCCGCTCCAGGACGGCCTCCAGGCCGGCGCACAGCGCAAGAGCGGACTTCCCGGTGCCGGCCTTGCCGCCCAGTGACACGATGCCGACCGACTCGTCGAGGAGCAGGTCCAGCGCGACGCGTTGTTCGGCGGACCGCCCGCGCAGGCCGAACACCTCCCGGTCGCCGCGGACCACCTGGATCCGCTTCTCGGCATTCACCCGGCCAAGTGCATGCGAGCTGCCCCCCAGCAGTCGGACGCCGGTGTGGCAGGGCAGATTCCGGGCATCGGCCAGGTCGATCTCGCCCTCGGCGAACAGCGTGTCGATCTCCTCGCTGGTGACATCCAGTTCGGTCATGCCGGTCCAGCCGGAGGTGACCACATCCTGGGCGTGGTACTCGTCGGCGGGCAGTCCGACCGCTCCGGCCTTGACCCGCAGCGGAATGTCCTTGCTGACCAACGTCACTCGCTTGCCCTCGGCAGCGAGGTTGGCCGCACACGCCAGGATCCGGGCGTCGTTGGTGCCGGTGCGGAAGCCGCTGGGCAGCACCGCGGGATCGGTGTGGTTGAGCTCGACGTGCAGTGTTCCGCCTTGTGTCCCAACGGGAATGGGACAGTCCAGCCGACCGTGTTCGAGGCGCAGATCGTCGAAGAGCCGCAGTGCCTGCCGGGCGAACCAGCCCAGTTCGTGGTGGTGGCGCTTGGCCTCCAACTCACTGATCACCACCAGTGGGACGACGACCTCATGCTCGGCGAACCGCGTACACGCCCAGGGATCGGACAGTAAGACTGAGGTGTCAAGCACGTACGTCCGGATGGGCGAGTGCGGATCGGTCACAGGCGCTCCCTCGGCTCGTGGCCGCGAACCGGAGGCTCGCTGGCCATCAAGGGCGACGCTACCCGTCTGGATAGCAGCGCACCGTGCAGGCGCGCCGGGTGTGTCAGGCGGCGATGCGCTTCTTCAGCAGCGGCTCGTCAGCCAGGCCCCAGCCGGTGATGGCGTCGAGCAGGACCGTGGCAGCGGCGTCCTCGTTGAAGACGCCGGTGTCGGCGATGCTGCGCAGCTTGGTCTCCCGGTATTCCAGGATGTCGCCGCCGACGACGGGAAGGACGATCGAACGACGCGCGATCGCGGCGATGGTCGAATCGCGATGGTGCTCCACGCAGTGCATGACCAGATTGTCGAAGAATTCGGCGTGGCGTTCCTCGTCGGCGGCGATGCGCCCGACGAGTCGCTTGAGGACGGGGTCGGCGACCTTGGCCTCGAGGTTACGGGTGAAGGCGGCGTGGGCACGCTCGTAGAGCGCCATGAACACCAGTGTCTCGATCTGGGTGTAACTGCTGGCGCGGTAGCCGCGCATGACGTGATTGACGCGGACCTGCTCGTCGGCAACCGGATCGAAGTTGCGAGTCACCACCAGGTACTCACGCAGGGCGATGGCGTGCAGGTTCTCCTCGGCGGTCCAGCGTCCGATCCAGCGGCCCCACTTGTCCTCCAGGATGAAGTGCTCAACCAGTTCGCGGTGGTAGCCGGCCAGATTGTCCTTGGTGATGAGCAGGACCTCGACGGCGTCCACGACCTCGGCGGGCAGGCTGACCTGTGAGGCGTCCCAGTCCTCGCCGCCGAGGAAGGCGAAGTCGCGGCCCTCGTCGAACGGGACGTAGTCGTGGGCGTACCACTCGTCGGCGGTCCGCAGGTGGCGGGACAGATTGTCGGCGACAACCGGCTCCAGCTCCAGGGTCAACGCGTTCGCGACAGGTTTCTGTGCCATGCGGTAACTGTAACCGAAGTTAACGGGTGTCAGAAAATGGCCACGCCCGCCCGCGAGCAGACGCAAAACGCCCCGAACTTCCGCGGTTACAGGGCCAGACCGGGGTAGAGCGGGTTGGCGTCGAGCAACTCAGCCCCTGCTGCGCGCACCCAGTCCGACGTCTGATCGACCAGCGTGTACTTGGCCTTGGAGACTCCGTTCGGCCCGGAATCAGCCGTGGTGTTGGACAGCACTTCCACCACCAGTTCGGCGACCCGGTCGAACTCCGCCGGACCGAAGCCGCGGGTGGTCAGCGCCGGGGTGCCGAACCGGATGCCGCTGGTGTACCAGGCGCCGTTGGGATCGGCCGGGATGGAGTTGCGGTTGGTGACGATGCCGGAGTCCAGCAGCGCCGACTCCGCCTGCCGGCCGGTCAGCCCGTAGCTCTGCACGTCCAGCAGCACGATGTGGTTGTCGGTGCCGCCGGTGACCAGCGTGGCCCCGCGGCGCATCAGGCCGTCGGCGAAGGCTTGGGCGTTATCGGCCACCCGCTGGGCGTAGGCCCGGAACGAAGGCTGGCGGGCCTCGGCGAAGGCCACCGCCTTGGCGGCCATCACATGCGACATCGGACCGCCGAGCACCATCGGGCAGCCTTTGTCGACCGCGTCGGAGTACTCGGCGGTGGCCAGCACCAGACCGCCGCGCGGGCCGCGCAACGACTTGTGCGTTGTGGTGGTGACGACGTGGGCGTGCGGCACCGGGTCCTCGTCGCCGGTGAACACCTTCCCGGCGACCAGTCCGGAGAAGTGCGCCATGTCGACCATGAAGGTGGCGCCCACGTCATCGGCGATCTCGCGCATCTTGGCGAAGTTGACCCGCCGCGGGTAGGCCGAATAGCCGGCCACCAGGATCAGCGGCTTGAACTCGCGGGCCGCCGCCGCGATGGCGTCATAGTCGAGCAGGCCGGTCTGCGGGTTGGTGCCATAGCTGCGCTGCTGGAACATCTTTCCTGAGATGTTGGGCCGAAAGCCGTGGGTGAGGTGGCCGCCGGCGTCCAGCGACATCCCCATCAGACGCTGGCTGCCCAGCTTGGCGCGCAACCGTTCCCACTCCGACTCGGACAGGTCGTTGACTCCTCTGACGCCCACCTCGCTCAGCGCGGGCGCCTCGACACGGGTGGCAAGGATGGCCCAGAACGCGACGAGGTTGGCGTCGATCCCGGAGTGCGGCTGGACATAGGCGTAGGGGGCGCCGAACAGTTCGCGGGCGTGCTCGGCGGCGATCGACTCGACCTCGTCGACGTTCTGGCAGCCGGCGTAGAAGCGGTGCCCGATGGTGCCTTCGGCGTACTTGTCCGACAACCAGGTGCCCATGGTGAGCAGCACGGCAGGGGAGGCGTAATTCTCACTGGCGATGAGCTTCAGGGAGCTGCGCTGGTCGTCCAGTTCCTTACGGGTGGCCGCGGCGATCCGCGGCTCCACCGACTCGATAACCGTCAGCGCCGCCCGGTAGGCCTCGCTGGCGGTCGCGGCATAGTCGGCACCCGGGGCGGTTGCGGCAGACAAGATTGCATCGGTCGTCATGGTCAAAGCGTAATGGGCGCAGACCGCCCGGCGTCGAGCCCCTGCGTTCGGCGCTAGGCGGGTGAGTTGCAGGCGCCCTCCGCCCGCAACGCCGCGGGGATCAGCGGCTCGTCGAGCAGGCGGCCAAATCGCTCTGTGAGGCTGACTCCGGCCGGCCGGTCGTCCAGCCAGGCACGCAGCAGCCGATAGCCCTCGACGTAGGTGCTGGTGTAGGCCCGCCACAGCGGCGAGCACAGAAACTTCAGCATCTGGCGGGCTCGGGTGTCGTCCACCAGCAACCAGCGCTGCAGATAGGCCACCACCTCGTCGACGTCACGGTGCTGGTCGTGCAGCATCAGCGCGGCGTCCTGGCGAACCCCGGCCAGCCCTGCCCGCGCCTCGGCCAGCGCCTCGGCGCGCTCCCCGTCGAAGCGCAAGCCGAGGTCGGAATAGATCTCCTGCGCCCAGCGTCCCCATCCCGGGCCCACCGCCGCGTGCAGAGCCAGGTCCGCCAAACCCTCGGCCATCAGACACTGCGGGGTGTTCACCAGGAAAATGGTGTGCTCGTGCTGGCCCTCGCCGGCGACCAGTCCGGCTTCTTTGCGGCAATGCTCGGTGTGGTGACCCGGGTAGGACTCGTGGGCGATCAGGGCAGGCAGGTGTGCCATCTGTTGCTTGAGGTCGGCGTTGACAGCCACCCGGGAGCGGTAATCACCCTCGTAGTAGTTGAAGCCCGACCACGGTTTGTCGGTGACCACCTCGTAGCTGACGGTCTCCCGATCGGGCAGCGGGAAGGTAGCCCGGACGATGTCGCGCAGCGCGCTGGAGAACGCGTTGATGGCCTCCGCCAACCGCTCCGGGGGCAGTTCGCCGGTCCGTCGGTCGGCGTCGATCCGCTCGGCCAGTGGGCCGGTGCCGCCGAGGACCTCGTCGATGCGGGCGTGCGCGGCGCGGTAGCGCTCCGGGTCTCCCACGCCGATCTCGACGTCGAAGTAGTCCCGAACCTCCTCGACGAATCCCACGTCGTGGCCGGCGAACTTTCGGGCCGCGCAGTGCAGCGCCCGCAGGTGGGCGGCGACGAACTCGGCCCGCTGTTCGGTGAACCCGGCCGATCGGGGTACCGCCGGCACCTCGGAGAGCAGCCGTTGGGCCTGTGCGGCCAGGTCAGCGGGGTCCGGCGTCGGCTCGTCGGCCACCTGGCGGCGCAGCCGCCGGTCGCCGGTGAAGGAATCGACGTACCCTTCCTCGATGCGGTCGAACCGCAAGCCGAGCAACAGGTATTCGCGAATGAGGCGGTCCGGATCCATGCCGATATCCATGCCCATCACGCTAACTGCAAGACTTATGCCATGGCCCGGCTGAGTGAACCCAGCCCCTACGTGGAGTTCGACCGCAGTGACTGGCGCGGATTGCGCATGTCGACCCCGCTCAAGCTCACCGAAGAGGAACTGGTGGGGCTGCGGGGTCTCGGTGAGCAGGTCGACCTGCTCGAGGTCGAAGAGGTCTACCTGCCGCTGGCCCGGCTGATCCATCTTCAGGTCGCCGCACGGCAGGGATTGTTTGCCGCCACCGACGAATTCCTCGGGGAGCCGCGGCAGAACCCGGACCGGCCGGTGCCGTTCATCATCGGTGTCGCCGGGAGTGTGGCGGTGGGCAAGTCGACGACCGCGCGCGTGTTGCAGGCCTTGCTGTCCCGCTGGGAGGACCATCCGCGGGTGGATCTGGTCACCACCGACGGATTTCTGTACCCGAATGTGGAGTTGACCCGCCGAAACTTGATGCACCGCAAGGGCTTCCCGGAAAGTTATGACCGCCGGGCATTGATGCGCTTTGTCACCTCGGTCAAGTCCGGCGCCGACCAGGTGTGCGCGCCGGTCTACTCCCATCTGATCTACGACATCGTCCATGGCGACAAGCACGTCGTCACCCATCCGGACATCCTGATCGTGGAGGGCCTCAACGTTTTACAAACCGGGCCGCGCCTGATGGTCTCGGATCTATTCGACTTCTCGGTCTATGTCGACGCCCGCATCGAGGACATCGAGAAGTGGTACATCGAACGGTTCCTGGCGATGCGGGCCGGCGCCTTCGCCGACCCGGCTTCGCATTTTCACCACTACTCCGGTCTCACCGACGACCAGGCTGTCGCCGCGGCCCGCGACATCTGGCGAACCATCAACCGGCCCAACCTGATCGAGAACATTCTGCCGACCCGCCCGCGTGCTACTGCGGTGTTGCGCAAGGACGCCAACCACTCGATCAACCGCTTACGGCTGCGAAAAATCTGACGGACCGCCTTGCTCGCGGGGGGCGAGAGTCAGGCTCCGAACCTGCGATGCCGGCGGCTGTAATCGCGCAACGCGCGCAGGAAATCCACCCGGCGGAAGTCCGGCCAGTGCGCCTCGGTGAACCACATCTCCGAATAGGCGCTCTGCCACAACAGAAACCCGCTCAACCGCTGCTCCCCCGAGGTCCGGATGACCAGGTCCGGATCTGGCTGACCGTAGGTGTACAGGTTCTCCGAGATGTCCTCGATGGTGACCGCCTCGATCATCTGCTCAGGCGTGGCGCCGTTGGCCACCTGCTTGCCCAGCAGCGAGCGGACGGAGTCGACGATCTCCTGCCGTCCGCCGTAGCCGACGGCGACGTTGACGTGGAAACAACCGGTGGGCGCGTGCGAGGTGGCGGTGTCGACCGCGTCGCGTACCCGTCGCGCGGGCCCCTCACCGAGCAGGCCCAGATCCCCCACCGTCCGCACGCTCCAGTGGTTGGACGGCGCGCAGATCTCCTCGACGACATCGGTGATGATTTCGATCAGCGCGCCCAACTCTTCGGGATCGCGCTGCAGGTTCTCCGTCGAGAGCAGGTAGACCGTGGCCATCTCGATGCCCTCGAGCGCGCACCAGCGCAGCATCTCGGCGATCTTGGCCGCACCCATCCGGTAGCCGTAGCTCACGTCACAGTAACCAGCGTCACGCGCCCAGCGCCGGTTACCGTCGCACAGCACAGCGATATGGCGTGGAAGTGCGGCTTTAGACTTAGCGAGCTCCTGCCGCAGCCGCATCTCGTAGAGCCGGTAGGCCGGCCCCTTGAGTCGCGGGGGAATGATCTCCACGACCGACAAGACTACTGTGACCCAGGGGAGAAAAAGTGCTCTCTTCGCGTCCGTCAGAGAGGTGGACATGACCGCAGGAGCCGACGTCACCGGACCGCGGCCGACCAGTCGCGCCGACGGGGAGCCGGAGGACTTCCCCGAGGCCGTCGTCGACAGCATCAGCCAGTTCCTGCAAAAACCGCGCGCCCGAGGTTGGATCCACGTCTACTCGGCGGCCGTTGCAGCCATCGCCGGTACGGCCCTGGTGTCGGTGTCCTGGTCACTGCAGGGCACCCGCGCCGGGCTCGCCACCCTGATCTACACGCTGACCATCGTGGCGATGTTCGCCGTCAGCGGCGCCTACCACCGGGTGAACTGGACTTCAACGACCGCGCACACCTGGATGAAGCGGTTGGACCACTCGATGATCTTCGTGTTCATCGCCGGCAGTTACACCCCGTTCGCCCTGCTGGCCCTACCCGAACGGGACGGCTGGACGCTGTTCTGGATCGTCTGGGGCGGCGCTCTGGCCGGCGTGCTGCTCAAAATGTGCTGGCCGTCGGCCCCGCGCTGGATAGGGGTTCCGCTCTACATGCTGCTGGGCTGGGTGGCGGTCTGGTTCGTCGGCCCGATCATGCATGGCGCCGGAGTGCCCGCGCTGGTGCTGCTCATCGTCGGCGGAGTGCTCTACAGCATCGGCGGCGTGCTGTACGCGCTGAAGTGGCCCAACCCGTGGCCGGCGACCTTCGGCCACCACGAGTTCTTTCACGCCTGCACGGCGGTCGCGGCGATCTGCCACTACATCGCCATGTGGTTCGCGGTGTTCTGGTAGACGCCCTCGGGCGCTGCGCCTACAGCGGCGTCACGTTCGCCGGCGACCAGTAAGCCTTCATCGAGGCGATCTTGCCGTCGGAGTTGAACACCATCACGTCGATCGGCTCGATGCGTATCCGGCCGCCGTCGGGCCCCACCGTGATCACGAACAGGAACGCCGCCTCGTGGCCGGCCACCCGCAGGGTGATGAGTTCGGTTTGGCGGGGCAGACTTTCGATGTTCTTGTAGAAGCCGTGGATGGCCTGACGGCCGATGTGGACCTCGCCGCCGACCGGATCCTCGACGGTGGCGTCGTCGGCGAACAGGTCCGCGATCTCCTCAGCGGTACCGCCACCGACGAGTTCCAGGTAGCGGTTGACGACGGATTCGATGTGTTCGGCAGTGGGCGTGGGCATGAAAACCGACGCTACACGCGCACCCCGAGGGCCTCGGCGAGTTCTGCTTCCCCGGTAACCGGAAGGTCGCACACCCGGCCGCGGCAGACGTAGGCGGCGTCGGCGCCGCCGATCCGGTCCCGGCCCTCCAACAGCGGCATGGAGTCCACCGCGCCACCGACGACGATCGTCCCGCCCGGGGCCATCCGGCGGGCGGCCGCCAGCAGGTCGGAATCCGGGTCCCCGGTGGCGACCGCGATCTGCAACGGGCCGCGCACCGCGGCTTCGGCCACAGCCAACCAGTGGCCGCCCGAACGCGGCGCCCGAGCCAGCAGGGCAGTGTGCGCCAGCAGGGTCTGCGCGGCCGCCTCGGCGTAGTGCGGCGCCCGGTCGGCGTCGACCAGATGTGCGGCGCTCACCAGCGCCTCGGCGATCGACGACGCCCCCGATGGGGTGGCCCCGTCCATCGGGTCGGCGGGACGAACCATCAGCGCTTCGGCATCGTCGGCGGTGTCGAACCAGTGCCCGGGCCGGTCGAGGTCGGCGAAGTGCCGCAGCGCCAGGTCGATCAACACCGTGGTGTTCTCACGCCAACGCTGTTCACCGGTCAGCTGGTAGAGCGCGGCCAGGCCGGTGGCCAGCATTGCGTGGTCCTCGAGAATCGCCGCACTCTCCCCCACCCGGCCACCGAGACTGGCGCGGCGCAGCCGCCCGTCAACCAGGTGCAAGGAGACGACGGCCTCGGCGCACCGCACCGCGGCGTCGAGCAACTGGGAATCCTGCAGCGCCACAGCGGCTTCGGCCAAAGCGGTGATCGCCAGTCCGTTCCAGGCGGTGACGATCTTGTCGTCGCGACCCGGTTGCGGCCGGCCCCGCCGGGCATCGAGCAGCGCAGCCCGCACCTGCCCGAACCGTTCGGCGTCCCCGGGCAGCGGGTCGTACTCGGCAGGCAACTGCAGCACCGAGGCGCCGTACTCGAACGTGCCGTGCTCGGTGACTCCGAAAACCCTTGCCGCCCAGGCACCGTCGGCCACACCGAGAACCGCGCTCAACTCGGCCGGCGTCCAGACGTACGTCGAGCCCTCCACCCCAGCGGCGTCGGCGTCCAGCGAAGAGGTGAACATCCCGTCCTGCGCCAGGTCGTCGATGAGGAACCGGGCTGTCTCGGCAGCCACCCGTCCGGCCAGTGGGTCGGCGGTGCGCCGGAACCAGTGCGCATAAACCCGCAGCAACAATGCGTTGTCGTAGAGCATTTTCTCGAAGTGCGGCACCACCCAGTCGGCGTCGACGCTGTAGCGGGCGAAGCCCCCGGCGAGTTGGTCGTAGATACCGCCGCGGGCCATCGCGGCGCAGGTGCGCCGGACGGTGCCCAGCGGCACCGGGGACCCGGTGCGCTCGTGGCTGCGCAGCATCGCCTCCAGCAGTGCCGACGGTGGGAACTTAGGCGCGCCGCCGAAGCCACCCCGGACGGTGTCCTCGTCGCGAAGGATCGCCGCGACGGCGTGATCGCACAGTTCGGTGGTCACCTCGGGTCCACCCCCGGGCAGCCCCGAGGCCATCCGGCGAAGCTCCCCGGCGATGTGATCACTGGCTTGCTCGACGTCGTCGCGTTGCTCGCGCCAGGTGCGACCCACCGCTGCCAGCAACTGCAGGAATTGCGGCTTGGGAAAGTAGGTGCCGCAGAAGAACGGCCGCCCATCAGGGGTGAGGAAGCAGGTCATCGGCCAGCCGCCCTGTCCGGTCATGGCGACGGTGGCATTCATGTAGACCGCGTCGAGGTCGGGGCGCTCCTCGCGGTCGACCTTGATGCAGACGTACTGGTTCATCGCCGCGGCGACGGTGTCATCCTCGAACGACTCGTGTGCCATTACATGACACCAGTGGCAGGCGGCATAGCCCACCGACAGCAGGATCGGCACGTCGCGGCGCGCGGCCTCGGCGAGCGCCTCGGGGCCCCACTGCTTCCAGTGCACCGGGTTGTCGGCGTGCTGGCGCAGGTAGGGGCTGGTCGAGCCAGCCAGTTCGTTACCCGCGGGACTCACGTGGGGACTCCCCGGGATCTGGTACCCGCGTCGCTTCGCTCGGCTCGGCCCCAGTGGTCCCGGTCATCGCGGCGCCGTCCGACACCGCCGTGCCGCTCCCGGGAGCCTCCGCAACGGCGTCGAAGCTTGCAGGCACCCGCTTGATGTGGCGGTTCATCGACCACACCAGCATGAAGACGCCAATGAGCAGCAACAGAACCACCAGCAGGCCGACCGGACTGGCCTTGCCGAAATCCGGCCCGGTGTTGGCCGGCTCCGCTAACAGGGTGATCAGCACGTCGCTTACTGGCACAGCGCTCACTCGTATCGCTCGATTCCGGTGAATAGGTCGTCTTCCGGCAGTACGGCGGGCACCCGCGAGCGGGCCAACTCGAACTCCTCGGTGGGCCAGAGCCGTCGTTGCCACTCTAACGGGGTGGCAAAGAAGAACCCGTCCGGATCGATTTGGGTGGCGTGCGCCTTGAGCGCTTCGTCACGCCGGCGGAAATACGGCGCGCAGTGGACCCGGGTGGTGACCCGCTTGGCGAACACATCCTCGTCGGGATCCCAACTCTCCAGCCAGCGGGCGAAGGGCCCCTCCTGCCCGTTCCTGGCGAACTCGTCCTGCAGCAGTTGCATGCGCTGACGCAGGAACCCGTGGGTGTAATACAGCTTGCTGACCGCCCACGGCGGGCCGTCCTTCGGGTGCAGCGCCGGGTCGGCGGCGGCCTCGAAGGCTGCCACCGAAACCTGATGGCAGCGGATGTGATCCGGGTGCGGGTAGCCACCGTTCTCGTCGTAGGTCGTCATGACGTGCGGCCGGAACTCCCGGATCAGCCGGACCAACCGCGCTACCGACTCCTCCAACGGAACCAGAGCGAAGCAGCCCTCCGGCAGGGGCGGCGGCGGATCCCCCTCCGGCAGACCGGAATCGACGAAGCCCAGCCAGTGGTGTTCGACGCCGAGGATCTCGGCGGCCTTGGCCATTTCATCGCGGCGGACGTCAGCGATCCGGCCGTGCACCTCTGGGAGGTCCATGGCCGGGTTGAGGATGTCACCCCGTTCGCCACCGGTCAGAGTGACCACCAACACGCGGTCGCCTTCATCGACATACCGCGCCAGGGTGGCGGCGCCCTTGCTGGACTCGTCGTCCGGGTGGGCGTGAACCGCCATCAAACGCCGTTCGGTCACGTGTCCCATAGTCCCATCCGTGGTGGGGGTACCCGCAACGGAGGCTGCCGATGGAAGGCACACTGCTCCCATGACCGCCACGCCGACCGGCCGGACCCCTCCGCCGTCGCGGTACGGGCGGGCGCCGATGTCCTCGGTGACCCGGCGCCGAGTCGTCATCGCGCTGGGAACGCTGACGGTCCTACTGGGACTGGGTGTGGCAGCCGGCCTCTACCAGCGCTACGAGGAGGTCGCCGTCACCGGGGAGATGGTGGCCTATGACGTACTCGACGAGCAGACCGCGTCGGTCACGATCAGCGTGACTCGACAGGATCCGGCGATGCCGGTGGTGTGCGTCGTGCGCGCCCGGGCCCGCGACGGCGCCGAAAGTGGTCGTCGGGAGGTCCTGGTGGGACCGTCCACCGAGCGCACCGTGCAGTTCACCACCACGGTCAAGACCTACAAACGGCCTTACGTCGGGGATATCTACGGATGCGGAACCACCGTGCCCCCGTACCTGACAGCGCCCGCGCAGTAGCACACCGCCCGGCAAAAAACCGTCAAGGCCGGTCCACCCGCCGGTGCTACACTTTCCCTGGTACACGGCTTCCCGCTGGGAGCCGTGTATTGCTTCATTAGCGGGTCGGCTTGCGCTCGGAGGTGGCACGCACGCGGGACCGACCGCACCTGCCGCCAGCGATCACACACCGCACCCCGCAACGACGCGGAAGACACGACCGAGGAGCGCGACGAGATGACCGACAACCAGGTGGTCTGGCTGACGCAGGAGTCCCACGACCGACTCAAGGCCGAACTGGACCAGCTGATCGCGAACCGTCCGATCATCGCCGCCGAAATCAACGACCGGCGCGAAGAAGGCGACCTCCGGGAGAACGGCGGCTACCACGCTGCCCGTGAGCAGCAGGGCCAGGAAGAGGCCCGAATCCGCCAGTTGCAGGAGTTGCTCAACACCGCCAAGGTCGGCGAGGCGCCCAAGCAGTCCGGCGTTGCGCTGCCCGGTTCGGTGGTGAAGGTCTACTACGACGCCGACGAGTCCGACAGCGAGACCTTCCTGATCGCCACCCGCCAGGAGATCATCAGCGACGGCAAACTTGAGGTCTACTCACCGAACTCACCGTTGGGGTCGGCCCTGCTCAACGCCAAGGTCGGAGAGACCCGCACCTACACCGTCCCCAACGGCAGCACGGTGAAGGTCACTCTGGTCAGCGCTGAGCCGTACCACTCGTAGTCAGCTCCCCTGGTGCGGACCGGCCGCACTACAGTCTGGGCTTATGGCGCGCATCGCCGAAGACTTGCTGCTGCTGTTGCTCGATAACCCCGAGGCACAGCCCAGGCTTGAGCGTTCCCGACTCGGCCGTGTCCTGGCCGGTGCCCTCATCCTGGATCTGGCGCAGGACTGCCGGGTGCGCCCGACCCAACCGGAGGACCCGGTGCCGGCCGGGCGGTTGATCGCGCTCGCCGGGCCGGTCCCGACGGATCCGACGGTGCGGCCGGCCCTGGCTCTGCTCCAGCAGCAACCGCTGACCGCCGAATCGGCCATCGGCGCGCTGCGCAAGCATGCCGAGGATGACGTCCTCGACCAGTTGCTGCGCACCGGGCAGATCCATCAGGTCGCGCTGACCGAACATCGGTTGCGCCGCAACCACTATCGCTGGCCGGTGAAGAACAGGTCCCGAGTAGCGATCACCCGCGCGGAGTTGCTCGGCGTGCTTTTTGAGAATCGGCGACCGACGCCGGTCATCGCCACGGTGATCAGCCTGCTGCACGCGATAGGCGGAATGGATGCAGTGCTCGACCTCAACGAAGCCGGTGCCCAGGCCGTTGCCGTCCGCGCCAATGACATCGCCAATGGGGCCTGGGTGGACAGTTCCGATACCGCTGGAGTCAATGTGGAACTGACCGCCGCTGAGGTACTGCCGGCGCTGTGCTGACGCTCAGGTGCGCAACGTCCGACCGTACTCATCCTTCACCGATCCGGTGAAGATCAGAAGAGCGTCGAGCACGCCCCAGATGGCCGCGCCGAGCAGGAACGGCAGCCCCGCGAAACCGATGATCGTGGCAAGGATGCCGAAGAGGCCGACGCACAGTTGCAGGATCCCGATAGCGGTCGAGCCGAGGTAGAACCGACCCGCCCCGAAGCAGCCGAAAAACAGTTGGAGAAGCCCGGCCACCACACCGGATTTGTCGGACATCGTGTCTCTCGGTCGGCCGGGAAACGGCGGTGTCGACATCCGGCCAGCGTAGTCGTCGAACCTGGCGCTCAGCCCAACGCCTGCCGCAGGTCGGCCAGCAGGTCGATCGAGTCTTCAATGCCCACCGATAGCCGCACCAGGTCCTCGGGCACCTCCAGTTGCGAACCGGCGGTCGAGGCGTGCGTCATGGCGCCGGGATGCTCAATCAGCGACTCAACGCCACCAAGGGACTCGGCGAGAATGAAAATCTCTGTCCGCGAACAGAATTCTCGCGCGGCCTCCAGGCCGCCCTTCATCCGCACCGACACCATGCCGCCAAATCCGCGCATCTGCCGGGCCGCCACGGCATGACCGGGATGGTCGGGCAGACCTGGGTAGAGCACGCTGCTGACCGCCGGGTGGCCGAGGAGGAATGACGCAACCAGGGCTGCGTTGTCGCAGTGCCGGTGCATCCGTAGCTCCAGCGTCTTGAGTCCGCGCATCGTCAGGTAGGCGTCGAACGGCCCGGGGACCGCCCCGGCGCCGTTCTGCAGGAATGCGAAGGCGGCGTCGAGTTCTTCACTATTGGTAACCAGTGCGCCGCCCACGACATCGGAGTGCCCGCCGATGTACTTGGTAGTGGAATGCAGAACGATATCGGCGCCGAGCGTAAGCGGCTGCTGCAGCGCCGGCGAGGCAAAGGTGTTGTCCACCAAGACCTTCAGGCCCGCACCATGACCGATCTCGGCGATCGCCGCGATATCAGCGATCGACAGCAGCGGATTGGTCGGCGTCTCAACCCAGATCATCCTGGTTCGTTCGGTGATCGCGGCCCGCACGGCGTCCAAGTCGGCCAGGTGCACCGCGGTGTGCTCGACGCCCCACTGCCGAAACACCTTGTCGATCAAACGGAATGTCCCGCCGTAGGCGTCGTCGGGGATGACGATGTGGTCCCCGGGACGCAGTACCGCACGCAGTGCGCAGTCGGTTGCCGCCATCCCGGAACTGAACGCCCTGCCGAAGCGACCCTCCTCGACGGCGGCCAGGACTGTCTCCAGCGCGGCCCGCGTCGGGTTGCCGGTGCGGGCGTACTCGAAGCCGCCGCGCAGTCCACCCACACCGTCCTGAGCGAAGGTGCTGCTGGCGTAGATCGGGGCGTTGACCGCACCGGTCGCCGGGTCCGGGCGGAAGCCGGCGTGGATCGCCCTGGTGGCGAAACCCAGCCGATCGTGCTGCTGCTCCATCACACGGTCGCCGGGGCGACCATCCCGCCGCTCAGTTTGCGGTAGGCGTAGACGATGAGCAGCAGGGCAATCGGCGCTGTCGCCAGCAGACCGACGAGGCACACCAGCGCGCCGGCGAACAGCAACGCTTGACTGACCAGCCAGACCAGCAGCGAGTCACCGAAATGCGCGCGGGCGATACCGATGCTGGTCTTGATGCCGTTGATCGGCGACAGTCCGCGATCGACGATGGAGACGGTGGTGAACATGGTGAAGACCGACACCGCCGCGCCGATGACGAAGCCGATCAACGGGCCGATGTAGGGCACCTGCTGCAGCGGAAACGTGACGAGCGAGGACACGATTCCGATGAGCAGTGATGCCAACAACACCGAAACGATGTTGCGGGGCCGGAAGAAGGAGCCGACGGAAACCGGCCGTCCGTCGGCGATTTCGAGCAGACCGCTGTAGTAGGCCGACGCGATGGCCCCCGACAGCAGGAAGAACACGACCCAGCCGGCCATGAGGACTGCGAGGGTGGCCCCGGTGATCTCAGTGCCGGTGACGCTCTGGCCATCGTCGGAGATAGCGAAGAACTCCGGTGAGACGCTGTTGAGCAGTGCCGCGAACACACCTGCCACCACCGCGAAGATGAGTCCCCAGAAAAGTGACGCGAGGATCAGCGGGGCTGCGTTCTTGGTGAACTTGTTCCACGCCCACGACAAACCCTCGCCGATGGTGGAGGTAGGCCGTCCGTAGCCGGGGGGCGGCGGCGCGTATCCCCCCTCGGCCGACGGCGGGGGCGGGTAGGCACCCGGGGGCGCGTAGGCACCGGCAGGCGGGTAGGCACCCGGCGGCGGGGGGTAGGCACCGGGCGGGGGGTAGCCGCCGGGCGGGGGGTAGCTACCCTGCCCCGCCGGATAACCCCATCCGGGCGGAGGAGGCGGAGCGCCGAAACCGCCCTGCGGCGGTTGGGGAACAGCGCCGCCCGGATACTGCGGATACTGCGGGGGCGGGTAGCCCCCGGGCGGCGGGTACTCACCGGGATTGGGGGGCTGCGGCGGGGTGGTCATGGTCTCCAGCTCATCTCGGAATCAGCATTCACAGAAGCCCCAACCTTATCGCGTCAGCGCCGTCGCGGCCCTTCGGAGAGGTACCCGAGCAGGTCGTGGCGGGTGATCACGCCGACCGGTTTGCCGCCCTCGACCACCATCACCGCGTCCGCGTCACGCAGCACTTTCTCTGCCGCACTCAGCTGCTCCCCGGCCCCGATCAGCGGCAGCGGAGGGCTCATGTGCTCGGCGACTGCGTCGGCCAGGTGGGCCCGCCCTTCGAACACCGCTGAGAGCAACTCCCGTTCGGACACGCTGCCGGCCACCTCGCCGGCCATCACCGGCGGTTCGGCGCCGACCACCGGCATCTGCGAAACCCCGTACTCGCGCAGGATTCCGATGGCGTCGCGCACCGTCTCGGAGGGATGGGTGTGCACCAGATCCGGCAGCGCCCCGGACTTGCCACGCAGCACATCCCCGACGGTGGGCTCCGGCCGCGAACCGTCCAACGGGGTGCGCAGAAACCCGTACGACGACATCCAGGCGTCGTTGAAGATCTTCGACATGTAGCCCCTGCCACCGTCGGGCAACAGCACGACCACCAATGCCTCCGGCCCGGCCTCCTCGGCGACCTGCAGCGCCGCCACCATCGCCATACCGCAGGAACCGCCCACCAGCAGGCCCTCCTCCCGGGCCAGCCTGCGGGTCATGTCGAAGGAGTCGGCGTCGGAGACCCCGATGATGCGGTCCGCCACCGACGGGTCATAGGCGGACGGCCAGAAGTCCTCTCCGACCCCCTCCACCAGGTAGGGCCTACCGGTGCCTCCGGAATACACCGACCCCTCGGGGTCTGCGCCGATCACCTGGACCTTGCCGCCGGACATCTCCTTGAGGTAGCGGCCGGCGCCGGTGATGGTTCCGCCGGTGCCCACCCCGGCGACGAAGTGGGTCACTTTGCCGTCGGTGTCGGCCCAGATCTCGGGCCCGGTGGTCTCGTAGTGGCTGGCCGGGCCGTTCGGGTTTGAGTATTGGTCGGGTTTCCAGGCGCCGTCGATCTCCTCGACCAGCCGATTGGACACGCTGTAGTAGCTGTCCGGGTGGTCCGGCGCAACGGCGGTGGGGCAGACGACGACCTCGGCGCCGTAGGCCCGCAGAACGTTCTGCTTGTCCTCACTCACCTTGTCCGGGCAGACGAACACACACTTGTAGCCGCGTTGTTGGGCGACCAGCGCCAGTCCGACGCCGGTGTTGCCCGAGGTGGGCTCGACAATGGTGCCGCCGGGAATGAGCTGTCCGCTGGCTTCGGCGGCGTCGATCATCTTGACCGCGATGCGGTCCTTGGCACTGCCACCCGGGTTGAGGTACTCGATCTTGGCCGCGACCAGCCCCGCCCCCTCGGGCACCACCGAATTCAGTTGCACCAGGGGGGTGTTGCCGATCAGTTCACTGACGTGCCGGGCAATGCGCATAGGTCCATAGTCGCAGAACCGACTCGCCGGTGGCGCTCCGCCCGATTGTCAGCCAGTGGAGTTACGCCCGATCGTCAGCCTGTCGCTTCCCGGATGTACTCCCCGATCTGGCGCAGCGAGCGGGTGGCCTCGGGAACGAGCGGGGCTGCCATCTGGAAATCGTGGATCTGCCCCGGCCACACCCGGACCTCGGTGGGTACCCCCGCGGCGGCCAGCCGCCGGGCGGCCAGCCGGGCGTCATGCAGCAGCACCTCAGAGCCGGAAACATGAATGAGGGTCTGGGGAAATCCCGGCTCGATGTGGTCCAACGGCTCGTAGACGTCCTCGGGCTTGCCGTCGACGACATTGCGGGCCGCCGCGCGAGCGACCAGGGCCACCAACGCGTCGAAAGCCTTGGGCGGGAACATCGCATCGGTGTGAATGTTGGGGTGCTTGAGCTTGGGGTCCTTCTCCAGTTGCAGCAGCGGCGAAATCGCCACCATCGCGGCCGGGGTCTCGCCCTCGGCCTGCAGCCGCTGCGCGAGAGCCATGGCCAGGTAGCCGCCTGCCGAATCCCCGGCGAGGACGATCTGATCGGGTTCATACCCCCGCAGTCGCAGCCACTGATAACCGTCGTAGCAGTCGTCAATGGCCATACCGATGGTGTGCTTGGGAATCAGCCGGTAGTTGACCACCAGAACCGGCGAATCGGCGTACTTCGACAACGCGATCGCAACTCGGCTGTGCGAATTGACCCCACACGTCAGGAACGCGCCGCCGTGTAGATAGAGCACCACCCGGCGGCGGCCGTCGGCGGGCAGGACACCGGGTGCCCGGACAAGCTGGGCCGAGGCGTTGGGTAGGCCGACGGTGGCGCGCACCGTTCCCGGCACCGGCAGGACAGACCGGGCGACGAAGTCCACCAGACCGAACGGCCAGGGCAGATGCGGAACGTGGCTGAGCACGGCCAGCGCGGGCCACATGGTGAGCTTGGCGCCCAGCGATACCAGCCGCGCCGGGACGCTGGGACCGTCCTCGAACACCTCGACCGGTACGCCGTCGCTCAGCGGCAACCGTCGTGCTGCGCGACGGGCGCCGGCCAGCGGAACTACCTTGCTGGGTGCGGTCATGGTCACACTCCTACATCGTTGTAGTGATGCGCCGAGGGGCCACTACCCTCGACTACCTCGGACCCCGGACTAAAGCTTGACAGTAGTGACCCCGGCCACAACCACAGTTTGCGATTCTTGCCGTATCCGATACGGGTCTGTAACCGCAAAGTGCTCTTGACCTCTGGTTTCCCACCTAGCGCGCACCTAAACTAACCGCGTGGGAATGTGGCTCGGGTCCGCTCGAACGCTGACCGTCGCCGGCGTTCTGGCCTCCACCGGAGGCGCCGTCGTCGGTGCCCGCAGCCTGCTGACCGGGCAGGCTGAGCAAGCCCGCAGCCTCATCCCCAAGGCAATGGACGTCCCTCCCCGCGCCGACGGCATCTACGCACCCGGTGGCGAGGCGGTTCGGCCGTGGGAACGAGGTCGACCCTTCGACATGCACCTGATGGTCTTCGGCGACTCCACTGCCACCGGCTACGGCTGCCGCCACGCCGACGAGGTTCCCGGCGTGCTGATTGCCCGCGGACTCGCTGAGCAGTCCGGCAACGTGGTGCGGTTGTCGACCAAGGCCATCGTGGGCGCGACGTCGAGGGGGCTGGCCAGTCAGGTGGACGCCATGCTGGTCGCGGGCCCGCCGCCGGACGCTGCGTTGATCATGATCGGCGCCAACGACGTGACCACCCTCAACGGCATCGGGCCTTCTGCGCGCCGGCTCGGCGCGGCGGTGCGCCGACTGCGCGCAGGCGGAACCGCCGTCGTGGTCGGCACCTGCCCGGACTTCGGCGTGATCACCGCCATTCCGCAGCCGCTGCGGTGGACGGCCCGGTCGGCGGGTATTCGGCTGGCCCGCGCGCAAGCCGCGGAGGTCGCGGCCGCCGGGGGTGTGCCGGTCCCGTTCGCCGATCTGCTCACGCCGCATTTCCTCACCGAGCCCGAACGGCTGTTCGCCGAGGACCACTTCCACCCGTCGGCCGCGGGCTACGCGCTGGCCGCAAAGCAGCTGCTGCCGGCGCTGTGCCAAGCCCTCGGCGAAGCTCCTCCGGAGTCACAACCGTGGCCCCAGGCGGTCCATCCGGCAACTCGGCTCGCCCGGCTGACCAGATTGCTGGGGCGGCGGACAACCGGGGTTCCGGCCGCTGTGGTTTTGCCTGCGGACTAAGTTCTGGGGTAACCCCGCCGATCAGGAGTCCGTCATGCCCGAAGCCGTCATCGTCTCCACCGCCCGCTCCCCGATCGGCCGCGCCGGTAAAGGCTCACTGGTCAGCATGCGCCCCGACGACCTGGCGACGCAGATGGTGCGCGCCGCCCTGGACAAGGTGCCCGCGCTGAACCCCCGCGACATCGACGACCTGATGCTGGGCTGTGGCCAGCCCGGCGGTGAGGCCGGCTTCAACATCGCCCGAGTGGTGGCCGTCGAACTGGGCTATGACTTCCTGCCCGGCGTCACCGTCAACAGGTACTGCTCGTCGTCGCTGCAGACCACCCGGATGGCATTCCACGCCATCAAGGCCGGTGAGGGGCAGGCCTTCATCTCGGCGGGCGTCGAAACGGTGTCACGCTTCCCGCACGGCACCTCCGACGGCTGGCCGGACTCCCATAACCCGCTGTTCGCCGAGGCCGAGGCGCGCACCGCCGCGACCGCGGGCGGGGCGCCATCCTGGCACGACCCGCGCGAGGACGGCCGGTTGCCCGACGTCTACATCGCAATGGGCCAGACCGCCGAGAACGTCTCGCTGTACACCGGCATCAGCCGGGAGGACCAGGACCGCTGGGGCGTGCGCAGCCAGAACCGCGCCGAGGACGCCATCAACAGCGGCTTCTTCGAACGCGAGATCACGCCGGTGACGCTGCCCGACGGCACCGTCGTCTCCACCGACGACGGCCCCCGGGCGGGCACCTCCTACGAGAAGATCAGCCAGCTCAAGCCGGTGTTCCGTCCGGACGGCACCGTCACCGCCGGGAACGCTTGTCCGCTCAATGACGGGGCGGCCGCGGTCGTGATCATGTCCGATGCCAAGGCCAAGGAACTGGGCCTGACGCCGCTGGCCCGGATCGTGGCCACCGGCGTCTCGGGGCTCTCGCCGGAGATCATGGGCCTGGGCCCGATCGAGGCCGTCAAGAAAGCCCTGGGCTACGCCAAGATGTCGGTCTCCGACATCGACCTGTTCGAGATCAACGAGGCCTTCGCGGTGCAGGTGCTCGGCTCGGCGCGGGCACTGGGCATCGACGAGGACAAGCTCAATGTTTCCGGCGGGGCGATCGCGTTGGGCCACCCGTTCGGAATGACCGGTGCCCGGATCACCACCACCCTGCTGAACAACCTGGCGACGCATGACAAGACCTTCGGCGTCGAGACCATGTGCGTCGGTGGCGGGCAGGGCATGGCCATGATCGTCGAGCGGCTCAGCTAGGGGCGCTTGCAAGCCGCATCGACTCTGCGTCCAGATCGCCCATCTCGTCGATTTCGCGATCTCAGCGCAGAGTCGATCGGGTTGATCCAGGCCCGACGCACTCTGGCGTGGATTTCCTCGCGCGGGGTTCCCGACGCAACCCGGATGACGATCCAGCCCAGTGCGGCGAGTTCCTCGAGACGCTTGATGTCCTTGGCGAACTGGCGGCGGTCGGTGCGGTGGTGGTCACCGTCGTACTCGACGGCGATCTTGAGGTCCTCCCAGCCCATATCCAGGAAGTAGGTCCGGCTGCCTCCCCGCACCCGAATCTGAGTCTGCGGCTTGGGAAAGCCCGCCTCGATGATGAGCAGCCTCAGCCAGGTTTCCTTCGGGGATTCCGCAGCGGCGTCATACAAGCCCAGCACTCGCGGAATTTGGCGAATCCCACGAACTCCGCGATGGCGGGCAGCGATGTCCAGCACGTCGGCGCAGTCGAAGGACGCCGCTGCACCGAGGGCGTCCAGCCTCGCCACGGCGCCCCACAGCAGAGGGCGGCGCGCCAGGTCGAAGGCGGTGCGCGCCAGGGACGTGACCGGGATGCGGCCCAGCACGACCGTCTCCCCCGTTGCAAGACCGAACGCCGAGGTGACGATGCCCGCAGGGGTCCGAGCGTTCGTCCAGGCCAATTCGACCGGCTCGATGTCGTCAACCCATTTGGCTCCGTACAACCGTGCCGCGGCGAGTCCTGCAACAACGCCCTGCCGCCCGGACCACAACCACGCCCCCTCAACGCGGTGGCCGAATGTCGGCGTGAGGTGCGCCGCCAGATAGACGCCCGGAAAGAGCGCAGCATATTTCGACCGAAGCTCGTGCTTGCGTACTAGGCCGCGATTAAGAACCTCCGCCCCGATGAATGGCCCACTCAGCACCGCGCCATCATCAGGGTTGACCCCCTCATCGAGTCTGCGCTCAGATCGACACTTGTGGAGAAACTGCGATCTGGGCGCAGAGTCGATGGGTAGCAACGAAAAAGCCCCGCCGAAGCGGGGCTTTCTCGTCGTGCGCTGCGGTCATTCGCTCCGGAAGTAGCTGAGCAGCCGCAGGATCTCGATGTAGAGCCACACCAGCGTCACGGTCAGGCCGAGGGCAACGCCCCAGGCGGCCTTCTCCGGAGCGCCGGCCCGGATCATCTGATCGGCCGAGTCGAAGTCCATCAGGAAGCTGAACGCCGCCAAGCCGATGCAGACCAGCGAGAAGATGATCGCCAGCGGGCCGCCGGAGCGCAGGCCCATGCCCTCGCCGCCGCCGACACCGAACAGGCCGAGCAGGAAGTTGCCGAGCATCAGTACCAGCACGCCGATCATGCCGGCGACCAGGAAGCGGGTGAACTTCGGCGTCACCCGGATTGCCCCGGTCTTGTAGACCACCAGCATCCCGAAGAACACCCCGATAGTGCCGAGTACGGCCTGGGTGATCAGGGCACCGGCATTACCGTCGGCGACGACGACGTTGCCGAACACCCACGAGATGGCACCGAGGAACAAGCCCTCCAGCGCCGCGTAGCTGAGCACGATCGCCGGGTTGTCCTGCTTGCGTCCGAACGTGGCGATCAGCACCAGAGCCAGGCCGCCGAGCGAGCCGACCAGGGTGAACGGCATGGCCAAGCCGGGGTTGCTGCCGACGAAGAAGTAGGAGATCACCGCCACCACCGAGAGCACACCGAGGGTGATGCCGGTCTTGGTGACGACGTCGTCGATGGTCAGTTGCCGCGAGACACCGGTCTGCGGCGGGTAGGGGGCGTAGGGCTGTGACTGATGGCCCATCTGCTGAGCACCGGCGATACCGGTGCCGAATTGCGCGTACCCGCCCTGTTGCTGTTGGGGCAACGAGCGGAATACCGGGTTGCTGCTTTGCCGCACCGCGGGATCCTCCCAGTAAGACGAATGAACACTGCGTCAACGAACGAACTGCCCGACCGGTTCCCGCAGGAGCCTTCCGGATTTCGCCGTCGTAGGTCCACCTTACCTGCCATCCCAGTATTCGCCACCGGCTTGCGCCTGGTAGAACTCCGACGGTGAGCGCAGACACCGACGACGTCCTGGTTCGCGTCGAGCGTGGGGTTGGATTCCTGACGCTGAATCGGCCGCAGGCGATCAATTCGCTGAACCACTCCATGGTGGCCGCGATCGACGCGGCCCTGGCTGCCTGGGCCGACGATGACGTCGTGCGGTCGGTGGTTCTGCGCGGTGCCGGGGAGCGCGGGTTGTGCGCAGGCGGCGACGTCGTCGCGATCTATCACAGCGCCAGGGCCGACGGCGCCGAGTCGCGGCAGTTCTGGTTCGACGAGTACCGCCTCAACGCCCGCATCGGCCGCTACCCCAAGCCCTATATCGCGCTCATGGACGGCATCGTGATGGGCGGCGGGGTCGGGGTGAGCGCCCACGGCAACGTCCGAGTGGTCACCGACCGGTCCAAGATCGCCATGCCCGAGGTCGGGATCGGCTTTATCCCGGATGTGGGCGGAACCTATTTGCTGTCCCGGGCCCCGGGGCGCCTGGGCCTGCACGCCGCCTTGACCGGTGCGCCGTTCGGCGGCGCCGACGCCATCGCACTCGGCTTCGCCGACCATTACGTCCCGCACACCGACCTGGAACCGTTCACCGCCATGCTCGAGGCCGAGGGGCCGGAAGCCGCCGTCGGCGCCTTCGCCGAGGAGCCGCCGGCCAGCCCACTCGCCGCGCAACGGGATTGGATCGACCAGTGCTACGCCGGCGAGACCATCGCCGACATCGTCGCCGCGCTCCGCAGCCACGGCGAGGGTCCGGCCAACGACGCCGCCAACCTCATCGCCACCCGCTCGCCCATCGCGCTGGCCGTGACCCTGGCCTCGGTGCGCCGGGCCGCCGCCTTGACCGGCCTGGAGGATGTGCTGGTGCAGGAGTACCGGGTCTCCTGCGCATCTCTTCGTTCCCACGACCTCGTCGAGGGCATCCGCGCACAGCTGGTCGACAAGGACCGCAACCCCCAGTGGTCGCCTGCGTCGATCGAGGCGGTCACCGACGACGATGTGGCGGGCTATTTCGTTCCGGCGGATCCGGATCTGACGTTCGAAGGAGATGTGCTGTGAGTTACGAGACCATTCTGGTGAGCCGCACCGACCGGGTCGGCACCATCACGCTCAACCGCCCGCAGGCGCTCAACGCCCTCAACAGCCAGGTGATGCGTGAAGTCACCAGCGCTGCAGCCGAATTCGACGACGACGCCGGCATCGGCGCGATCATCATCACCGGCGCCGGGGAGAAGGCCTTCGCCGCCGGCGCAGATATCAAAGAGATGGCGTCGCTGTCGTTCTCAGAGGTCTTCGAGTCCGACTTCTTCGCCGCGTGGGGCAAGCTCGCCGCGGTGCGCACCCCACTGGTCGCCGCGGTCGCCGGGTACGCGCTGGGTGGCGGGTGCGAACTGGCGATGATGTGCGACGTACTGATCGCCGCGGACACCGCCAAGTTCGGCCAGCCAGAGATCAAGCTGGGCGTGCTGCCGGGCATGGGCGGCTCGCAGCGGCTGACCCGCGCGATCGGCAAGGCCAAGGCGATGGACCTGATCCTGACCGGCCGCACCATCGACGCCGCCGAAGCCGAACGCAGTGGTCTGGTCTCCCGGGTGGTGCCTGCCGACACGTTGCTCGACGAGGCCAATGCGGTGGCCTCCACCATTTCGCAGATGTCGCGGTCGGCGGCGCGGATGGCCAAAGAAGCGGTGAATCGATCGTTCGAATCCTCCCTGACCGAGGGTCTGCTCTACGAGCGGCGACTGTTCCACTCCGCGTTCGCCACTGACGACCAGACCGAAGGCATGGCGGCCTTCACCGAGAAACGAGCACCCAACTTCACCCACCGCTAGGGTTGCACGTCGTGACAGCAACCGACGTCGAACCCGCATCCGCGAAAACCGGGGAAACCAAACGGGACTGGTGGCAGCGCCGATACACCTTCACCGGCACGGCCCTCGGCATGCTGTTCCTCTGGCTCTCCCTGAGCCCGTCCCTGCTGCCGCGTGGCCCGCTGTTTCAGGGCATCGTCAGTGGCGCGGCCGGCGCGATCGGCTACGGCCTCGGGGTGTTCGGCGTCTGGTTGGTGCGATTCATGAAGTCGCGGTCGAGTAGTCCGCCCGCGCCGCGCTGGGCATGGCTGGTGCTGGTGGTACTCGGTGCGCTGGGCGTGGTGCTGGGAATCGTGTACTTCCGTTACTGGCAGGACCACGTCCGCGACCTGATGGGGGTGCCGCGGCTGCGTTGGTTTGACTACCTGCAGGCGGGCGCGATCGGGTTGGTGCTGCTGTTCCTCTTCGTGGAGATCGGTCAGCTGATCGGCAGATTCGGCCGATTCCTGGCCCGCCAGCTCAGTCGTGTTGCACCGCCGCGTGTTTCGTTCGTCATCGTGGTGGTACTGCTGCTGTCGTTGAGCGTGTCGCTCCTCAACGGCGTGGTGGTGCGCGGCGGTATGAGTCTGCTGAACAAGACCTTCTCCGGGGTGAACGACGAGATGGACCCGAATCATCCGGCCCCCACCACGCCATTGCGCTCCGGAGGTCCCGGCTCGCTGGTGTCCTGGGAATCGTTGGGCCATCAGGGTCGCATCTTCATGCGCGGTGGACCCACCGTCGCGCAACTGACGGAGTTCAACGGCGCGCCGGCCACCGAGCCGATCCGCGCCTACGCCGGCCTTAACTCCGCCAAGGGAATTCGGGCGATCGCCGAGTTGGCCGCCCGCGAATTGGAGCGCACCGGCGGCCTCCAACGGAAGGTGATCGCGGTGGCCACCACCACCGGCACCGGCTGGATCAACGCCGCCGAGGCCGACTCGCTGGAGTACATGTACAACGGCGACACCGCCATCGTCAGCATGCAGTACTCGTTCCTGCCGAGTTGGCTGTCGTTTCTGGTGGACAAGGAGAACGCCCGCCAGGCCGGCCAGTCGTTGTTCGAGGCGGTCGATGCACGGGTGCGCGCCCTGCCGGAAGCTCAACGTCCGAAGATCGTGGTGTTCGGCGAGAGCCTCGGCTCGTTCGGCGGAGAGGCACCGTTCCTGAGCCCCAACAACATCATCGCCCGCACCGACGGCGCGCTGTTCTCGGGCCCGACGTTCAACAACACCATGCGCGACGCCATCACCGAAAACCGCGACCCGGGTTCGCCGGAGTGGCTGCCGATCTACGACGAGGGTGCGCACGTGCGCTTCGCCGCCAGGCCGGACAACCTGGGCCGGCCGGAGGCGCCGTGGGGCACCCCGCGGATCGCCTATCTGCAGCACGCCTCTGACCCGATCGCCTGGTGGACCCCCGATCTGCTGTTCGCCGAACCGGATTGGCTTCGTGAGCCGCGCGGCTACGACGTCTCCGGCGACATGAACTGGATACCGGTGGTGACGTTCCTTCAGGTGGCGGCCGATATGGCGGTGGCCGTCAACGTGCCCGACGGCCACGGGCACCGCTACGTCAAGGACGTCGTCAACGCCTGGGCGGCGGTGCTGCGGCCGCCCGGTTGGACGCCGGAGAAGACCGAACGGCTGCGCGGCCGGGTCACCCAGGACTACGCGCAGTAGATTGATCCGCATGCTGAGCACACGACATCGGGTCCAGTTGGGCGCTATCCTGGTCGGCGGCGCTGCGGTTCTGCTGACAGGCTGCGCCTCCGGCGCCGAGAAGGTCGACAAGGCCGAAGTGACCCCCGGGAAAGCCGAGCAGGGCGCGCCGTCGGCGCAACCGCCCGCCGCCGCGCCCGAAAACGCCGCCATCGGAGTGTCCCCCGGCGGGGTGACCACCCGCGTCGACGAGCCGGCTCAGTCCACCGAGGAGCAGTACGCGCAGTCATGCCTGGCCACCAAAGCGTGGATGGACGCCAAGGGCGGAGATCCCCAGGAGCTGATTGAGCCCTATCTCAAGGACTTACAGGCTTCCAAGGATGCCGGTCCGTCCACGTTCAACAAGACCTGGGCCGACCTGCGCCCCGCCCAGCAGTCCGCGGTGATCATCGCGGTGCAGGCCGCCGCTGACGGCGGCTGCTGACACCAGGGCTGATACGTGGCGAAACGGGTAGCTCTGGCCCTCGGTAGCGGTGGTGCACGCGGTTACGCCCACATCGGGGTGATCAAGGAACTCAACGACCGCGGCTACGAGGTGGTCGGTATCGCCGGATCCTCAATGGGAGCCTTGGTGGGGGGACTGTTCGCCGCCGGGTCTCTCGATGAGTTCACCGAGTGGGCCACCACCCTGACCGGTACCGCCATGCTCCGCCTGCTCGATCCGTCGATCTCAGCGGCCGGGGTGTTCCGCGCCGGCAAGGTCCTCGATGCGGTGCGCGAGATTCTCGGCCAAGTGACCATCGAGGAACTTTCCATCCCCTACACCGCGGTGACCACAGACCTGCTCGCCGGGAAGTCGGTGTGGCTGCAGCGGGGGCCACTCGACGAAGCCATCCGGGCGTCGATCGCCATCCCGGGTGTGATCGCACCCCATGTCCTCGACGGCAGGTTGCTGGCCGACGGCGGCATCCTCGATCCGTTGCCGATGGCCCCGATCGCCGCCGCCAACGCGGACCTGACTGTTGCGGTGAGCGTCTCTGGAATGGAATCCGATATGGCCGACGAGGCCGGCACCGGGATACGACCGACCCGGGAGCGGCTGAACCGGTTGCGGCGCAGCACCTCTGCGCTGTTAGACCGGTTGAGTACCGGGGCGACCCCGTTCGACATCACCGATATCGAAGCCGAGGAAGCACCCCTCATGGCCGACGTTGAGTTCGACGACGCCGAACGGGGCGCCCAGATCCCGAAGCTGCGCAGCTTCGCGGTGATGATGCGCTCGATCGATGTCGCGCAAGCTGCGCTGGCCCGCCACCAGATGGCGGCCTACCCGCCGGATGTGCTCATCGAGGTGCCCCGAACGGCCTGCCGCAGCCTGGACTTTCACCGCGCCACCGAGTTGATCGACCTTGGCCACGAGTTGGCGGCGCGGGCGCTGGATCGTATCGAACCGGAGGCATCCGACTAGCCGGGCGCGATTGGCCGAAGTGCTCGACACCTTCGGTTGCGCCGTAGCAGCCGATGCTACGGGCGGGCGAATAACGGCGCCGCCCGTCCGGTGAGCGGCGGCAGGTCGAAGAACCCTTTGATGCCCGGCTCGGCGGCGCAGGTGGCCGGGATGGCGTTGACGCAGTGCGCGGCGGTGGCCACCACTCCGGGGTTGCTGATGAGTCCCTCCGCCACCGTTTCCGGCTGCCAGCCCTTCACCGTCACGAAGGTGTTCGGGTGGCCGCGGACCTCGATCTCGTAACGTTCTCCGGCCGGGCCGAACGACCATGCAGGGTCGAGGTTCTCCTCCCCCATCAGCCAGTTGACTGCGATGCGCACGACGATCGCGTTGGTGACTACGGCGTCCCAGCAGAATCGCCGACCCGCCACCTGTCCGGGTGCGATCACCCCGATCGGTGAGTCGATGGGCGCGGTGGCGACCGCGACCTGCTGGCTGGTGCGGATGACCGGCTCGGCGGCGAACCCGAGGCGCTCGACGATCAGCCGCACCGACTGAAAGAAGCCGCCGTTGAGCAGTTTCTGCATCGGACCGCTCAGTGCCGTCTCCGGCGTCCCGCCGAAGCCCATCACGTGGCGCAGCACGTCGGGGGCCCCGTAGGTGCGCAGATCGGAGAACTCCTCGGCCCGCACGTGGGTGATACCGGTGGACATCACCGACAGCAGCAGCGGGAACAGTTCGGTGGCCGCGCCTGGCCCGATCCCGGCCCCGTGCAGGGTGGCGTTGCCGGCCAGTGCGGCGGCCTGCAGGGGCGCTGCCTCAGCCTCGCCGGGATAGAACCAGCCGAGGGGGCTGACGACGTTCTTGCCGGAGCGAAGCAGGGCGGCCACCTCGTCGACGTTGGGCAGCAGCGGCGCGTAGACGACCGCGTCGGCGTCCATCGCCAGGATCTCGTCGAGGCTGTCGGTGGCGACCACGCCCAGCGGGTGAGTTCCGACGATGTCACCAACGTCTTTGCCGGCCTTGTCTTTCGCGTGCACCCAGCAGCCGGTCAGTTCCAACTCGGGATGTTCCAGCACCGCCTTGACCGCCGCTGTCCCGACCGAACCGGTGGCCCACTGCACCACCCGAAGCGCCATATCGGCAGACTAATCCGTCGCTAGCGAAGGGACCGCCATGGGTAACGACAAGGTGTTCGTCGTCGGGGTCTACGAGGCCCTGGGGCTGTGCGGGGAGGGTGAGGCGCCGAGGCACTTCTCCCCGCGAGCAGACGCAAACTCGCGCGGCAGTCGCCCGAATCGTGCGACTTTGCGTCTGCTCGCCGAGGGTTAAAGGGTGACCACCGTGTAGACACCCTCGGCGTAGCGGGCCCGGATGGTTTTCTTGTCGTACTTGCCGACGCTGGTGCGGGGGATCTCCTCCACGAAGGTCCAGCGCTCCGGCAGCCACCAGCGAACGACTCTGTCGCCCAGGAACTCCCGCAACTCCGCCGGAGTTGTCTCGGCGCCGTCCTGCAGGACTACCGCGGCCAGTGGGCGCTCCTGCCAACGCTCGTCGGGCACACCGACCACGGCGGCCTCTCGTACCAGCGGGTGGGCGATCAGGGTGTTCTCCAATTCCACCGAGGAGATCCACTCGCCGCCGGATTTGATGACGTCCTTGGCGCGGTCGGTCAGGGTGATGTAGCCCTGCGGGTCAATCCGGCCCACGTCGCCGGTGCGCAACCAGCCCGACTCGAACTTCGACGGATCGGTATCGCGGTAGTAGGACCCGGTGATCCACGGCCCACGCACTTCCAGTTCGCCGACCGCCTCGTTGTCGTTCGGCAGCACCCCACCCTGGTCGTCGACGATGCGAGTGTCGACGCCACACATCGGCCGGCCCTGGCCGGACCGGATCTCCCACAGCTTCTCCGGCGGAGTGCCGGGAGCGGGCCAGGCCAGAGTCGCCATCGGCGAGGTCTCAGTCATCCCCCACAGCTGTCGGATTTGTACACCGTGGTTGCGCTCGAAGTTCTGCATGAGCGAAAGGGGGACCGCCGACCCGCCGCAGGCCACCATTCGAAGCGACGAAATGTCATGGCCGGGTTCGCGATCCAGGTAGTTCATCACGTCGTTCCAGATCGTGGGCACCGCTCCCGCGACGGTCGGCCGCTGGGTCTCGATCAGGTTCACCACCGACTTCGCGTCCATGAATCGGTCCGGTAGCACCAGATCGGCACCGGCCATCAGCGCCGCGTAGGGCAGTCCCCAGGCGTTGGCGTGGAACATCGGCACGATCGGTAGGGCCTTGTCGGAGAAACTCAGCCCCAACCCGTTGCCGCCGCACACCGCCATGGAGTGCAGGTAGCTGGACCGGTGGCTGTAGACCACACCCTTCGGGTGGCCAGTCGTACCGCTGGTGTAACACATTGCGGCAGCTGAGTTCTCGTCGACAACGGGCCAGTCGAAGTGGTCGGACTCCGCGGCTAGCAGTTCGTGGTAGCGCAGCACCTGCTTGCCGGAGGCCTCCAGCGGGCCGAGGTCACCATCGCCCACCGCGATCACAGTGTGCACGGTTTCCATCCGGTGCAGCACCGGCGCGAGGATCGGCACCAGCGACATGTCCAGGATGACGATCTGGTCTTCGGCCTCGTAAGCCACGAATTCGATTTGTTCGGGGAACAGTCGGATGTTGAGGGTGTGCAGCACCGCCCCCATCGACGGGATCGCGACGTAGGCCTCCAGGTGTTCCTGGTTATTCCACATGAAGGTCGCGACCCGCTGATCGCCATCGATCCCCAGCCGCCTCAGCGCGTTGGCCAACCGCGCGGCTTGCTGACCGACCTCTCGGTACGTCGCGTGCCGGAAGCCGTCGCCGGTGGCGGTGCTGACGGTGCGGTCACCGTGGACGTTGAGCGCGTACCGCAGGATCTCGGCGACGGTGAGCGGGAGGTCCTGCATGGTGCTCTGCACTGACGGTCTCCTTCGATAGTGTCTGTTTCGGGCCGATCGTATAACCGCCGCATGCAGGGCGGACCCGGCCGATCAGCGTCGGCCGGGTCGCCGACGGTTCTCTGCCGGCGAAACACCGCAACGAACGGCCGCTCGGCAGCGATGAACATGTCGTATAGCGTCGAATCACCGATCGAAGAAGGGCACCATGTTCAGGACCGCTCTGAGCGCCGTCATAGTCGCGGCGGTGGCAGTCCTGGCCGCACCCAGTGGTGCCGCCTGGGCGGAGGAAACGGCCCAGGAAACGATCAATCGTCTGCAACAGCAGGGCTACGCCGTGCAAATCGACAAGATCGGCACCGGGCCGATGTCGAAGTGTGTGGTCACCAGCGTGCGCAATCCGCAGACCATGACCGGGTGGGTGCCATACGTTGGACCGGGACTTGGTGACTTCGACACCTTCCTGGTGCCGGTGGTCACCAGCCGGACCATCTCAGTGTCGCTGGTCTGCAACCAGAACTAGCGGTTCAGGACGCGGCCCGAAGCCCCTGGCTGAGCGCCTGCACCGCCAGCGCGGTGATCCCGCCGTCAAAGTCGCCGACGTAGAGTCGGGTGTTGTCGTGACTGACCGCCAGGCACGACACCGGCCTGCCGACGTCAATGTGGCTGCCCGTGCGCAGCGTGGTCGCGTCGAAAACACTGACCTGTTCGCCATGAGCCAGATAGACCGCATCGCCGCCGGCCAGAATTCCGACCGGAACCCCGTCAACCGCGGTGGTGTGCAGCACTCGGGCTGAGGTGGTGTCGACTACGTGCAGCACGGAGCCCAGTTCGGGATCCCACCCGGTCACGAATGCCCGACGGTCATCGCCGTGGACGGCGATATCACTGATCGCCGCGCCGACCGGGATGATCTGAACCCGGCCGGTGCGGAGCTCGACGACGACCAGTGCGCCGCCGGTGGCGGTTGTCAGCGCCGCATACAGCCGGGTTCCGGCTGGGTTGATCCGAACAGCGTCGATCGCGGCACCGGCGGCATGGGCGACCGGGATGGCGGTCACCTTCCCGCTTTCCACGTCGATCACGGCGATGTCGGCGACGTCGTCGGCGGAGCGGGCCACGTAGAGAACCTCGCCGGTCGCCCTTGCCGCCAACCCGCCGGCACCTACCCCGACGGTCCGAGCGGCGAGTGCCGTGCCGGACTCCAGATCGATGGCGACAACGCCATCCTCAACGATGGACGCCGAGCGCAGGTAGGCACGGTCGGCTGCGGCCACCGCATACGGCTCGGCGATGCCGGAGACCGTGGAGGAAGTGGTCAGGGTGGCGGTGTCCACGACCGATGCCGCGTTGGCGCCGTAGTGCGCCGCGACCAGGTGGCGTCCATCCCGGCTCACCCCGAGGTCGGTGACTGCGCCGGGAAGTCCGGTCAGCAGCCCCTCGGCCAGTCTGGTTACCCGCTGAAGATAGGCGGCGGACCGGACCGCGGGCAGGGTGTCACTGGCGACGGCGTGCCGCGGGGTAGGCAGCGGGGACAGCCACACCGAATCTTCTGTGGGCCGTTCAGCGAGGGCAGCGCCGCCCGTCGTGGTTGCCATGTTCGTCTCACCTCTCCGTGGCCGGGCCGCAGCCCAGCACTAACTGAATAATCAGGAAATTCGGCCTCGTGCGTCAAAAGCCATCTGCAAAAAGTTTAACCGCGCCGACCTACAGGTAATTCCAAGCCGCCGAACAGGGGTGGCCGGGAAAATTAAGGAAGAACGACTCGTAAAAGTTTATTTCCGCACCGAAATGATTTCTTGGAAAGCGCAGTCGTAGCAGTTCACGGGTGGTTTTTTAGGACGGTGGAGCGGCCTTCACAACGCCCGAAGGAATTTGTCACGACGCTCAGAATCGACGTCCACGGTCGTCGGAATGCGGCGGACATCACAGCGGACCTTCAGTGGTGTTTTTCCGGACCGCCGGGGCATTATGTCGCGAGCGTCTGCTCGACGACGTCGCGTTCGCGGTACGGGTCACTGCCGGGCACGTGAGTGGTTTCGGTGTGCGCACACGCCGTTCCGCCGGCCACCCGGCGCCGGGCCTGCCGGAATTCCGGCAACGGACCCATCGCCGCCTGCGTTCCATTGAGGGCCGCCCAGGTCGCCGCTCGCCGCGCGGCCCGTTCCACGGGATGCGGCGGTTGGTACATGACCATCTCGGCGGCCCAGTCCGGCATCGCGTCGCGGATGGCCCAGTCGAAAAACTTCGCTGCCTGGGGCACGTCGGGGTTGCTCATCAACGCCGCCCCGGTGGCCAGCGCCGCACCGTGGGTGAGCGCGAGCCGGGGCAGGTAGGAGCGCAGACAGTCCAGGGTTTCGGCTTTGGTGGCAGGCAGGTCGGTGCCGCCCAGTGCATGGCCCACCCGGACGAACTCTCCGTAGTAGTGATCGATGTCTCGCAACGGGATGGGGTGATACATCTGGTGGGCAGTCGCGATTCCCCACACCACGGTGGCGTAGTTCCACCGAAGCCAGTCCGGGTCGTCGGCGTCGTAGGCAAGCCCGTCCGGCCGCACCCCTTTGACTGTGTGGTGCATCGCCCGTACGGTCTGGGCCACCCTCTCGGCGGTGTCGGTTGATCCATACGCGGTGCCGATGAAGAAGGCCAGCGAGTGGGCCAGCCGAATCTGGGCGCCCTCGAGGTCCAGCCGACCGGTCGGCAGCCCCTCCTCGTCGCGTTCGACGACCCGCGAGTGGTCTGATCCCATCCAGAAGATGCTGGGATCCAGCCGCTCCATGAAAGCCGCACACTGCAGTCCGAAGATCAGCGTGGAGGTATGCGAGTGGACGTACCACACCGCGCTGTCCGGGCCGAACCATCCGGGATCGCCTTCGGGGCCGACGAACTCCAAGCCCCGGAAGAACTTCTGCCGGACGTCCTTGTCGAAATCTGACCGCACTTTGTGCTCGAGAAGCTGGTGCGGAAGCAACACCCTCATCGCCGCCCCTTCCCGGGTTTGGCTACACCTGTAACCAAACTAACACCGCGGGGACCCCCGAGCCCGGACCAACCGGGTCCTGGCGTACGGCGCCGGGTCAGCCGAGCGGCCGCGCCCCGCGGCCCAAGGTCAGCACGTGGGCCGGCGAGATCGGCATCCGATCAGGCAGTCGCACCCGCAACATCCCATCGCTCACCCGCCACTCCACCGGTTGTCCCAGGCCCAGTATCTGCACATCGGTCACGTCGGTGGCGTCCACACCCCGGAGCCCGAACTCGGTCACTGAGACGTCGAGAAGGATGGCGTTGACGGCGCCGTCGCACTGGGTGAAACGCACTGCGGCGCCCTCAGTCGTGGTGGATTCGGCCAGGCCCCACGGTCTGGTGCGATAGATGGCCTGCCCGTTGACCCGAAGCCAGGTTCCCAGTCCACGCAGGGGCACCAACTGCTCCTCGGGGAATCGGCCGTGGCGATCCGGCCCGATCCCAATGAGGAGGTTGCCGTTTTTGGAGACGACGTCGACGAAGGAGCGCACCAGTTCGGTTGCCGTCACGAAGTCTTCCGGGCGTTCGTTGCGGTTGGCTCCGAATGAGTGGCCCACCCCACGGGTGGACTCCCACTTCTTGCCCTGAATGGAATCGAACTGGGCGTACTCCGGGGTCCGGATGTCGTAGTGGTGCTCGGCCGGGAACGTCAACGACTTGTGCCGGTCGGGGATGTAGGCCCAAAACCGTTGCAGCAGAGTTCCACCCATCCTGGCCAGCGCATCGGTGAGCGCGCTGCGGTGCAGTCGGGGTTCGATCCAGCGATCGTTGATGACGCCGTCCGGCACGGTGTTGTAGTAGTCGGCGAACAGTGCCGGCAGATCACCGCCGGCGGGCCAACAGATGTCGTTCCACAGCACTGACGGCTGATAACCGTCAATCAATTCCCGCGCCTGTGCGCTGGCGTAGCTGACGTAGTCGGGCGTGTTCGGCACGGCCAGGAAACTGTCGGCGGGATTGTTCAGAACCGCGTCGTTGTAGGGCCAGTCGTAGCCGCCGGAGTAGTACAGACCCATCCGCAGACCAGCCTGCCGGACAGCGCGAGTCAGATCGCCGACGATGTCGCGGCGGGAGTGGTAGCGCCCCTTACCGGGGTGGATCTGCGCGCTGGGCCATAAACAAAACCCGTCGTGATGTTTGGCGGTGAGCACCACATAGCCCGCACCGGCCTGGCGACATACCTGGGCGATCGCGTCCATGTCCGCGGTGGCGGTACCGTCGTTGAATGGTCCGATGAAATCGTCGTAGTCGGCGTCCGGGCCATAAGTCTCGCGTTGGTGACGCCAGGTCGGACTGCCCTCCAACCGACTGCTGTTGAGGTACCACTCCGCGTAGGGGTTGTCCCGCAACATCTCCGCGGGGCCCCGTTCCCGGAGCAGTTGCTGGATGTCATCGACCTGGGGCGCCCAGCCAGGCACGGTGTAGAGACCCCAGTGCACAAAGATCCCCAGTTTGGCGTCGTCGTACCAGGTCGGCAGGCGATGGGAGCCGACCGACTCCCAGGTGGGGTCGTACATCGGCTAAGGCTACGCCGCATCAGCCCAGCCGCGTGCGCACTCAGACACGAGGAAGGCGGCGTTACGTCGCCGGCGTCCCGACTCCGACGTAAGGCCCGGCCAGCCTCCGCAGCTGACCGGTGTCGGAGTCGTCCGAGCCGAGACTAATCAGGCCCGCCCGAGGCCGCAGTGCATGTCTGGCCGAACCGATCACGGCGAACTGCGCCAGACCCACCGCCAGCACCGGCCACAGCAGCGCGGCGAGAACCGAATACCAGATCCGGCGCAGCCCAGGCGGATGGTCGTCGTGACCGATCCACTCCGCGGTCACGAAGATCAGCGGGGCGAGAAGCATTGCCGCGGCGGCATATACGACCAGGAGCACCACGATGACCTCCTCCGAGATCTCACGTACTCCCAAGGTAGCCCGGAGAATTGCGCATCACCGCGCACGAAAGGGCACAGTTCGCTAACGACCGTGTAACTATTTGCCGGGTCTTATCACAGGTGCAGCAGGTGCGGCGCGAAGAAACCAAATCCCATGAACGCCATGCCCGCCAGTAGCGCAAGACCGCTGGCGATGAAGCCGGGGACGGCCATACCGGTGATGACGGCTGCCGAGGCGATGACGATGCCGATCTGGAACGCTGCCGAGGCGAACTCATAGTTGTGGTACTTGGAGAGCATCTCGTCGCGGAGATGCTCAGCGTCCACCGCGCGGCGGGACAATTCCTCGGTGCCCTCGCCCTTGCCGTCGGCGGCATCGGGTTCAGAGCGATAGCGCGCAGCGGTCTGGTTCCACTCCGCGATCTGCTTCTCCATGGCGGCCCGCTGTTCAGGTGTGACGGCGGAGGCCAGGGCAAGGTTGGCCTGTTCGGCGGCGATGAGATTGGAGGTCCGGCGAGCGTTTTTGGCCTGGAAGAAACTCCACATATTGGAGGCCTCCATCTGTGCGTTCAGCGCCGCGGTCTGAGAACTCTTGCCGGCGGTCTCGGCGAACGCCAGGAAGAGGGCCAGGATGGCGATCACCAACGCCATCCGTTTGTTGGCGGTGGACAAGCTGGCCAACCCACCGCGCTCGTCGTCGTGCTGAATCTTGTGCTCGGCCTCGTGCTGAACCGCGTGTACGCCCCGACTCATATCCCTCATCCCGTCTGGTCGCAAAGTTGGCGGCACGCTATCACGGTGCGGTGGGACCTGTGCCGGGTCGCCCCCCCAGGGGCGAAAAAGGCAGGATAATCAGCGGCGGATGTCCGCCGATTCAGTTGCCGCAGCTCCCGCGGCGATCACCGCACGGTTGCGTTCAGCTACAGCCGCGATGTCCATCTTCACCAGCCTCCGGTCGTAAGACAGGAAGCCGTTCACCTCGTTCTCCACATCGGTCAACTGGGTGTAGATCGCGCCGGAAAGCCCGGTCTGGCGCACGATGTCCTCCAGGTCGCGACTCACTTCGCCGTAGCGTTGCGTCAGCCGGGCCGGATCGTCGACGATCTCGTAGGACTCCGGCCGGCCGGGCCACCGGTTCTCGGCCGGCACCAGACCCAGACCGCCGTACTCACCGTCCACCCGCACCCGGGGTCCGGGCGCGGTGGGGCGGCCCGGGCCGACATAGGTGTGGTCGTCATAGATGTCACCGGCTCCGGTGTCACCGCGCGATTTGCAGCAGTTGACCCCGCTGTTGGCGTTGACCATCCGGGTGGGGTCTGCCGCCTTCACGACGGCAGCGATCCTGGCGGTATCGAATTCGCCCCAGCCCTCGTTGAACGGCACCCAGCCGACGATCGAGGTGACACTGCGGAGTTGGTCGATCATCGCCAACAGCTCCCGCTCGAAGTTGGCCTTGGCGGCGGGCGCCGGTTCCGGACCGGGGCCGACCGGTACCCGAAGGGAAACCTCCAGCGACGGCATGTCCTGCCACACCAACAACCCGAGCTTGTCCGCCCAGTAGTACCAGCGCGCCGGTTCGACCTTCGCGTGCTTGCGAACGAAATTCATCCCGAGTTCCTTGATGCGCTCCAGGTCGGACTTCAGGGCAGCGTCGGTCGGTGCGGTGTAGATACCGTCCGGCCAGTACCCCTGATCGAGGGGACCGTGCAGGAAGGTGATGTTGCCGTTGAGCGCGATCCGCGGTCTACTCCTTTCGTCATTGACGGTGCTGATGGTGCGCAATCCGGCGTAGCTGGACACCGCGTCGAGGACCTCGCCGGACGGGCGGACCAGGCTCACCTGCACGTCGTAGAGGTAGGGGTTGTCCGGACTCCACAGCTGAGGTTTGGGAATCGGCAGACGGATGGGTTGATTCGCGGCACCGGAGGAGACCGCGACCACCCGGGCACCCGGTTCGGAAACCACAACCAGAGCCCGGTCATCTCGCGTGCCTGAGGCTCTCGGTGTGACGGTGAGACTTTCCAGATCCGAGGCGATATCCAATTTGGTGATGTGCGCGGGGCCGACCGGCTCAATCCAGACCGTCTGCCAGATGCCGGATGCCCCGGTGTAGAAAAGTCCGCCGGGCTTGCTGCGTTGCTTGCCGACCGGGAAGGGACCCACTTCGTGCCGGTCCTGCACCCGCACGGTGATCTCCTGGGCGTCGGTGCCCCGCAGTGCTGGGGTGATGTCCGCGGTGAAGCCGGTGTAGCCGCCTTCATGCCGGGCCACCTGCTGCTTGTTCACCCAGACGGTCGCGACTTGGTCGACCGCCCCGAAGTGCAGTTGAATCCGCTGCCCCCGCCAATCGCGTGGCACCCGGAACAGCTTGCGGTACCACATCTCGTCATCGTGGCGGGCGACGCCGGACAGAGCCGACTCCACCGGGAAGGGAACGAGAATCTGCTCGCTGTAGGCGGTGAACGGCGGGGGCGCAGCCAGCATCGGCGAACCGGAACGGCCGAGATAACTCCACAATCCGTTCAGGTTGAGCCAACGGCTGCGCACCATTGCCGGACGCGGGTAATCGGGCAGGGTGTTGACGGGATCGACCTGGTCGGTCCACAGCGTGGAGAGCGGAGCCGGTTGCTGTCGCCACATCGTCCCCGCGTTAGCCGGCGGGTCAGCCGTCCCCACCACGGCAAGCAATGCCAGGAGCAGGACCGCGATACGAATGATCGGCGCCACCGGTCACCTCCGAGTTCCACCGGTCGGCGACCGGGGGTGAGCCAGCATCTCTGCGGGTTGACCCCGAAACGGCCGGGAGCGAAATTGCCGACGGCACCGTAGCCCGGACCTACCCTGCGCCGCGGCCGAACACGAAAAGATCCAGATCAGTTCAGTACTTTGCTGAACTCCTCGGTGGTCACCGACGGGGCTGGACGCCAGCCACCCGCCGGAGTCAGTCGGACGGCGCCTTGGTCTCGGCTGCAAGGGCGATCAGTCTGGCCCGCACCAACTCCGGCCGCTCGTCGATGATGAAATGACCGGCGTCGACCGGCTCGAAGGTGTAGTCGTCGGCGTTGGCCGTGTCCGGCGCCGCCAGCGAGTGGTGGACGGCGAAGTCATGCATTCCGAATAGCGCGCGGATCGGTACAGTCGCCCGGCGCTGCTCAGGATGCCTTGAGGCGGAGGGCAATTCGCGCAACAGAAACGTGCGGTAGGTGTCGGTGGCCGCTCGGGCGCACGCAGGATCACGAAAGCGCTCCGCGTACACCTTGGCGGCGGCCGGGTCTATCCGGTGCGCCTTGGGCCCGAAGCCGAAGACCACCCG
>Ga0164293_10000130_pt1 | contig 50665 bp, 44 predicted proteins | sample GEODES118metaG_FD_111487 | JGI IMG/M metagenome (GOLD analysis project Ga0164293, IMG submission 111487) | Eutrophic lake water microbial communities from Lake Mendota, Wisconsin, USA - GEODES118 metaG | ecosystem: Environmental > Aquatic > Freshwater > Lake | place: USA: Lake Mendota...
AATTATTATTTGATTCAGGTAAATTATTATTTGATTCAGGTAAATTATTATTTGATTCAGGTAAATTATTATTTGATTCAGGTAAATTATTATTTGATTCAGGTAAATTATTATTTGATTCAGATAAATTATTATTACATTTTTTACATTTTATTATTTCCACTTTCTTTTTTGTAATAATATTAATTGTAAAATTTTCAAATAAATTTGGATTATATCCATTATCTAATAATCTATTTATTAAATCTATTTTTTGTTTTTCTAATAATTGTACTGGAGTTAAATATACATTTTTTTTAATACTATTTTTAATTATAGATATTAATTGATCATAATTAAATTTATCTGATAATTGAACTATTTCTTTTGGTAATATATTATTAATTTTTTCTTTATATAAATTTTGTTTAAATTCTTTATGTAATAATATATATTGTTCAATTTCTCTATAATTATTTTCACATTCATAAATATCTAATAAAATACAATCACATAAATATGAAGTATTCATTGCCATAATTCTATTATAAATATTTTTTGTTGATCCTATTTTGATTAATTTTTTTTTATTTATATTAATTTCTATAACATATATACATTGTTTATAATTAAATTTTTCTATTAAATATTTATGTTTATCTAATTTAGTATTTTTAATTGTATTTTCTAATTCTACTTTCTGCTCATTAATGATATTTTCTAATTCTAATTTTCTATATTCATTTTGATATTCTAAATAAAATTTAAATACTTTTTCTAATTCTATATAATATTTTTTAATTTCTTTTGATTTTTTTGTTCCTACATGCATACATAATTCTTTAAAACAATCTGGTGACACTGTAATGTATTGTTTATTATGAGCACCTCTTTTTTCTTCATATTTATTTTTTGTCCCATCTATACCGGCGCAAAAATTATTAATATCAAATTCAGTATAGTTTAATATTTTATAATCCTCATTTTCTTTATTATATTTTTTAATCAATTTAATTATTTGTTCTTTTCCATGTTTAATATCTTTATACCCAAGCCATAAAATTAAATCATTATTTAAATAAATCCATTTATCATCTTGAATACTATACCAAAATCTATCTATATATAAATTATCTAAATTATAATTAACTGTATTTAATAATTCTTTAATAGTTAATAATGATTTATTATTAATAATAATATCTGTTAAATTTAAATTTTTAAGAATAATAGAATTCATTTTTTATACTATTTTTTTATATAATAATATAATATATAAAATTAAATATAAAATATAAAATTAATAATTTATAATAAATTTTATATTAAATATACTATATATAACTAATAAATAGTCTAAAAATATAATTTAAAATTGAATTATATTTTCATTATTAATATAGTTAAAATATAATATTTTTATTTAATTAGTTATATCAATAATGCAAAACGAATTTATTCCAACTTCAGAATTAAATAAAATTAAATTTTATGTTTTAGACGAAGAAGAAAATGATGTTGAATCGGTAGTCGAGATTAAAAATAAAGAACTATTTAGAAATAATAAAGCATTTAATCAAGGTATATATGATTCAAAATTAGGTACTACAGACCATTCTTATATTTGTCATACATGTTTTGGAGATAAAACAATATGTGGTGGACATTTTGGAAAAATTAATTTACCATATCCGGTGATATCACCATTATTTAAAAAAGAAGTATTAAAATGGTTAAAAATAATTTGTTTTACATGTGGAAATCCTATTTTAAAAATTAAAAATTCATCAAATTTACAAAAATCACAAATATTAAATGAATATGTAAAATTATCAAGAACAACAACACAAAAATATATTAAATGTATTCATTGTAATACACCTCATCCTAATGTACAAAAGGATCCAAAAGATCATTTAAAAATATATATTAAAATAGATGAGGATGAAAGAAGAATATATAATACAGAAATTGAAGAAATTTTTTCTAGAATTACTGATCAAACAGTTAAAGATTTAGGAAAAGATATTTCTTCACATCCTAAAAAATATATTTTAAGAGTTATTAGAGCACCTCCAGTGACTATTCGACCAGATATTAAAAAAATTAAAGGTGGAAGATCTAATAATAATGATTTAACAACTATTTTAAAAAATATTGTTAATTTATTAGATAAATTACCATCTGTTTTAGATGAAGAATCTATTATTAAAAATATCATTCAATTAGATAATATTGAAATGCATTATTATAATTTAATTAAAGACACTCCATCAAGTAATATTAATAAATTACAAACAAATACAGGTAGTTCACTTATGTCTATTTCATCAAGATTTCCAAAAAAATCAGGTAGAATTAGAAAAAATATTTTAGGTAAAAGAACTACTTATATGGGTCGATCTGTTATTACAGGTGATAATAATATTAAAATTAATGAAGTAGGTGTTCCTATTTCGATTGCAAAAAATATTCAAATACCAGAAACCGTTCAATATTATAATAAAGATAGATTAATGATATATTTTATGAATAAGGATAAAAAATATCCAGGATGTTCAAAAATTATTAAAAAATCTACTGGATCTGAATATTATGTCGGTGCAATTAATGATGATTTTGTATTAGAAGATGGAGATATTATTTATAGAGATATAATCGAAGGTGATTATGTAGCTATGAATCGAGCTCCTTCTTTATTATATAGTTCTATTAGTGGACATACTGTTAAAATTATGGATAAAGGTGATACTTTACGTTTATCTGTTAATGTAGCAGATACAATGTATGGAGGTGATTTTGATGGTGATGCTATGATGATTATATTTCCACATACTATTATTTCTAGAAATGAATGTAAAAATTTATCTGGAGTTGAAAGATGGTCTATTTCATTAAAAAATGGTTCACCATCTATTGGAGTATATCATGATGGTTTAATTGGTATCTTTGAATTTACTAAGGATAATTTAAATATTAATAAATATAATGCTATGAGACTAGTTAGTCAAAATTATAGTATTTTAGAAAATTTTAATTTTAATAATTCAAATTATAATAGTAAAGAATTGGTTAGTAAATTATTACCACCAATTAATTTTAATAAAAAGGCTGGATTTTATAATCCAGATTATGTTGACTTTATTAAATATAATTTAAATGAAATTAAAGTAGAAATATCTAGAGGATCTTTAATTAAAGGTCGATTAGATAAAAAATCAATTGGTCAAGGAGTTGATGGATCATTATTTCATATTATTCATAATGAATATGGCAGTGATATTGCCTTAGATATGATTTATAATTTACAACAAATGACTACAATATATTTGATGCATCATGGATGTACTATTACTTATGATGATATTACTATTAGTAAAAAGGCATTAGAAAAGGTACATAAACAAACAGCATCTATTTTATATGAATCTCAACAAATATATAAAAATTTAATTGAAGGAAAAATTATTCCTCCACTAGGAATGACTGTTAAAGATTTTTATGAACAACAGCAGTTATCAGTATTAAATTTAGGTGATGATTTCCTAAAACCCGTTTTTGAAGATATCAAAACAGAAGAAAATAATTTATTTAAATTAATCTCTTCAGGGTCAAAAGGTAAATTTACTAATTTATTACAAATTAGTTCATCTATTGGGCAAACATCTATTGGTGGAGAACGTATGTTTAAATTATTTGATTATGAACGCACATGTCCATATTATTCTAGATTTGATGATAGTCCTCAAAATAGAGGATTTGTTACTGAATCTTATACATCAGGAGTTGATATGTTATCATTTATATTTCAATCAATGGAAGCTAGATATAGTATTATTAATAAAGCTTTATCTACTAGTATTACTGGTGAACAAAATAGAAAAAGTATTAAAAATTTAGAATCTTTATATATTGATAATACACGAAAGGTTGTAAAAAATAAAAATATTGTACAATTTATTTACGGTAGTGATGGAGTAGATACTAGAAAAAATGAAATAGTTAAATTCAATACTATTAGTATGTCATTAAAAGATTTAGAAAATAAATATAAAACAACATTTAAAGATTTAGATAAAGTTTATCATAATAAAAATATTCAAAGTATTTTAGATGAAGAATATAAATTATTATTAGATGATAGAAATCTATATAGAGAAATTTATCTAAAAATTGAAAAACAAAATAATAAAAATAAATTATTAACAGATATGAAAAAATTACCTATTAATATTCATAGAATTATTGAAGATATTTGTTATAATTTTAATGATGTTATTAAAAAAGAAAAATATACATTAAATCCTTCTATTATTTTAGAAAAAGTGAATGATTTATGTAATAAAATTATGTATTGTCATTATAATGAAATGCAATATGCAAAAAAGAAAAAAATACCAGATCATATTTATAATTCATTTACATTAATTAGAATTTTAATTAGATCTTATCTATATATTAAAAATATTATTACTTTAAATTTAAATTATGAAATTTTAGATTTAATTATTAATCGTATATTAAATACTTATCATAAATCATTAATAGATTATGGCTGTCCTATTGGAATTATTACAGCACAATCTATTTCTGAACCCATGACACAATATGTTTTAGATAGTCATCATAGAACAGGTGCTTCTGGAACTAAAACTGACTTTTTAGTTAGAATGAAAGAAATTTTAGGTGCAAAGGATACATCTAAAATGAAATCACCAAGTATGATTTTATATGTTAATGATGAATATAAAACAAATAAATTTAAAATTCAAGAAATTGCAAATCATATTGAAATGATGCCTTTAAAGATATTTATTAATTCATATCAAATATTCTTTGAAGACTATAAACAAATTATACATCCTAAATATGTGCATGAAATTAAAATTATTGAAATTTTTGAAAAACATAATCCAAATATGAAAATTCCAAATGATTTAATTAAATGGTGTATTAGATTAGAATTTAATAAAGAAAAATTAATTGAAAAAAATATGAAATTTGAATCAATTTGTTATAAATTAAAAGAATTATTTCCATATTTATTTATAGTTAATACAGCTGAAAATGCTGATACAATATTTATTAGAATTTATATTAGAAATTTACATTTTAAAAAATCTAGTGAAATTAATATTAATACTATTGAAAATTTTATTACTGATAATTTATTAGTATCTATTTTACGAGGTATTGATAATATTTATTCAACTAATACTAATAATAAGATTGCTAGAACCATTATTAAAGAAGATGATTCAATTGAAAAGAATAATGAATTTATTATTAATACAGATGGTACAAATTTAGAAGAAATTTTTCAAAATTCTTATTTAGATCCATATTTATCTCAATCTGATAGTATTTTAGAAATTTATGAACTATTAGGTGTAGAAGCGGCACGTAATAAAATTATTATTGAATTAATGAATATGATGCCAGCAGCAGATAATAAACATTATATGATGTATGCAGATGCTATGACTTATACAGGTCAAATATCAGCTATTGATAAATCAGGTATTGAAGAAAGAGAATCAAATAATATTTTATTAAATTTAGCATTTAGTCATCCAATTCAAGGATTAGAAAATGCAGCTATTAATTCATTAGAATCAACTTGTTCATCTGGATTAAGTGCTCCATTAATGATTGGACAAATGCCAAAATTTGGTAGTAGTTATAACTCAATATGTATTAATGAAGAATTTATTAATAATAATTTAACTGATATTAATTCTCAGTTAGATAATTTATAATTTATAAATTAAATTAATTTATAATATTTTTATTTTTTTCATAATATAGATAAAAAAATATTAAAGAGATATTTCTATATTTAATATACTTTTCATATAAGGTTATTAAATATAGAATCTTAAAAAATGTTTGGTTATAATATTTTAGATCATGGATCATTTATTAAAAAAAGTGATATTTATGAAAATGCTTATGCAATAGGAAAAAAAAATAATTATATAATTAAAGAAAATGAAATTATTAGATATAATTTAGGTATTTATTTAGATATTCAAAAAGGTTATAAATTAAGTTTTACTTTAAATCCTGAATATGAAAATAAATTAGAATTAATTGGAAATACACATTTTCAAAAAAATGAAACTATTGTAATTAAAATTAAAAATATATCTAATGAAACTTTAACAATTGATCCAAATGTCCATTTTATTCATTTTGCATCATCTAATTATGCAACACCTTATACTTTTGTATCAAATAAACCTGAAGTTGAACAAGTAGTTGAACAAGTAGTTGAACAAGTAGTTGAACAAGTAGTTGAACAAGTTGCTGAACAAGTAGTTGAACCTGAAGTTGAACAAGTAGTTGAACAAGTTGCTGAACAAGTAGTTGAACCTGAAGTTGAACAAGTTGCTGAACCTGAAGTTGAACAAGTTGCTAAATCTGAAGTTGAACAAGTTGCTAAATCTGAAGTTGAACAAGTTGCTGAACCTGAAGTTGAACAAGTTGCTAAATCTGAAGTTGAACAAGTTGCTGAACCTGAAGTTGAACAAGTTGCTGAACCTGAAGTTGAACAAGTTGCTGAACCTGAAGTTGAACAGGTTGTTGAACCTGAAGTTGAACAAGTTGCTAAATCTGAAGTTGAACAAGTTGCTGAACCTGAAGTTGAACAAGTTGCTGAACAAGTAGTTAATTTAGAAATAAATAATAATGAAACTAAATCATCTGATATTATAAAAAAAAGAAAATATATTCGTAAAAAAAAAGTAGTTAATTAAGCATTTTTAATTATATGTGATTCATTAGTATATTTTACTTCTTCTTGATATTTATTATAATATTGTGATTTTTTTTCATCAAATATATTTTTTAAATCACAATTTGGAAATCCTATATAATTTTTTGATGGTAATATATCTAAATTTTGATTATTATATACTAAATTTTTAAAATTTTCTATATAATAATAATAATTATCAGGATAATTTTCTTTCCCTAGTGTATTAATTGAATAATTAAAACAACTATTATTAAAATTATAAGTTTTATTAAATTCTTCTGAATAATTATTTTTAATAAATGTTATAATCTGAATAATATATTTTAATGATAAATAATAATATAAATATATATTTTTTTTATTATTATCTTCTTCTAAATAATAATTAGTTAAAAAATACATTAAATTATATGTAAATGAAGATATTGGTATTAATTTATCTATTTCATGTATATATATTAAATTAATACTTAATAAATCTCCATATAAATCATATATTTTAATATTATGTTCTCCATCTATAATAAATTCACCATATGATGGTTTTAAATCTAAAATATTATTATATTTTTTTAATTTATCTAATTTATAATAATTTTTTAAATTTTCATAAATTTTATCTATAGTATTATCATTATTTATAAAAATTAATTCTAATTCATTATTATAATTAAAAGATAAAATATTTGTGTCTTTATTTATAATATATTCATCTTTAATAATTACAAATTTATAATAATCATTAATAATTTTTAAATCATTTTCTTTAATATTAATGATTTTTATTAATTTAGAATATAAATTATTAAATTCTTTATATATTAATTGATATGCTAAAATTCCATGTAATATAATATTTGAATTAATATTATATGACACAGATTCTTTATTTATTTTATTAAATATATCTTTATTATTAGATGCTATTTTATAATTATTAATATTATTTTTATTTAAAATTCTTATATCTGTAAATTTAATATTATTTATATTAAATTTAAAAACATTATTATATTTATTATATTTTGCTTCATTTATATTTAATTCATTTGTTAATTTATAATAATTATCAATTAAATTAAATCGTTCAATATCTTTTTTAAATCTATATAATATATTATAAGAAGGTCCTGTAATTTTAAATAAAAAACTTAAAGATAAATATTGATTTAATTTTTGAAAATTAGGATCTACAAATTTAAATTCTTTATATTCTATAGATGGAATTTTATTATAAATATATTCAGGAACATATGTAGAGTCAAATACTGTATATCCTAATAACTGAACTCGAACAGTAGTATGATGAATTGCAGGAATAATACTAATATTTTCAAAATTATTATTACATAAAATTTGTCCTATATTATTTGCATGTTCAATATTTTTTGGTGAAATTATATCAAAATCTGGAATTTGATATAACTCATTATATAAATTAGATCCTTTTAATTTTAATGCTAGATCTATAGCCATACCACCAACAATTAATAATTTATTATTAATTATATATTCTTTAACATTATTTAATGCATCTTCTATTTTATTTTTAATCAAATTATGATTATAAATTATATATTCATCAGTTATATTTTCTAAATCATTAATTTCTGTAACTATTATAGACATTATTAATTTTAAAAAATATTAAAAGATTAATAAAAACTATAAAAATAAATAATATATATTCTAAAATTTAATAAATATAATCTTCATATATTAATTAATAATATACTTATATTTTATTTAAAATAATTTGATATTTTATTTATATAATAAATTATTATTTAAAGTTATAATTATATGTTAATTAAAATTGAATTAAATAATAACTAATTTTATATTAAATAAATCAAAAAATGGATGATTTTGAATTATGCAATGATGATGATTTTAATATATTATTAAATTCTAGATTTAATGAAAGTGTAAATATATCAAATAATGATTATAAAAAATGTATTAATTGTGATATACAAATGCAACCTAATATTAATAACACATTAACATGCCCAACATGTGGTTATATTAAAAATGTTATTATTGAAAATTTAGAATATGAACCAAGTATGGCTGGATATAATACCAATGAAAATTATCATATTCCAATTAAATGTATAGGTAAAAATGCATTTCAATATCAAAAATATTTAAGAAATAATACATCACAATATAGTATAATTCAAGAAACTACATTAAAAAAATTATTAGAAAAATTAAATTATCAATCAGAAGATTTTGTAATTCCAAAAAATATTATTAGTAATGTATTAAATCAATATAAAAAAATTAGAGAAACTTCTAAAATTCACAGAGGTGAAATATTAAAAGGTATTTTAGGTTCTTTAATTTATTATGAGTGTTTAAAAGAAGGAATTATTCGAAAACCAAAAGAATTAGCTAAATGGTATTCTATTTCTGAAAATGATTTAAGTAAAGGCGATAAAATTTTAAGAGAATTAGAAGAAGAAGGTATTATTGAATTACCTATTAATAAAGATTTTAATCTTGAATATATTTCTTCTTATTTAAAAAGAATTAATATAGATATTAAATATGAAGCATTTTTAATTGAATTATTAAATAATATTAATGATTTAAAAATTGGAAATCCAAATGCTAGACTATCTACTAAAATAGCATCATTAATATTTTTATTAATAATATCTAAAAAATATAATATTACATCAGAAGAAATAGCAAAAGAATTTGATATATCTATATCTACATTTAAAAGTTTTTATATGGAAATATTTAAAAATAAGGATAAATTAAAAACCCTTTTTGATAAATATAATATTGAATTACCTGATAAGATACCTAGAAAATCTAGAGTAAATAAAAAAAAAAATTAAAATAATTATTAAAAATAATATTAATTAATAAAATTAAGTTTTAGATTTAGGTATTAGATTTAAGCATTTGATTTTGTTTCTTCATCTGAATCATATACATGATCCATATTTTTTTTATAATTTTCAAATAATTCTTTTAATTTATTATGTTTATTTTCATCCTTTTTAGTAATATTATTATATAATAAATCAATAATTTTAGTTTTTTTTGTTGAATCATTTTTTTTACTTTTTACATCTGGATGATTATATAATTCATTTAATTCATCTTCTGTATATAATACATCTATAAATTCTTTAATATTAGATTTCATTTTATCTTTAAAGAATGATGTTTTAGATAATGATTTTGTTTTTTTTGTAGATGATGATTTACTATTATTTGAAATACTATCAATATTACATAATATATCAATTTTAGTATTAATTTGATTAGCAATTTCTTGAACTAATGTTGTATTCATTACAATAATATCATCAACTGTATTTTTATATTTATTAAACTCATCATTTAATTTATTTAATTTAATTAAAATTTCATCTAATTTTTTATCTGTTGATGACATATTATAATCTTATATTTTATAATAAGTATTTATATTATATTTATATTTTATTTAATTATAAATTCAATTTTATTTTTTATATATATTTTATACATATTAACTTATTAAATCATTTTACCTGTATTTTATTTTACCTGTATTTTATTTTATTTTATCTTATCTTATCTTATTTTATTTATTTTAATTAAATTTAAAAAATCATTATTAATTGATTCTAAATTAATAAATAAAATAAGATTATTTAATTCTTTATATAATGATAGATTTTTATATTTAATATTATTTATTAATGTATAATAATTATAAAAATATTCATAATCTAATTTTAATATATTATATATATTATGAAAATTAATATCATTATCTTCAAAATTACTATTAGTACTTAATGATACTAATTCTATATTATTAGTGCTTAAATTACTATTATAACTACTATCTATACTTAATTCTTCATCATTACCAATACTTAAATTACTATTATAACTATTAGTACTTAAATTACTATTATAACTATTAATACTTAAATTACTATTATAACTACTATCTGTACTTAAATTACTATTATAACTACTATCTGTACTTAAATTACTATTATAACTACTATCTGTACTTAATTCTTCATCACTATATGTACTTAATTCTTCATCACTATCTAATATTTTTTCATCAATATCTGAAAATGAACTATTAGAATTAGATAAAATTGGAATATCTTCAGATAAAAAACTATTTGAAGAATAATTTAAATATTTTATATAATTTAAAAATTTTAATTGTGTAATATTAAATTTATAATTATTATTTTTTAATAATTTATATTGTTTTGATAAATTATTAATAGTTTCATTATTATATTCTAATAAACTAATTATATTAAAAATTAGATTATTCATTATATGTTGATTTTAAAATTGAAAAATTAATACTATATTATAAATTAATACTATATTATAAATTAATACTATATTATAAATAAATATATAATATAATAATTAATAATGAATAAAGGCAAATTTTTAGTTTTTGAAGGGATTAATGGTTCTGGAAAAACAACTATAATTAATATATTAATAAACTATTTTGAAGATAATAGTATTAAATATAAATATATTAAATTTCCTAATAGAGAAACACAAACTGGAAAAATAATTGATAAATTTTTAAAAAATCAATATGAATTTAAATCATTAAATGATCAAATTAAAATATTTGCAGAAAATAGAAAAGAATCACAAAATATAATTAAAAAATATTTAGAATCAAATCATATTGTATTATGCGATAGATATTTATATAGTAATATAGCTTATACTTTAACTGATCAAACTTTAAATATTATTAATAGTAATAATACTAATTATATTAATATTAATGATATAATTAAATATGATTCTAATTTAATTAAACCTGATTTTACATTTTTAATTAAAGGTAATTATATTTTATTAAGAAATGAAAAAATACAAGAGAGATATCATAATGATAATATTAAAAATACATTAATTTTTAATAATTATTTATTAGCATTAAATCAAACAAATAGTAAATATAAAATTATTAATAATGAATATAATAATTTAGATAATACCATTAATAATATAATAAATGATATTCAAAATATTAATTCTACATATGAATATAATTATTTTTAACTAAAATACTATATTATTTTTTTTTATTAAATAATAATTAAATATAATCATATAATATTAATAAATATAAAATTGAAAGTATAAATTAGTTTAATATAATAAATTAATATAAATTCAATTAGCAAATAATTTTTAAATAAAACTTAAGCTTAAATTAAAACTAAAACTTAATCTTAAATAATTTAAAATGAATACAATTGAAGAATTTAATGTAATTAATCGTAAGGGGGAATCAGTTCCTTTAGATTTTAATAGAATTTTAACTAGATTAAATAATTTAAAAAATTATGAACCTAAATTACATGTCAATGTCGGTTTAGTAGCACAAAATACTATTAAATTAATGATTAATAATATTACAACTATTGAATTAGATAATATTTCTGCAAATATTTGTGCAAGTATGATTACAACTCATCCAGACTATGGTACATTAGCATCAAGAATTGAAATTAGTAATTTACATAAAGAAACTAATGAAAATTATTATAAAATGTTATTAGAATTAAATAATTATTTTAATGAAAATAATGAACCAATTAAATTAGTAGATGATAAATTAATTAAATTTGCAAAAACATATGAACTTGAAATTCAAAAAAAATTAAATTATTCATTAGATTATAATTTTACATATTTTGGTATTAAAACTTTAAAAAAATCATATTTATTAAAACATAATAAAAATAATTCTATTAAAATTTTAGAACGACCACAACATATGTTTATGAGAGTTTCAATTGGAATTCATTTTAATAAAATTGATAATCAGGGTACAACTGATGAATTTACATTAAATAATATATTTCAAACATATAAATTATTATCAGAAAATTATTATACACATGCTACACCTACATTATTTAATGCAGGTACACCTAAACAATCTTTATCATCATGTTTTTTATTAAGTATTGAAGATGATTTAGAACATATTTATAAAACATTATCAGATACAGCAAAAATTTCTAAATGGTCTGGTGGTATTGGAGTTCATTGTAGTCAAGTAAGAGCAAAAAATTCATTAATTAAATCTACAAATGGTAAATCTGAAGGTATTATTCCTATGTTAAAAGTTTATAATGATTCAGCATTATATGTAAGTCAAGGTGGTGGTAAAAGAAAAGGTTCAACTGCTGTTTATTTAGAACCATGGCATGCAGATATATTTGAATTTTTAGATCTAAAAAAACCAATTGGTGATGAATATTTAAGAGCAAGAGATTTATTCTTAGCTTTATGGATTCCAGATTTATTTATGAAAAGATTAATTAAAGCAATTGAAACTAAAGAAGTAATTTATTGGAGCTTATTTTGTCCAAATATTGCAAAAGGTTTAGCAGATAAATATGGTGATGAATTTGAACAATTATATACTAAATATGAAACTGAAAAAAAATATAATAAACAAATTGATATTACCATTTTATGGAAAAAAATATTAGAAATTCAGATGGAATCAGGAATTCCATATTTAATGTTTAAAGATCAAGTAAATAAAAAATGTAATCAAAACAACTTAGGAACTATTAAATCATCTAATTTATGCGTTGCTGGAGATACATTAATTTTAACTAAAGACGGTTATTATCCTATTAAGGATTTAGCTAATAAAGAAGTTGAAATTTGGAATGGTTCTGAATTTTCACTTTCACCAGTTAGAAAAACAAATGTAAATCAAGAATTATTAAAAATTACAACAGATGATGGATGTGAATTAAAATGTACACCTTATCATAAGTTTTATATTGTATCTGGTTCTAGAAATACTAAATATATTATTAAAGAAGCTCATGAATTAAAATCAAATGATAGATTAATTAAATGTAATTTTCCAGTTTTAGATGGTAATAAAGATTTGGATTTTACAAGTCCTTATACTCATGGTATGTATTGTGGAGATGGTAGTAATTATAAGTTAAAAAATAAAAATCAACCATTTATTGATTTATATCATGAAAAACAAGAATTAATAAAATATTTAGATTATGATAGAATTCCTGATAAACAAGAACTTCAGAATAAAACTAGAATTATTTTACATAAATCTATTAATGATAAATATGATGTACCTATTAATGCATCTTTAAAATGTAAATTAGAATGGTTAGCAGGATATATTGATGCAGATGGAACAATTTGTAAAAATCAAGATTCAAGATGTCTTCAAATTGCATCTATTCATAAAGACTTTTTATATAATGTTAAATTATTATGTAATACATTAGGATTAAATCCAAAAATTACTAAAAATAGAGATGCTGGATATAGAATGATGCCTAATAATAAAGGTTTTGGAGAATTAACAGAATATAATTGTAAAGAAATTTATAGATTATTATTTAATGTTCTAGATACTTACAAATTATATAATGAACTAAACATTCCAACAAAAAGAGTATTAAATGATATTAATACACATCCTCAAAGGGATGCTAGAAAATTTGTAAGAATTTCATCAATTGAAAAAGTTAAAGAATTACATGATACATATTGTTTTAATGAACCAAAAGAACATAAAGGTATATTTAATGGTATTATTACTGGGAATTGTGCCGAAATTAATATTTATACTGATAAAGACAATATTGGTGTATGTAATCTTGCAAGTATTTGTTTACCTAAATTTGTAGAATATAATACATATAATGAACCTATTTATAATTATCAAAAATTATATGAAATTACAAAAATAATTATTAAAAATTTAAATCAAGTTATTGATAATAATGTTTATCCTGTTAAAGAAGGTAAATATTCAGATTCTATGAATAGACCATTAGGATTAGGTGTACAAGGATTAGCAGACGTATTTTTCAAGTTTAAAATACCATTTACATCTAATAAAGCAAAAGAAATTAATAGATTGATTTTTGAAACAATTTATTTTGCAGCATTAGAATCATCTTGTGAATTAGCACAAATTAAGGGATATTATAAAAATTATACAACTTCTATGATTGCTAAAGGACAATTACAATTTGATTTATGGAATGTTATTCCTAGTAAAATGTGGAATTGGAATAAATTAAGATATAATATTTCTAAATATGGTATATATAATTCTCTATTAACTGCATTAATGCCTACAGCAAGTACTTCACAAATTATGGGTAATTATGAAATGTTTGAACCAATTACTAGTAATATGTTTACAAGAAATACATTATCTGGTACATATCAAATTATTAATAAATATTTAATTAATGATTTATTAGATTTAAAATTATGGAATGATATTTTAAAACAAAAAATAATTGCAAATAATGGATCAATTCAAAATATTGATGAAATTCCACAACATATTAAAGAAATATATATGACTATTTGGGAATTAAAACAAAAAGATTTAATTGATATGGATGCAGATAGATCAGCATATATCTGTCAATCAAGTAGTTCAAATAGATATATGAAAAATCCTAATAATAATAAATTAACATCAATGTATACATATTGTTGGAAAAAAGGATTAAAAACAGGATGTTATTATTTAAGATCTCAATCTGGAGCAGATGCTGTTAAATTTACAGTTGATGTTAATATTTTAAAAGAAATGCAAAAAAAGAATATCAATACAACTAATACATCAGATTCTGATGAAGAAGTATGTACTGTATGTTCAGCATAATAATTTAATTATCTAATTAATTATCTAATTAATTATATAATTTTATTTTTTTAATAATATTTATCAATAAAATCAATATATAATTGATATTTTCTCTCATTCTTAAATGTTTTTATATATAAATTATTCTTGTATAAAACTATAGTAGGAAATCCTTTAATTTTTGGTCCTTTTGAAAATTTATTTAAATGTTTAATATATTCAACATTATTTTCATTTCCTTCTTTTTCATCACAATCATATTGAGCAATTATAACTTTTTTATCCTTTTTATAAAAGTTTGCTAAATTTTTAAAATCTGGAATTGTTTCTTTACAATATCCACACCATGTAGTATAAAATTTAATTAAAACAATTTTATCTTTATAGTCTTTTAATTTTCCACTATTATCAAAATTTTTATATGTTAAATTAACAATATTACTCATAATTTAAATTTAATATTATATAAAATATATATTATATATAATATTTATTGATTATAAATAATAATGAAATTATTAAATATTATTATATTATTAATAATTCCTATAATTTTCTATATATATTATATGTATTATATTAATAATGAAGTTTATGATGAATTAGATGATGAATTAGATAAATTAGAAGATTATTTAGAAACTAATATTAAAAAAAATAATAATAATAGTAATAATAGTAATAAATATAATAACTATAAAAAAAATAATCTAAATGATAAAATATTATCATATATAGATGGTTATTGGATTTCTAATCCAGAATTTAATCAAGTTTCTGATATTGATAATATGATTTTATATATAAATTTTATAAATAAAACAGGTTCATTAATTATTATTTCTAATAATACTATATTAAGTAAAGATGAAATTTCTATTAATATTAATGAAGATAATATTAAATATAATAAAGATTTATTAAATAATATAGAATTTAATTGTACATTTAATAAACTTAAAGATAATAATAGTAATAGTAATAATAATAGTAATAATAATTTTATTTGGAAAAATTTAGAATTTAATTGTATTTTATCAATAAATAATGGTAATTTAAAAATATTTAATAATAATACTATATATGCTGATTTATTTAAAAATAATGAAATAACTTCTTATATAAATAATATATAAATAATATATAATTTACTATTTAAAAAGATTATTAAAATTGAATACTATAATTATAAATAATATATATAAAATATAATAATATAGTAATGGAATCATTTAATTTTAAAAGAGCTGGTTTAAATATGAAAAAGAAAAAACCTATTAAAAGAGTTTATATTAAAAAAGAAGTTAATAATGAAATTATTACTAAAAATAAGAATATAAATATTAATAATACCAATAATATTAATAATACCAATAATATTAATAGTATTAATTATTCATATATTAAAAATGAATTAACACAACAAGAACAAGATTTATTAAAATTATATTGGCCAAATTATTCTACAGAAAAAAAAACATTAGCACAAATACTTACAGATAAAGAAATTTATTATAAATTAAATAAAGATTGGTTTGAGTTTTTATATAAAAATTAATAAAAATAATACATACAATATAATTATTTTTAAATAGTTATTTTTAAATTATGATTTTAATTTTTTTTATAATATGTATAATATTGATTTTAATATTTTTAAATTATGATAATATTCAAATTATATTTCTTAATTCTTATCAATTATCTAATTTTTTACAATTAGATTTAGATAATTTTTATAGTAATTTAAGTAATGAAAATTTAAAACTTAGAAATATAAATAATAAAAATCAATATTTATTAAATATTGAAAAGGAATTATATACATTTACAGAAAAAGAAAAATTATTATTATCTAAAGCTATAAAAATAGCTAATAAAAAATTAAAATCTATAAAATTTCCAGAATTTAATTATAAAAAATTATATAAATATCCATGGATAATTGGTTGTAGTAAAACTAATAATTATGAATTTGGGTATCCTCATACTAGAAATAATATAATTATATTAAATATTGATAATATATATGATAATAATTTATATAAAACATTAATTCATGAACGTATACACATATATCAAAAGTTATACCCAAATGATATTAATAAATTTTTAAATACTTATAATATTATTAAAAGTAGAAAAAAAAATAATTATGATAGAGCAAATCCTGATACTGATAATTATGTTTATAAATATAAAAATATTAATTTTGAATGCATTATTGATAATACTTTAAATATAAAATGTACCAATAATGATAATATATTTGAACATCCTTTTGAATATATGGCATATAAAATAGTAAATAGTATTAATTAATACTAGTAATAAGTAATAAAATAAGTATACTTATATATGTAAATAAATTTAAATTATTTTTTTTTATTAAATTATTTGCATTATTGGCATTATTACCATTATTATTTTTATTTAAATCTTTTAAATCATCAATATCATAATTAATATTACCATTTTCATTATAAAATTTAATTTTATCTGTACATAATGATAAATTAAAAATAGATTCTGATTCTGGAGCTATGTCTGGATAATTATAATTTTCAGTACAATCCGGATCTAAATAATTTTCAGTATTATAAAATTTAGAATTTTTATTAATTTTAATATAAATTGTATCCATAAAAGAAATACATTTACCTACTTCAATTGCAATAGAGTTAATTTTATTAAGACAATTTAAATCATATATATCATAATATAAAAATTCTTTATTTTTAAATTCTTTATTTGTAGTATCTAAAGGATTTTCTCCACAATCTTGAGTATTAGAATAAGTTCCAAAACCATTACATAAAGTATTATTTAATACTTCACATACTTCATAATTTTCATAAGTATACATAATAAAATTTAAATCTTTACAATCATTATTTTGATAAAAATAATTTGCTACATATTTTTCTGAAGATACATAATTTAATAAATTAACACATATAAATAAATATTTAATTAATTGAATCATTATAAAAAAACAAAATATAAATTTTCTTATTATATCTCTATTATTAATATTAATTATGTTTTTAAATTAAAAATCATCATCCATACTTAATATTAAATCTTCTTTTTCTGCATTAGCATTTGCTTTAGAATATTCAGTTACTCTTTGCTCAAAGAAATTTGTTTTATTTTGTAAACCTATATTTTCCATAAATAAAAATGGATTATTTGTATGATATAATTTATTAATTTCTAAATTAGATAATAAATTATCAGCAACATATTCAATATATTTACACATTTCTTCAGCATTCATACCAATTAATCTACAATTAAAAGAAGAAGTAATAAATTCCTTTTCAATTTCGACAGCTTCTTGAATAATTGAAATTATTTGATTATCATTACAATTTAAATCATAATCAGTCCTATTTTTAAGTTGATTATATAATAATATTGCAAAATCTCTATGAATACCTTCATCTCTTGAAATAAATTCATTTGATTTTGTTAATCCTGATAATATATTTTTTTCCTTAATCCAAAATATAGCACAGAAAGATGCTGAGAAAAATATACCTTCTAATACAGCAAAAGCAATTAATCTAGTACCAAAACTAGAATTAGTATCATCAATCCATCGCTTGGCCCAATTTGCTTTTTTAGTAATTGCTGGTATATATTCAATTGCATTTTTAAATTTTAATTTTAAATCTTTTTCTGTAATATATGTATCTAATAGACTTTCATATGTAATTGTATGAATATCTTCCATCATTTTTTGAAAATTATAAAATAATTTAGTATATATTTTAATATCTTCAGGTAATAATTCAACATCCTCCATAAATCTCTCTTCTAAATTTATGTTAACAATCTGATCTGATTGTGCAAAGAATGCTAATATATTTGATAAAAAGAATCTTTCATCTTTATTTAATTTATTATCCCAATCATATTTATCTTTACTTAAATCAAGTTCTTTTTCTATCCAGAAACAAGAACGAGCTTTAGTATACATTTCATAAATTTCATAATTTCTTATTGGAAAAACAGATTGAATCTTAGATGAAAGAGACATATTTTATTATTATATATATATTATATTTAATAGAAATTATTTTAATTCAATTTTAAAAAAATTATATTTAAAGCTTATATATAATAATATAATATATTATATATTATACACATTAATATTTATTTTATAAAATATATTGATTAATGTATTATTTAATATAAAAAAATAATTTCATTCAATATGGAGTATAAATTATATAATGTATAATAAATTTAATTATAGATAGAAATTATATAATTTATAATTAAATTCGGTAATAATATTAAAATATTATTAATAGTATTTATACTATTTAATGTGTTATATATTTTTAATATTAAGTTTATATTTTTTTGTTAATTTTTTAAAAAATTATACATAATTTTATGTATTTTATTATTTTTTAAAATATTATGATGTCCTGAATTTTTAATTAATACATAATATAAATATTGATTAATTTTATTATTATTTTGAATATTTTTAATAATAAAAATACTTTGTTTATAAGATATAATAGAATCGTTATATCCATGTAATATTAAAATTGGAGAATTAATAAAATGAATATTATTTATAATATTTGATTTAAATTCATATTTTATATATTTTTTTATTAATTTATTTATCAATTTATTAGATGAAAATATATATAATGGTGCTTCTAATATTATTTTATATGGTTTTAAATTATATAAAAATAAATATTTATTAATATGTAAAATAGTAATAGTACTTATTGAATAACCATATAATATTATATCAGAAATATTTATATTTAATATTTTATTTTCTTTATTATTTATAAGATAATTAATTAAATAAATACCATCTTGTAACATATTACTTTCATTATATTTTCCTTTTGATAAACCCATTCCTCTATAATCACAAATAATAAAATTTAAATTAAATGGTTCATTTGTAAAAAGTTTAATTCTATTTGGAGTAAAGTATAAATTATATGATTCAAAATATCCAGAAAAATAAATTATTGTTTTATTATTAATATTATTATTATTATTTTTATAATACCAAAATATTAAATATTCATCTTTATTAATTGGAATTTTAAATTTATATTTTTTTCCATGTTCAAATGTATTAAATTTATTAGTATTTACTAAAATTCCATTTTGATAAATAAAATAAAAATATAAAATTATTAAAATAATTATTAACATTAAAATAAGTTATAATTTACATAAATAAATCTAATAGTATTTTATTTATATTATTAAAATTATTTATTTTTTATTATATTTTTTATAATAATTATTTAAACATTTATTAATATAATAATTAAAGATTGTATCAAAAATGGTTAAGAATCACAATATTATTAATGAATATTTAGAGTTAGATAATTTATATAAGAATGAATATGAAAAATATTTAGTGTTATTACAAGTAGGTAGTTTTTATGAATTATATTCACCAATACCTAATGAAATTAAATTAAAAGAAATTTGTGAATTATTAAATATTATTTTAACTAAAAAGAATAAAAATATTGAAAAAATTTCAAAATCAAATCCATGGATGGCTGGTTTTCCATGTAATTCATTAGAAAAATATTTAGAAATTTTAATTAATAATAATTATACAATTATAGTTTATAACCAATATATAGATAAAAAAACAATTAAGCGTAAATTAGATAAAATTTATTCAATTGGTACATATATTGAATCAGATAAATCAATTATTAGTGATAATTTAATTTTATCAATTTATATAGAAACAATTAAAGATAAAATAATTACAGGTATTTCAATTATAGATTTATCAACCGGATCTATTAAATTATCTGAAATATATAATGAAGATTATAATAAATTAATAGAAGATTTAAATAAAGAGTTTATTATTTATAATCCTAAAGAAATTATATTAACTTTTATTAATTCTAAAATAAATGAAAATTTTAATAAATTATATCAATATTTAAAAAATAAAAATACTATATTACATTATTATGATAAAATAGAAAAATTATATTATAAATTAGATTTTCAAAATGAATTTTTTGAAAAAATTTTTAAAAATACTATAGAAATAAATACGAATATTTCAATAATTGAAAATTTAAATTTAGAAAGATATGAATCTTGTAGATTATCTTTAATTATTTTATTAAAATTTGCATATAACCATGATAATAATATTATTAATAATTTAAATAAACCTAATATTTTAATGAATAAAAATATTTTAAACTTACATAATAATGCTATTTATCAATTAAATATATTATCAAATAACAATATTTATAAATTTAATAGTTTATTTGATATTATTAATAAAACTTCTACAACATTAGGAAAACGATTTTTAAAATATAATTTATCAGAACCAATTTTAGATATCAATGAATTAAATTATAGATATAATCTTATTAAAAAATTAAAATCTAAAAAAATATATTTACAATACGAAAAAGAATTAGATAATATATTAGATATTGAAAAATATCATAAGAAATTAGGAATAAATAAATTATATCCTTTTCAATATGGTCGACTTAATAATTCATATAAATCATGTATTAACTTAATTAATATCGCTAAAGATCATTTTAATAATTTTAATTTTAACATTTTAGATCAATTTAATGAATATTATAAAGAATATCTTAATTATTTTAATATTCAAAATTTAGAATTATTTAATATAAATAATAATACAATAAATACTAATTTAAATATATTTAATATAGGTATTATTTCTGAAATTGATGATTTATATGAACAAATTTATAAAGAAAAAGATAAATTATATACTTTATCTAATGAATTATCTAATTTAATTAATAACGATAAAATAGAAATTAAATATACTGATCGAGATGGATATTTTTTAGTATTAACAAAAAATAGAGCAAATAAATTAAAAAAAGAATTAGAAAAAATAAATAAATTTACAGAATTACAATTTGATAATAAAACATTATCTAATACATATATTACATCTAATTTAATTAAAACAATTTCTAAAACTATAATACAAAATGAAGAAAAATTATTTAATTTAATTAAGATTAAATATTATGAAATTACTGAAAGTTTATATAATAAATATCATAAAATATTAATTTATTTAAATTATTTTATAGAATATATTGATTTTATTAAATCAAATACTAAAACAACTATATTATATAATTATAATAGTCCAAAAATTATTAATCAAGATAAATCTTTTATTAATACAACAGGAATTAGACATCCAATTTCTGAACAAATTCATTCTGATTTTAATTATATTACTAATGATATTTCAATTAATTATAATAATATTGGAACATTATTATATGGATCAAATGGCGTTGGAAAATCTACATTAATGAAAGCAATTGGTTTAAATATAATTTTAGCACAAATTGGTTGTTATGTAGCTGCATCAACATTTGAATTTATGCCATATTCTAATTTATTTACAAGAATTGATCATTCTGATAATTTATTTAAAGGTTTATCATCTTTTGAATCAGAAATATTAGAATTAAAAACAATACTTAATTATAGTAATAAAAATTCTTTAGTATTAGGTGATGAAATATTAAATAGTACTGAAAATATATCAGCAATATCTATTATATCGGCTTCAATTAATTACTTTTTAAATAATAATATTTCATTTATATTTGCGAGTCATTTACATCAAATTCCAGAATATATTAATATAGATTTAAAACAAAAATTAAATATTTGTCATTTAACTATGGATTATGATTCAATTAATAAATGTTTTATATATACTAGAAAATTATTTCAAGGTCCATCTATGCAAAATTATGGTTTAATTGTTGCTAAATCTTTATTAAATAATGATTATATTATAAATTCTTCATTAGAAATTCAAAATCAAATTTTAAATAAAAATTCTCTAATTGATAATAAAATTTTAAATCAAAATAATACTATTAAAATTAAAACATCTAAATATAATACAAATATTATTATGACTGAATGTTATATTTGTAAAGATTTAAATATTAAACAAGATGAAATTAATATATTAGAAACACATCATATAATTTTTCAAAATAACTTTGATTCTAATAATAAATGTACAATTGATGATCATAAACATATAAAAAAAAATCAAAAATCTAATTTAGTAAATTTATGTAAATATCATCATATAGAAGTTCATAATAATAATATTATAATTAATGGATGGATTAAAACAACAAAAGGAAAAAAATTAGATTATAAAATTATAAGTAATTAATATAATTTAATAGTTTTTAATTTTTATTTTCTAATATATTTATTTTACTATATAAATCTTTAATACAATTTACTAAATGTGGAATAATACTTATATAATTTATATTATATATATCGGTAATCTCACCATTATCTATAATTTCTATAATATTTGGTAAAATTTCTTTTACTTCTTGAGCAATAAATCCATAACATTCTTTATTTTTATTTTTAAAATTATATTTTTTTGGATTTAATTGTAATATCCTATCTTTAGAAAAATTAATATCTAAATTAATTATATTTTCTTTTAATCTTATATCTGATGTTTGGCTTAATGTACTAACTGATAAATTACCATTTGCTAATAATGTAGCTACTGTAGATAATTCACCATTATTTGCCAATCTCCATCTATAAGCACCTGTTTCACTATTATCAGTAATGTTAGTAGAATATGATTCAAATGTTCCTAATGTAAATATAGTGTACGTACTATTTAAAGCACTAAATTCTATACCAGTTCCAATACCATTAGATGATGTTGTATTTGGTAATCCAGTTAAACTTAACATAATATCTACAGTATTATTAGATACATTTTGTTTTGTTAATGATAAAGAATGTCCACTAATATTTGATCCCATTATTACTGAAGGATTATTTCCAATAGGTAATAATGTTAATGAACCATTAGATGTTACTTTAATATCACATTTATAATTAGGATTTCCATTAGTATCATTATATGTTAAACGTAAACAATTACCTAAAGGATGATTAATTTCTAATCCATAATCTCTAGCTGATGTATTAATGCCTAAATTAGTAAATGTATTAATTGTTGAAGTATTAAGAGTAGATATATTTATTGTATTTGCTGATAAACTATTAATATTTGATACATTATTTGATAAATCTTTAGATACTATAATATTATTATAATTAGTAGAATTATTAAATCTTAATTGATTAATAGTAGAATCATATATAATTTTACCTTTAGTTGTATTAAAATTAGTTAATTCATTAATTTCATTACTAGTATATGTTTTTAAAATAACCATTTGATAATTTTTTGATAAAGAATTATTAATAAATTTTGTGAAAATATATACAAAATTAAATATATTTTTATTAATAAAAATTATTTTTCTAATTCTGATAATTTTTGATATAAATCTTTTACACAATTTACTAAATGTGGAATAATTGCTGTATAATTAATATGATGTAAATCATCATATTGATCATTTTTAGAAATTTCTATAATATTTGGTAAAATTTCTTTTACTTCTTGTGCTATAAATCCATAACATTCTTTATTTTTATTTTTAAAATTATATTTTTTTGGTTCTAATTGTAATATCTTTTCTTTAGATTCTAATATATTTAAATTTAATATATTTTCTTTTAATCTTATATCTGATGTTTCTACAATATGTGTTGCATTAATTAAATCAGTATATAATGTAGCTGATGAAATTGCATCACATGCAAAAGTACCAACTGAAGATAATGTAGCAACAGTTGATAAAACACCATTATTTGCCAGTCTCCAACGATAACCTGCAGTTTCATTATTATTAGTAATATTAGTAGAATATGATTCAAATGTTCCTAATGTAAATATTGTATATGTACTATTTAATGAACTAAATTCTATACCACTTCCTATTCCATTTTGAGATGCCGTATCCGGTAATCCTGTTAAACTTAATAATAAATCTACAGTATTATTTGAAACATTTTGTTTGGTTAATGATAATGAATGCCCACTAATATTAGCACCCATAATTACTGATGGATTATTTCCAACTGGTAATATTGTTAAAGAACCATTTGAAGTTACTTTAAAATCACATCTATAATCTGGATTGCCATTATTATCATTATAAGTTAATCTTAAACAATTACCTAATGAATGATTTACTTCTAATCCAAATTCTCTAGCAGATGTATTAATACCTACATTCCCAGTAGTATTTAATGCATCAATAGTCGCTACATCTAAATTTAAATTATCCGCAAAAATACTATATGCAGATAAATTATTAATATTTTCTATATCTCTATCACTATCTAGTACTAAAGCTTTAGATGCAGATGCAACTCCAGGAGTTACTTGAGTAAAATTTAATTCTGTTGCATTAGCCGTAACTAAAGTACCATTTAATACTAAACCTGTATTATTAACTCTATCATGATTATTTAAATATAAATTTCCATCTAATGTAAAATCATTAATATTAGATACATTATTTGATAAATCTTTAGATATTAATATATTATTATATGTACTAGAATCATGATATCTTAATATATTTAATGTATTATCATATAATAATCTACCTTCTATCTGATCTAAAGAATTAAATTGATTATTTGGAAATTGTTTTAATACCACCATTTAAAAAATTATTTAATATATCTTAAAACTTATAATTAATTAAAAAAATCTATAATATATAACAAAACAAATATATTTTTACAAAAAAATAATTTCTATTTAAACAATACTATTAGACACATCTAAAATCCATAGATCCAGGCATAGGTAAACATTTTAAATTATTAATACATACATCATATTTCCAATTTATTTCTTGATTATCATTTTGTCCACATAATGCATTTTTTTCTAATTTATTAGGTAAGCATTGACTATAATATGGAGAATATTTAATACATTTACTATCAATACATTTTTTATTACTTATCTCTTTACCACCACATTGTTCCCATACTTTTGCACTACTATTAGAATCATTATGAGAATGTTTTTCTTTTTTATTATTTTCATCTTCTTTTTCATTTTCTTTTTCATCTTCTTTTTCATCTTCTTTTTCATCTTCATTCTTATTTTTTTCCTTACATTTTTTATGATTATTATCAGGAATAGGTTGAGGTAATGGAACAAAAGATGGAGAATTTGATGGAGAATTTGATGGAGAATTAGATGGAGAATTTGATGGAGAATTTGATGGAGAATTAGGTGGAGAATTTGATGGAGAATTAGGTAAAGAATTAGTACAAATATTATTTTTATTATATCTGTAATTAACATTATTTAATCTTCTAATAATTTTAATATTTTTATTATCTTGACAATCACTATTATCAATATTATTAGTATTACCCATATTTCCAGTATTTCCAGTGTTTGTAGTATTTCCAGTGTTTGCAGTATTTTCAGTATTTCCAATATTACCAGTATTACCAGTATTACCAGTGTTTGCAGTATTTCCAGTATTACCAGTATTACCAGTATTACCAGTGTTTGCAGTATTACCAGTATTACCAGTATTACCTATATTACCTGTATTTGCAGTATTACCATTAATTATTTCTGCATCCCAACAAGTAGAATAAAATTCATTTTGATTAAATTGCCATGTCCATTTAAATGAATATATACCAGAATCAATATTATTTTCTAAATTAAAACAAACATAACATACTGTTTTATCAGGATTATTACAAAATCCTGGACAATTTTGAAAGCCTTTATAATCTATAGTATTTGGTTGATGATTTCCATTTAAATGTTGATATTCTTTGCTAAAGTCATCAGTTAATTTATTAATTGATCTAGATATTTTAATTCCATTTTCTGGAATATAAATATTAGTACATTGAGAAGCTACATGATTTTTTGATGGATATGTTAAACATACTTGTTGTCCAGGTAAATATTTAGCCATTTTTAATTGTGCATTATAATAAAAGGATTGATAATTTGCATTACAATCAGTACCTCTGTGATTATAACCAGTATCAAATCCAAATCCTCTATTTTTATCACTTTCATATTGCAAATTATAATTTCTAGTAAAACCTTGACATTTATTTAAATCATAATTAATTGATTGGGTTAAATAATCATAATTATATGGGTTATCGATTTCATAATTAGTACAACTAATCCAAGAATGAGCATTAATTAAATTAATTAAATTTGTTAATATTATAAATCTTAATAATCTGTTTTTTATATTTAAAGAAAACATTATATTATAAATGAAATTGATATTTAATAAATGATGATTATATTAATAAATAGTTTGAAAAAGTATTTAAAATTTAAAGAGTGTATATTAAATTAAATAAAATAAGACAAAAAAATAATTAATATATAAAAATAAAATATGAATGAAAACAATTCTAATAAAAATCTTGATAGTATTAATAGTATTGATAATCAATTAAATAATATTTCTAAAAAAATTTCTGAAAAAGAATTAATAGAAGCCTATAGACATGCTGAAGAATTAGCCTTAATTCCAATTTTAAAATTAATATATGAAACAGTTAAAATTGATTTATATAAAGATTTTAAAATAAAAATTCCATTATCTTCTAATAAATCTAATGAAATACCTATTGGAGAAATAGAAATAAATAGAAATGATAATCCTAATGTAAAATATAAAATTTATTTAGATATTGTTGATAAATTTTATGATTTAAATCAAGAATTTATTAATAATAATATATTTAGTGAAAATATTACTAATTTAAATGATGAAACAAATATCCCATTAAAAAATCAATTAATTCAAATTATTACATATTTAACTCAATCTGCTAAATTAGTTTTTGATAATTTAAAAAATAAATATACTGAAATTATTGAATTTAATATTGAAATGGATAATAATACAACAATTTATTTAGATTATGAATTAAATAAAAGATTAGGAATTAAAATTAAAAAAGTAATTTAAATTATAATGTTAATAAATTACCATGTTTAACCTTATATTGCCATGGTCTATATATATTAGATCCATATGTAAATTTATCAATTCGTTCATCTATAAATGTTCCTAAATATTTAAATATTATTTTTTTTTCTAATATATTTTTATTTATTTTTTTTTCAATATTATAACATAATTGTATTTTATTAATTACTTGATAATAAGTATTTATATTATAATTAGAATCAAATAATTGTAAATTAAATAAATTTAAAATTAAAAATCTAATTATTACTATGTTATGTGGAATATATATATTTTTAATTTTAAATAAAATAGGTATAATTTCATAATCTATACTATTATATGCAATTAATAATGTAATAGTTTTATTAGTAGTTATTTCTTTTAATATTATATTATATTTAATTAATCTAAAATCATTTAAAATATAAGTATTACTTTTATTTTGTAATATTTTATATTTATTATTTAAATTATTATCATTCAAATATTTATTAATTATAGTTATTATATATTCAATGGATGAAGTTTTAATCAAAATATTTAAAATATTATTATAATTTAAATAATTTAAATTATTAGTTGAATTATTATTAATATTATTATTAATATTATTATTAATATAATCTATAGCATATGTATCTAATAAAATTATTCCATTATCTGTATAATTATCTAAATTAATATTATTTAATAAAAATTTAAGAATATTAAATCTTAATTCATTATTATTTTTTTTATTATATATATAATTAATATTAATAGTTTCTTTTAATAAAGTATTATATACATCTTTTAATTCAAATCCTTCTACATTGTTAGAATTAATATTATTTAATATATTTTCTTTATTTTTTAAATATTTTATAAAATAACTAGGTTGATATATTTTATGACTTAATACTAATAATTGTAATAAATTAGAGCTATATTTTATTTTATAACTATTAGAATTAATATTAAGATTAGAAATAGGAATTTTAATTTTATCTATAATATTATTAGAATATAAAAATAATAATTGAAATTTAATTATTTTATTATTATCTATTGATATTATTATTTCTTTATTATTAATATAAGATGATACTACTATATATTTAGAATATTTTGTAAATAATATATTAGCTAATAAAATTGCATCCTTATATGGATTAATTGATAATAAATTAAATTCAAAATCATTATTAATATCTATTAATTTATAGTCAATATTATTTAATTTATAAATATTTATATTATAATTATTAATGATGATATTATTTTTACTACTAAATTGAAAAATAATATCATATAAGTTATATAAATCAGATTTAAAATTTAAAATTTTATAGTAAGAATTATTAAGTAATTGATCAATATTTGCTATTTCTGTCATTATAATTAATAAATATAACTACAAAAAATAAATATTTTTATATAATATATTAAATATAGTTTTATTTATTTAAATATAAAGTATTTCTATTTAAATAGAATGAGAACTTTACCTAAACGTGTGCAAAATGCATATTTTCAGTTAATGAAATCAAGATTAATTTCTAAAAATCATTATGATAATGATGCAATTAATCATTTTGAAAAGTTATTAAATTCATCATTGCCTCAAACAGATTATGAAAATCATATATATTATTTTGTTAAAGATTTATATTATGATGATAAAGTTAAATTCTTAAATTATATTAATAATTCTAATTTACAATCATTAATTTTATATACTAATAATAAAAATATAATTAACCATTTTAATCTAAAATATAAATTATATATAAATTGGGATAAAAATGAAAAAAAATATATAGTTGAAAAGTTTAAAAAAAATTCTAAATATAATAGTAGTAATAGTAGTAATAGTAATAATAGTAGTAATAATAGTAGTAATAATAGTAGTAATAATAGTATGAATGGAAGTATAATAAGTAATAGAAGTAATGATAGTTTACAAAGTATGGATAGTATTGATAGTATTGATAGTATTGATAGTATTAATAGTATGGATAGTGAAAATACTATCAATAGTAGTGAAGATTATACTGAAGATTATAATGAAAATTATAATGAATATAATATTGAACATAATAATTAAATTATTTTAAAACTAATTATTATTTTTTTTTAATTAAATTTTTAATTTATATAATTAATATAAATTATATAATTAATATGAATAATGAAGAAATAAATAAAAATTCTAAAGAATTTTTAGAACAGCAATTAAAACATTTAGATAATGATTTTAATATATTATATGAACGTATGAATAAAAAAAGACAAGAATTATTAAATGTAGAAAAAGAAACAAAAGAAGACAAAAATAAAAAAAATAAGAAAAATTAAAAAAGAAATTAAAAATTGAATATTAATAAAATTATAAAATAAAAATCAATATGAGTTCTAATTTTATTATTAATAAAGAAAATATACTAAATTATCTTAATCAATATTATAAGGATAATAAAAAATCTCCTATTATGCTTGATAATACACATCCATTTAGATACTATCATATTAAACAAATATTTCAAACTTGGAATAATGCTTTAAAAGAAGCAGGAATTCCATTAAATAGGAATACTATTATTATTACTCAATGTAAATTTTGTAATAATGTTTTTTCTAAACAATTTAAAGAAATTATAAAAAGTTTAAATGATTTTTGTAGTCATTCATGCTCTGCAAAATTTAATAATAAAGGAAGAAAAATGTCAGAAGAAACTAAAGAAAAAATTAGAAAAAAATTACAAATAATTAGATATACTAAATGTAAAATATGTAATAAAGAATTTAGTTATAGAAAAAGAAAAAATATGACATGTGGAGAAAAATGTTTAGGTGATTTAAAAAGATTAATTAATAAAAAGAAAAGAAAATTGATATTTGATTAATATTAATTAAATTATATTAATATTAATATAATTATTTTTTTTTAAATACTAAACATAAATAATTTTCTAATATATTTTTTTGAATATTTAATGTTATTAATTTATTTTTTGGTATTAAATCTAAATATTTTTTTTGTAAAATACAATCACAATTTATTTCTTTAAATTTAGAAATTAAATATGATGGATTAATTAAATATTCTTCAGACCCAATATTTAAATAATTTAAATTTGTATCATTTTTAAAATAAAATAATGCTTTTACAGAATTATTATTTAAATGATTAGGTAACTTATCATTAAATTTATATACACCCCAAATTATATCATTATTATATAATATTTCATATTTGTTATTTTTTTGTAATGTTGTATAAAATTTACTTGAATCAATACAATGAATTATTATAATACTATGAGAATTAATAATTAAATCAAGATTTTTCCAAAAATTAATATTATGTATATAATTATGAATATTATAATTAAAATATAATACATCTATTTTTTTATTTATTAAATATTTATGAGTATTAGTAGTATCTATTAATTCTGTATTTAAATTAGTATTATATATAATCATTGGAACTTTATTTTTAGATTTATCTATTTTAGTTTTAATTTGATGTATCATAAATAATGAATTTTCTAATTTAATTATTTTTTTAATATTTAATTTACAAAATATATCTAAATTATTATTCTTATTATTATTAAAATCTATTATAATTGATTGTGGATTAGTATAATGTTTTAAAGTATATAATTCAATTTCTTGAATAAATTTATTAAGATTTATAATAAAATCTGGTAATAATAACTTAGTACTATTTTGAATTTTTTGACTAATTATATTACATTTATTAAATATTGATGATAATTCTTCAATAGATACTTCTAAATTCCACCATAATTTTAAATATTTTTTAATTGATTTATAAAATTTATATAAATCTTCTTGATCATTAGTTATACTGACCTTTCCTTGTCTAATTGTTAAATTAGGTATACATGGTTGTTGAAATGATAAATTATTTATTTTTTTCATCATATATATATCTATAAATGAAAATGGATGTTTTCTAGATAATAATCTAGAATATGTTAAATGTAAAGAAAAACATTTCATTCCTAAAAAATGAAAATGATATTTTGGATCTTCCATAATTATATGAAGGTTATCGACATCAATCATAGATGGAAATTCATACATATATATATAATACATATGTGATAAATTAATATATTTAGTATTATTTTTTTTATCTTTAATAATTACAGTATTATTTCCAATTGTATGGATATCAAATTCATTAAACTGTTCTATTATATTTTTCATTTGATTTATATTATTACTATAATCTATATATTGTAGATCTAAATCTTGAGTATATAATGTTCCTAAAAATTGTAAAATTGCCCCGCTAAATATTGCAAATTTTTCTTTTTCTATCCAATTATAGAATTTTAATTTTGATCGAAATAATTGAATCATATTAATGCTATTTTTTGCATTTGTTAATATAAAATTATTACAATAATTTTCTAAATTTTGATGTTCTAAAAATAATAAAGAATCAATTCCTAATAATAAAGTAGAAATTTCATAAATATAATTAGATAAATGATAATTTGAATTAGAATTTAATTTATTATTTTTTTCATAAATTATAAAATATAAAATATTATTATTTGTTTGAATATTATTACAAATTTCATATTTTTCATTAATAATTCCATCTATTTGATTTATTAAATTATATTTTTGTTTATTTGTTAAATTTAATTTTCTATAAGTACTATTTTTTTGAGGTTTAGTATTAATAATATCAATATTATATTTATCTTGATTATATAATAAATGATATTTAACTCCTACTAAACAATATGAATTATCATCAATTTTATTTAATTCTATTTTTTTTTGTTTTTTAAAATAATTAATGCATTCTTTAATAAATATACTATTATTTTCTTCCTTTTGATATTTAATTAAAGATTTAATAATATCTTTAATTAACATTATTTATATTATCATATTATATTATATTAATAATTAAATTTACTAATATTATTTATTTTATAAATTATAAATTTTAAATGTTCCTTATTTAATCCTATTATATAAAAAAATAATTGATTTTTTTTTTATAATTATTATCCAAACACACAACACACAACAGCAAGCAACACAAAGCAAAGTTAACAACAAACAACACTCAAAAAATGAACACAATTTCGCTTTTTCCACAAGATATTCTCCCAATGAACATTTGGGATTACATCCTAGATGACTTAGCAAATGTTCAGCAATTTTGGAAAAAACAGTTTTCAAAGACTGTTTTGCCATATATTGTTGCACAACACAAACATCGTAAGATGTTGAAGCAACTTCATTTTGAGATGCTTGCACTGCAAAGCAAAAAAAAACTTGAGAAGTTTTCAGAAAACGGGATCTTGTTTAAATACGGGACCAAACCAGCAAAAATTGAGTTTTGGAAATCTGGAGCAATGGTATTGTACCAAGGTCAAAAGTATCCACCATATGGTCCGGATATCACGCTATTATTTGAGCTTAGGAAAAAATTCTACATTTGGGATGCGTATATCATTGTCGAAGCAGCTAATGTCTTTCCTGACATTTATCATAATGATGATGATGATTGGGAACAAAACTATGGTCGGCATATGATAGAAAACTATGAACAATTCATACATTCGTTTATGGACTCATTGCTTACCTAACATTCTCATATACTCTTTCTTCATATCATGTATATTTTTTTTATTTTTTTTAATTTTTTTAATTAATCTAGATAAAATATAAAAGTTCTACTATAGTATTATATTTTATTTTTAAACATTTAATAAAATTGAATTTAATTTATAATTAAATATATATAGTATATATATAATAAAGACGTTTTAAATTAATTAAAATCATGGATTCTATCAATAATATTAATTCTAATGATTTAATTGCTATTCTTGATTCTATGTTAAATAAGAAAAAAGGTCTTATTGAACATCATATTGAATCTATGAATAAATTTAATGAATCTGGTATTAAACAAATTATGATTAATGGATTTAATATTCAGGTTGAATTAAATAATGAACGTAATCAAACAGATGAAGATAAACAAATTATTAAATATTTAATGAAAGCTAATATTACTGATGTAAGATTAACATCTCCAGTAACAATTAATTATGATACACAAAAACCTCAAATATTATATCCTAATGAAGCACATATTAAAGATTTAACATATAGTTCGCCAATGTATATTGATGCTGATATTATATGTACTGCTTATAAAAAGGATGGTTCTGAAGAAATAAAAAAAGAACAAATTAAAAATTATCGTTTAGGTTCTATTCCTATTATGGTTGGAACTAAACTTTGTAATACATATAATAAATCAAGAGATACTTTATTAAATTTAAATGAAGATCCTACAGATTTAGGAGGTTATTTTATTGTTAAAAGTAATGAATGGATTGTAGACAGTCTTGAATCAATGACATTCAATAGTAGTCGAGAATTTAAGAATGTTGGTCATAAAAATGAATTATGTCGTGCTGATATAATTTCAAAACCTGGAGATAATTTTGAAAACTCTTCTATTTTATTTACTAAACTTTTAACTAATAATAATTTAATTTTTGAAGTAACAAATAATAAATTTAGAGATATTTCTATTCCATTTTATGTTTTATTTAGAGCTTTTGGTATTTCATCAGATAAAGAAATTATTGAATTAATTACATATTCATTAGATCCATCAGATCCTATTATTAAAGATATGTTAAATATTTTAGAAAAGGCATTTTTATCAAAATATAATCCAATAGCAGATGCATATAAAATTACAAATCAAATTGATATTTTAGAACTAATTGGAAGGCATATTAATGAATTTTATTTATCAAATTTATCAACAGCAAATAAAAATAATGATAATACTAGAAAATATAATATTAATAATGTTTTACAAATTTTAGATAAAGATATTTTACCACATATTGGTTTAACACCTGATGATCGTTATAAAAAAGTCAGATATTTAGGTCATTTAATTCATCGATTATTATTAGTTCATTTAGATATTTTACCATCAACTGATCGTGATTCATATACTAATAAAAGAATTAATACGGCTGGTGTTTCTTATGCTAAAGTTTTTAAAACAAATTTTAACTTTGCAATTGTTCAACAATTAAGAAGACAATTTACAAAAGATTTAAAATCTACATCTTTTTCTAATTTAAATTTAAAACATAGTTTTGAAACAGCAATTTATGGGCATGAATTTGAAAGAGCTTTAATTCAAGCAATTATTACTGGAGATAAAACTATTAATATTAATAGAAAGGCTGTACAAAATCGTTTATCATCACAGCAATTACATAGAAAAAATCAAATTAATGTAATTAGCGCATTAAGAAATATTAATACTGCTAATACATCAAGTGCTAAACAATCATCTAGAGCAAATGAAATGAGAAGATTTCATTCTTCTATGATTGGATATGTATGTTGTGTACAATCAGCAGATACTGGTGAAAAAGTAGGTATGCAAAAACAAATGGCTATTAGTGCTAAAGTTTGTTTAGGCTCATCATCAGAAATTTTAAAAGATATTATTATAGAAGATCCTAATTTAATTAAATTAGATAATAAATTAACTAATTTAGAAATTTATACAAAAAAATTAACTAAAGTATTTGTTAATGGCGATTGGTTAGGATGTTGTAATAATTATTTAGAATTTATGACTAAATATCGTAATAAACGTAGAAAAAATGAAATTCATTATTTAACTACTATTACTTTTGATTTTCAATCTAATGAATTATATTTTTGGGTTGATATTGGTCGTATAGTTAGACCATTAATTATTGTATATAATAATGAAGAAGAATTTAATAAATCTAATAAAAAAATTACATTTAAACAATATATTACTTTAACTAAAGATCATATTATTAAATTAAATGCTGGTATTTTAAATTATGAAGATTTATTAAATGATCAGATTATTGAATTTGTTGCTCCGGAAGAACAACAAAATTGTTTAATTGCTAAAGATATTGAAACATTAAATCAACATATTAATGATCCTTTAGTAAGATATACACATTTAGATATTCCACAATCAATTATTGGAATTCCTGGACTAACTAGTCCATTTTCTAATCATAATCAAGCAGCTCGAGTTGTTTTTCAAACAAATCAAGTTAAACAGACATGCGGAATACCATGTTTAAATTTTCCATATAAATCTTATAAGGAAATGCATTTACAAGTATATAATCAAAAACCTTTAATTAAAACAATTGCAAATAAATATTATGCACCAATTGGTATGAATTCTATTGTTGCTGTTATGATTTATGGTGGTTATAATCAAGAAGATTCTTTGATTATTAATCAAGGTGCTATTGATAGAGGTTTATTTACAACTCATCATTTTACATTTGAAAAAACAGAATTAGAAAAAAATGAAGAATTTACTAATCCTGATCCTAGTATTACAGCAGATATTAAAGCATATTCAAATTATGATAAATTAGTTAATGGATATGTTCCTGTTGGTACTTATATTGAAAATGGTGATGTGATTATTGGAAAAATTGGAAAATTAAATAAAAGTGAACAATATGATAATTTTAAATATTATGATAAATCTATTGTTTATAAATATGATGAACCAGCTTATGTTTGGGAAGTTATTAAAGGTAGAAATGAAGAAGATAATCTATTTTGTAAAATTGTATTTAGAAGTGTTCGTAAAGTTGCTATTGGTGATAAATTTTCATCTAGAAGTGGACAAAAAGGTGTATGTGGTATTTATTATAGAGATTCGGATATGCCTTTTACTAAAGATGGTATTAAACCTGATATTATCTTTAATCCACATAGTTTACCATCACGTATGACTATGGGAGTATTATTTGAAGGAATGGCCGCTAAAATCAGTGCCATTGAAGGTACTATTAAAGATGGTACCATTTTTAAAAAAATAAATATTGATGATATTGCTGATGATTTACAAAAATTAGGTTATAATAGAAATGGAACTGAAAGATTATATAATGGAATTACTGGGAAATATATTGATGTAGAAATATTTATTGGACCTATTTATTATCAACGTTTACAAAAATTTACTGTTGATACTGTTTATAGCCATAAAACATGTCCAACAGATGCTATCACCCATCAGCCTCTTGATGGGAAATCAGCACGCGGAGGACTCAGACTTGGCGAAATGGAAAAAGATGTTATGGCTATTAGTAGTATTAAATTCTTACAAGAAAAATTTATTGATCATAGTGATAAATATTATATTTATGTATGTAAAAACTGTAATAAAAAAGCAGTTGTTAATGAAAAATATAATATATATAAATGTAGTTATTGTGGTGATAACTCAGATATTGTAAAAATTAAAACAACTTGGTCATGTAAACAATTCTTTGATGAAATTGAAAGTTGTAATATTGGAGTTAAAATGTTTCCAAAAGAAAATACATATCAAAAATTTGAATAAATATATAATTAAGTAATAAATATTATTTTTTTTGATAGAATTTCTATTTAAATTTCTATACTTTTAATAAATTATTTTGATATTGTATTAATGATTTATTAAAGTTATATCCTTTTCCATAATGAAATGCTTGATTTCTTTTTGAAATTATAAATTTATATGCTTCATCAATAGTATAATTATATTTAAATATTAAATAAGCTGCTATTAAACATGCAGATCGTTGTCTACCAGCATAGCAATGAACTAAAATAGGTTTATTTTCAGATAAAGATTTTTCAATAATAGATACATATTTAGGTAATAATTGCGCCATTAAATTAATATCATAATTATCTAAACTATCATCTACAGGTATTCTATGATATTCTATATCACCATTAAATGTATAATAATTAGGTATATCATTAGAACAATTAATTATAACCTTGATATTATGTTTTTTAATAAAAGAAAAATCTTGTGCTGCAACTATATTTCCAATATATAAATTAGGTATTATTTTATTATAATTAATATTATTTTCAAAACATGTAATTTTTTTTTTTAAAGTTAAATATAAAGTACCAAAGAGCATAATTAATATTAAAAATAATAATATAATTAATAAATAATATAATCTTTCCATAATTCTATTTATATATAATATTTTTAATATTTAAAATTGAAATTTAATTATTATTATTAAAAGTATAATTAAATTAATATTAAAATATAAAATGGATACTATTTGTTCAATTTGTTTAGAAGATATTATTAATATTTCTGATAAATTAACATTATCCTGTGAACATTTTTATCATAAAGATTGTATCAATAAATATATGAATACCTTTTGTCCATTATGTAAAACATCATTAATTAAATCGAATATATATTATGTTAACACAACTAATGATTATAATTTTAAAAATATAGTATTATTAACAAATAAATTAAATGAAAAATTATTATCATATTTTAATTTAACAGAAAGAATATTATTTTTACAGTTATTAAATAAAAATGTAGTACTTTCAGGTTCTTTTATATTGTCAATTATATTAAATGAATTTTATGATAGTCAAGATTTAGATATTTTTATAGATAATTATTCTGATTATAAAATTTTAAAAAAATTTTTAAAAGATTGTAAATATAAAAAAAATAATGAATACTATATAAATAATCATAAATATAGTGATAATTATAATGGTAATCAAATAAATAAAGTATTAACATTTAATAAAAACAATAGAAAAATAGATATAATATTTAATAAAAATAATTATATATTATTTAAGTATAATACAGATTTAGATATTTTAAAAAATTATTATGATGGTAAATATTTCTATATTTATGATAAAACTAAATTAGAATTAAAAATTGATTATATTTCAAAAAGTAAATTAACTCAATCAATTATTAATAGAATTATTAAATATAGACAACGTGGATTTCAAATATATATAGTAGAATAGTATAATTATTTAGTAAATATATTTGGTTTTTTTTTATTTTTCCAATATTTTTCTCTTTTTTGTTCCATTTGTACTAAATATTTATAATACCTAGGATCCTCTATTAAATGTGCTAAAGCAATCTTAGAGGTCATATATATATCATCATGAGTAATATTAGTTAATTTACTTACTTTTTTTCCATGCTCTAATTCAATATTTAATCCATCTATCCATTCTTCTAATGGTACTATATCTAAATTTAAATTATATTCTTTAGCTAATTTTTTTGCAATATTTTTAGTAATTTTCATTATTAAATTAATGAATATATTTTTTATATTAATGTATATATAATAATATAAAAATATAAATACTACTATAATATGGGTTTAATTGGATCTAAAATAATTAATATGAAATCTATATCAGTAGTTCCTTTTAATAATCCATTAGTAAATAAAAATATTAAATCTGATGAAAATAAAGCTATTGATATTATAAAAGCAAAAAGACAAGCTATTAAACAATCTCAAAAATGTAGATATATAGCAAATAATAAATTTAAGTGTTTATTCTTATTAACAATTATTATATTTATTATTTATTTAATATATTATGAAATTCCAATAGATGGAAGTTATAAAGAAAATGGTACTATAGTAAATAATTTTTTCTCTATATTTGGATATATTAGTATTAATATTTTTGTTGTTTTATTATTAACTATATTAGGTGTAGAAACATTTATGATTAAAGATGAATTAAGAAATTTAAGTAATGAAGAAATATATACAAAAGAAGAAATAGAAGAGACTATTAAAAAAATACAACAATTACCTAAACAATTAGAGCAAGTACAAATATTTAAAAATATTAATTTATCTAATATCTTATCAAAAGCAGTTTCTAAAATAAAAAATACACTTAAATCTTTTAAAAAAGGGAGTAGTGATAATAAAAATTCAAATAATACTTTAATTAAAGAATTTGATTTAAATTTATCTGAACTTATAAATCAATATAATAGAGAAAAAAATGATATTACAATAGGATTATATGCATCTAAATATGATAATGAAAAAAGTTTAGAATTAACAAATAAATTAGATACTTTAAATAAATATTATAATAATATTTTTAAAGATATTTATAATATGTTTAAATTATAAAATACTAATTAATTTATAAATTTTAACTTATATTTTGAATATTTTTTAACTTATATGTTTTAACTTATATTTTTTAATATTTTTTAACTTATATGTTTTAACTTATATTTTTTAATATTTTTTTTTATAAGATTTGCTGATATTATATATTTATTACATGTATTTTCAATATTAATATAATTAAAATAATTATTACATAAGAAACAATAATATAAAAGTTTAGAATCATCATAACAATATTGACACATATCTTCATTTTGATTATCAATGGATGAATTTCCACAATATTGACAAAAACATTCTGTATTATCATGATTATAGTCCATTTTTTATATTAAAAAAAATAATTCAATTTTAATATTTTTTAATTTGAAATAATCTTAAATTATTATATTTATTTATATAACCAATTTGTTTAATATTTTTATTGTTATCAAAATTATTTACTATATATTCTATATATTTTGATTTTGGATTATAATAACTTTCTAATAAATTTTCTATATATTTATTTAATCTTTTTATTAAAATTTTTTTTTTTAAAAACTTTTTTATAATATTTGCATTATCATAATATTTTTGGCATATTTCTGTATTTTCATATATATTATATGTTTCTAAGCATAATCCGCATGTAAAATATATAGTCATATCATGCATACAAAACTCACAATAATTATCATTAAATATATCAAATTGGTCATAACCACAATGATTACAATATACTTCTGAGTGTTTATGAAAATAATTTAATTCTTCCATAATAGTATTTATAATAAATAAAAAAAAAGAATTCAATTTTAATATTATAATTTTAACAATTTTTTAATAATTTTGGAATATTATAATCATGTTCTATCATAAATTCTTTTAAATTTGTATTACCCATAGATTTATTACATAAACTACAAATTGGTACTAAATTTTTAATATTACATTTTCCACCTTTTGATGATGGAATTATATGCCCACATTCAAATGTAAATGCATTAATAGAATTTAAATTACAACAAATACATTTTATTTCTAATTTTGTTTTTGCATATTTAGTCCAAACTTGTTGTCTTAAACTTTGAGAAATTTTATCTTCTGAAATATATTCAGGAATTTCTATAAAATGATTATACCATTCATTAGGTAGCATTCCAAAATATAAACAATTATTTTTTTTAATAATATTAAGTAAATTTTCATTTTGAATTTTTCCTTTTGATGGAAACCATTCTAATTTTTTATTTTTATATTTATCATTTAATTCTAATAACAAATTTATAAAGTCTTCTGAAGATTTAATATTATTTTTATGATTATCATATATAATATTTAATTCATCTATAAATTTATTATTATCTAAATAAGGTCTACGTCTACCATTAAATTTAAAACTATTTGGATAATTATCTAGAAAATATGAATAAGTTGAAATAATTAATTCTTTTCTTTTTTCTATATCTTCCATTTCTATATCTCCATAATCATCTTCATTAGGATCTTTATATATATCATGTATAGTCATAGAATCATTAATTAATTTAAAATAATTATATATATCTTGTTCTGTATTTGCTAAAATTTCAACTATTGGTATTTTTTCATCTAAAAAAGTTTTATTATTTTTATATACTTCTAATCTATGCAAACCATCTATTATAAATTTTTGATTTTGATAAATTACAAAATAAAGTGGTGTAATTGGTAAAAATTTAAAAAACATATGTTTATCTAAATGATTAATTCTATCTAATAATGATTTTCTTTGACATTTTGGTATAGTATATATATTTAAAATATCTTTAACTTTTACTAATGAATATTTAATATTATTAAATCGAAAACTATTAAACATTTTCTATTAAATATATAATTAATAGATATTTATATCTTTAATATAAATATTTCAATTTTTAATTAGTTTTTATAAATTATGGCAAATTTATTATTATTTAAAAGTAGTTGTTATCTATCTTATATTTATGTAATATTTATTATTAATTATCACCCAATTAATAATTATCATTTATTATATTCTATTTATTGTGGATTAGTAAGTTCAATATTAAATCATTATTATACTAATTTAATAATTAAATATTTAGATAGATTAACTATGTATTATGGATTTATTTATACTTTATACTTATTATATATATTAAAATTATATTATTATTTAATATTATTATTATTATGTTCTCAATGTTATTTAATATCAAAATATATGCAATACAAATTAAATACAATAGCTAATAAAAAAATAAAAAAAGTATTAATACATAATTATATAATCTATACCTATTATCCTCATTTATTATCACATATATTATTAACAATTATTCATATAAAATTATTAAATATATATGCAAATTAAATTTGAATTTTTCATATTTATATTAAATAATTAATAGTTATTAAGTATTAAGATAATTAATATAATTAATATAAATTAAAAAATGTGTTATAATTGTTTATTAATAGAATTAAAAATTAAATCATATTTTATTAAAAATAAAATTTCATTATTTAATATTAATTATATTATTTCTAAATATAAACATGAATGTTTTAAAAATAATAAATATAAAATTATTAACTATATACTTAATAATTTAGAATTAAATAGTAATATTATTCAAGAATTAGAATTATTTACATTTATTGATAATATAACTAATAAATCAAATATTTTAGTAAATTAAATTCTAGATACTTGTGATGCTAATCCATAATCTTTTTTTAATATAGTTTTATTTTTTTTTATAAAATTCCAATATAATTTATTAATTAATTCTAAATCTTTCTTATTAGTAAAATCACTCATTTTTTTAATATAATTATCTGAACCTATATATACTCTAGTCATATATCTAATATTAGAATCTAAAGAATTTATATTCATTAATACATTAGGAATCATTACCCAATCATAACTATCAATAAAACATATCATAAACCAAGTTAATATATCTTTAAATTTAATTTGATATAAATACATTAAATTATTAATTATCATTAATCTTTCAATATGATGTAAATATCCATAATTTTGTACTTTAATAATTAAAGTATTTAATAGTTCTAAGTCTGTTTTTCCACTATACCAACTTTTAGGTAATGAATTATTTGATTTAATATAATTATTTTTTATTATATCCTTTGAATGAAACATATATATAAAATGAATATATTCTCTCCATCCTATTATTTGTCTAATTAAACCTTCTACTGAATTTATTATATCTTTTTTATTATTAGATTTATTAAAATATTTAATAATTTCATTTATTACTTCTTTAGGTGTTAATAAACCTATATTTAATAAAGCAGAAATATTACTATGTTCACCATATATAACATTTATAGAAATTGCATCTTGATATTTACCAAAATATTTAATTTTATTTTTAATAAATTTTTTTAAATGTTTTATAGCATCTAAATGAGTACATGGATAATAAAAATTACTCATAATGCCAAAACTATTAGGAAAATTATTATTTACATATTTATTAGCATTTATTAAATAATTATTTTTATAAGTTAATATTTTTTTTTCTCTATATTCTTTAGAAAATTTTTCTCTATTTTCTATATCAAAAGACCATTTACCATATAATGGATTTTTATTTTTATCAATTAAAATATTGAATTTTATTCTTTGATTTTTATAAAAATCTGATTGAGTATAATTTGTTGATTTTTTTTTAGAATTTTTATAATTTATTAAATCTTGATTAGTATTCAAAAATATTGGAGTATCTAAAAATTTGACTTTATATTTTTTAAATAAATCTATCATTTTATTATCTATTGGATTATACATAGTAAGATCATTTGAATTTAATAATTTAGAATAATTTATCTTATTATAATTAATATATTTAACTTTAATTTTTTTATCAATTAAATAATCATAATAATAATTCATAGAACTAATATGTAAAACTAATTTTTGTTTATGATAGTTGGAATTTAAATAAAATGGTTCTTCAATTAAATAAATTAAATCATAATTTTTTAATATATTTATATTTTTAAATAATTGAGTTGGTAAAATTATAAATATCTTCATTAGAAATTACTATATTTAATTTTACAAAAAAATAAAATTAATTATTATTTAGCATTTAAATTAATTTTATAAAAAAATATTATATTAAATATAGAATTTAGTTTTAATATAATATTTAGATTAATTTAATTATGGGGGGTAGTTCAAGTAAAATAAATCCAAGTAATGTATCTTGTAAAAATGTATGTTGGGAACATACTATTAAAAAAGATTTAGCTAATAAAAATATTAATAATAATAGTAGTTTAGCTGATTATCTTGATAGTATTGATCAAGGTAATAGATCTGATAAAGATAGAAAATTAGTTTATCAATGTGATTGTATAAAAATAGAACTTTATAGATATAGACGACGTAAATATAAATTAAATATTTTTGATAAAAATAATGATCCACCACTTCAAAAAGTAAATAGTTATGCAACTAGTAGTGATATATATCAAAAATTAAATGATGCTATTTTAAATTTAAAACCATAAATATAAAAAATATTATAAAAAAAATAAAATTAATTATTATTTAGTATTTAAATTGAATTAATTCTATATTAAATAATTTACATAAATTTTTAGATATTTCTATATCTTTATATTTATCTAAATATATTATTTTTTCTATTTTAGCAGCTGCTATTATTTTAATACAATCTTTACATGGTGATAAAGTAGAATATAATATAGAATTTTCATATTTATTATTTGCATATAAAATACAATTCATTTCAGCATGTATTATTATAGAATGAACTAACTTTCTATCTAACCAATTAATATCATCATTACTATTAGCTGGCAATCCATTATATCCTGTAGATAATATTCTATTATCTTTTTTAGAAACTAAAATAGCACCAACTTGTCTTTTTTTATCTTTAGATTTTAAAGCAATTGATTTTGCAATATTAATAAAATATTCATCCCAATTCATTATTGTTAATTACTTTAATTATTGTTAATTACTTTAATTTATAGCAATGTAAATTATAAAATCGAGTTTTTTCTAATAATTCTTTTTCTAATTGTTTATTTTTATTATTTAATTGTAAATTTTCTAAATGTAATGTATTTATTTTATTATTTAAATTTTTAATTATAAATTTATATTCTTTATTTAGTTTTGATATTTCATTATATTGATTATTTAATACTATATAAGATTGATTATGAATATTTTTTTTTAAAATTTGAAATTTATTTAAATTTTTATAGTTTCTTAAATATGATCTCATTTTTTATATAATTATATAAATCTATTTTTTTTAACTTTAATATTAAATTGATTCTAATAATAATTGTTGTTTAATAAAATTAATAAAATTAATTATTTTTTTATTTTTAAATTCTTTAATATTCCAAAATGCTAAATTATAGCAATATAATTTATCATTGTAATATACATATTCATAAGATTTGTCTTTATACTTACCAAAATTAACTAATGTTTGATATTCAGAATTTTTAATTATATTTAAATTAGAATCTGATTTTTTAGTTAAATTATTATATAATAATCCTTGTAAATTTTCATATGATTTAGAAATATTGACATTTATAGAATTAATATTTTTATTATTACTAATATTAGTACTATTACTAGATTTATTTTGATTATAAATATATTTATTTAATTTTTTATTATAATAATATGATGATTTTTCAATATGTTTTTTATAATGTTGTTTACATAATTGAATATGTTTATCATGTATTATATTTTCTAAAATATCTAATTCAGATATTAAAATACAACCACAAGTTTCATATTTTTTATTAATTGCATCATTATTATTAAATAATATATGTGAATCTTCAGGTAATGATATACTAATTTGAACATTATTTATTCTATTTTGTTTTATAGATATTGGATTAGATATTAAAGTAGATTTTACATTATTTAACTTGGTAGGAGTACTAATTGAAGTATTAATAGTTATATCTGAGGAAACTGAATTTAGTTTATGTAGTTTATTCAAATCTTTTGAAATCATTAATAAAATGTAATCTGAAAAAAATTAATAATAAAATCTATATATATTATATATGATATTTTATTCTTAATTAATATTAAAATTTAAGATTATAATATATTAAAAATATATCAAATAAATTGTCTACATATAGGACATTTAATTTCTATTTTATTTAATTGATTTAAAATATTAAAAATATATAAATTTATACAACTATAATGAAAATTATGATTACAATTAGTTGTTATGCCATATGTAATTTCTTCTAAACATATCATACATTGATCAGAATTATTTAAATATTTTCCTTTAATATTATCACTTAATTTTAATAATTCTTGTAATTTTTCAATTTCTAATTTGTATCCTTTTAAAATTTCTTTATTTAAATCTAATCTAATATTTAATTCATGAATATTTTTTACAAAATTAAATTGAGTTGTAAGATTTTTTTTTTCTTGAATTAAAATATATTTTTGAATATAATTATATTTATTTTTAATATCTTCTGACTTTTTTATAATTAGTTCATTTTGTTTATTATTTTTTAATATAATTTTATTATATTTATTATTATTAATAGTTAATTTATGTATATTTTTTTTTGATAATGAATAAAATTTATTATATTCTATAAACTCTATATTTAATTTATTTAATTTTATAAAATATAAAGTAATATTATTATATACTTCTAATGTAAAATTATACTTTAAATCTAGATTATAATAATAAATATAATTATAAAATGATAGATTTTTTGATTTAAAATCTAAACTTATTATATTATTTTGTAAATTTAATTGAATATTATTTTTTAACAAATTATATTTTTTTTCTAATTTATTATATTCAATTGATTTTTTATTTAAAGTAATATAATTATTTATTGAATTTATAATATAATCATATTTATTAAATAATTTAATATGAGACTTTTTCTGTATTAAATTATGACTATTTAAGTTAAATAATGAATTATTATATTTATTTATTAATATATTATTTTGTAATATTATTTGCATTAATTCATTATTTTTTTTTTTATTATATGCTATAGTAATTGCATTTTTTATCATTCTATAATAATATTTTTTTAAAGTCGCATATTTTTTAGTAAATACTTTTTCAAATAAATTATTTTGAATTTTTAAAAAATAGATATTATTTTTTTTTTTTGCTTCATATTCTTTAATTTCAATAAGAGCTAAATGTATTTTTTTATTTAAATTATGTATATTTAATAAATTTTGATAATTTTCTTTATCAAAATAATCCATTAATATATATACATATAGTATAAGTTGTTACTTAATTATATTATATAAAGTCATTTTAATTTTGAATTGATTATTAATATTATTTATCTTTAAATATAATAATATATTTAAATATAGTATTAAATATAGTATTCAAATTGATATTATTTATATTTATTATATTAATAATGGATTTAAATATAAAAAATAATAATGATAGTAATAATCTAAATAATATTAATCATTTAAATAATATTAATGAAATTAAAACTCATGATTTCTTGAATAAAATATTAAATTTTCTTACTGTGTTAATAATTATATATTATATATATTTATTAATAAAAGAATATTTTAATTATAAAAAATTTGATGAAGTAAATATTACTAAATCAACTGATTTTGACACTATTTCTAATAATTATAAAGATTGTGAATTATATAATATGTATAATAATTTATCAGAAAAAGATAAAGAATTTTTATATCATATTATTAATGGAAATTTAATTAAATATAAAGAAGAAAAACCTAAATTAAAAAAAAATATAAATAATGTAAAAAATCAATTATTTATTAATATGTTAATTACATTTTTAATTAAACAAAAAGTAGGTGCAGCATTTGATTCATTAAAACATAATACATTATTAACTTTTATTGCTAATTAATTTTTATTATAAAATAATTATATATTTAAAATTTATTTTAACTATTTAATAAAGAAGAATGAAAGAAATAATATTATATTCTATAATTTTTTTAACTATATTTTGTTTAATTATATCTATTTATAATTATTATATAATAGATAATAATAGTAATAGTAATAGTGATAGTAATAGTAATAGTGATAGTGATAATATTAATAAACAAGAAAATTATAATATAATTGATTATAAATTAAAAAAAAATGAACAAAATAATAAAAATATTGATAAATATAATATTAAAGAATTTGATTTAATTAATGAAAATATTATAGTTCATAATAAATTTAAAACAGAACTTTTAGATAATCAATTAAATAAAAATTTACAAGAACAATTTTTAAAAAAGAAAATAGAAGAAAAAAATATTAAAAAATCAGAATCTATTAAAAATAATTCTAATATATTAAGTATTGTTGAGATAAATAATAAAATTAATATTATTAAAAATGATATTAAACAAATTAAATTATTATTTAAATCAGATATTAATAATTTATTAAATGATATTAAATTAAATAAATTATCTAATATTGAAAAAAATAATATATTTAATAATTTATATGAAAGTATTAATATAATTAAAATAGAATATAATAAATATTTAGAATATAAAAATGATAATTTTACTCAATTAATAGATTTATTAAATATTAAATTACAATTATTAAATAAAAAACTTAATATATATAATAAAATTTTAAATAATTAGATTTTATAGTTATTTTTTTTTTAAAAAATATAAAAATTAATATAATTATAAATTATTAAATAAAAATGGTAAAATCAACTTCATTAACAACTGCTGCTATTAATGCATTAACTACAGGTAATAGTAGTATTTTATATAATAATCAAACAAGAGATTTAGTTTTATATAGCGGATCTATTGGATTTACAGAATCATCAATTTTTAATTTAGAAATAAATAATATTAATGGTGAATGTTTAATATTAAAACACAATTCTTCATTAACTAATTTTGTTAATTTAAATGTTGGATCTAATGGCGAATTTAATATTATTACTAATGGTACTAATAAAATTGTTAATATCACTCATCATAATGGTACAAATAGTGGATTGTCATTAAATGGTACATTAATAACTGCATTACCTTCAGAACTTAACAAATTAAGTGGACTTACTGCATCTACTGCTGAATTAAATTATGTAGATACAACTCCAGGAACTGCTGAAGCAAGTAAAGCATTAATAGTTGATTCTAATAGAGATATTTCTAATATTAGAAATTTACAAACTGAAAATTTAACTGTAAATGGTACATTAATTACAGCAACTGCTACTGAAATTAATTATACTGATACTACACCAGGGATAGCAGAAGCTGGAAAATCTATAGTTCTTGATATAAATAGAGATATTATTAATATAAATAGTATAACAACTTCAGATTTAATTACTACTAATATTACAGGATCTATTCAAACAAGTTCTCAACCATTAATTACTTCATTAGGTATATTAAATAATTTAGAATCAAATGGAAATGTTAATATTGCACAACATAATGGTTCAACAATAGGATTAAAATTAAATGATATTCTAATTACAGCGACTGCTAATGAAATAAATAAATTAGATGGTTTAACAACTTCTACTGCTGAGTTAAATATATTAGACGGAATAACAGCAACTACTACTGAATTAAATATATTAGATGGAGTAACTGCAACTACTACTGAGTTAAATATATTAGATGGAGTAACTGCAACTACTTCTGAGTTAAATTATTTAGATACAACTCCAGGTACTGCGACTGCTTCTAAAGCATTAGTTGTTGATAGTAATAAAGATATTAGTGGAATTAATGCTTTATCTGTATCTTCATTATTAGTCAATGGCTCTTCAATATCAACAAATGGTACAACACCTTCTGAATTAACAAATATTATTCCAGGTACTGCAACTGCTTCTAAAGCATTGGTTGTAGATTCTAATATTGATATAGGATCTATTAGAAATATAACAACAACTGGTACTATTACTACACCTAATTTAACATTAGGATCAACTGCAATAACCGCAACAGCCACTGAATTAAATATATTAGATGGAGTAACTGCAACTACTACTGAATTAAATGTATTAGATGGTATTACTGCAACTACTACTGAGTTAAATGTATTAGATGGTATTACTGCAACTACTACTGAGTTAAATTATGTAGATACAACTCCAG